>Ga0164242_10000652_pt1 | contig 41849 bp, 37 predicted proteins | sample OricomgcompostMG_FD_108783 | JGI IMG/M metagenome (GOLD analysis project Ga0164242, IMG submission 108783) | Miracle-Growth compost microbial communities from Emeryville, California, USA - Original compost - Miracle growth compost (MG) ... | reverse complement strand
GCTGCAGGGCCCATGACGATGGAGATCTGCGGGATGACACCGGATGCCTGCGTGTTGCGCCGGAAGATCTCGCCGTACTTGCCGAGCGCGACGACGCCCTCCTGGATGCGGGCTCCACCGGAATCGAGGATGCCGATCATCGGCGATCCCGTCTTCAGCGCGTGATCCATGACCTTGATGATCTTCTCGCCGGCGACCTCGCCCAGCGATCCGCCGAAGATGGTGAAGTCCTGGCTGAACACGGCGACGTTGCGTCCGTGGATGGTGCCGATGCCCGTGACGACGGAGTCGCCGTACGGACGTTTGTTCTCCATGCCGAACGCGTGCGTGCGGTGCCGCACGAACTCGTCGAACTCCACGAAAGACCCGGGGTCGAGCAGGAGGTCGATGCGTTCGCGTGCGGTGAGCTTGCCCTTGGCGTGCTGCTTCTCGATGGCGGCCTGTCCGCTCGCCGTCACAGCCTCGTGGTAGCGCACCTTGAGGTCGGCGATCTTCCCGGCCGTCGACGTATCCGGAACGGTCCCGGTGTGCGTCTCGGCGTTCTGCGCCTCGGCGGCGGCGGTGGCGTCGGGGGTGGAGATGTCGGTCACCCGTTCACTTTACAAGCCATGGTTGCGGCCGCTTCGTTGACGGAAGTGCACAAAAACCGCGCTGCAAGGTGGACGTTCTACGTTGCGGTTGCCGTCACGCCGGCGGTCCAGTCGGTAAGTCTCCGAGGCCCCCTTCTTGAGTCACGAAATACGCCGGCTGGGTTCCTCCGTTCAACTGAAGCAATCGTTCCCAACTCGAGACGGGCTTCTTCTGGCCTGAGGAGATCAGGTAGATAGTCGGGCTCGATGACTCCATGGCGAACACTTGCGTGAGAGGCGGCGACGCGCTCACAGCCAGCTTCGCGCATGCTTCGGCGGACAACGGTGTCGGTGTTATTCCAGTAACGCCCGGGTTTGCCAACGGCTGAAGGATTCCGTTCAGCCCGAAGTACGTGTTGGAACCGCACGTGACCACCCTGGTCATCGCTCCATTGGCGGTTGGGTAGTCTCCGAGCAGTATGTCGTCCGCGTAGCCCCATAGAGGCAGGCCCAGCTGGCTGACGGTAGCCAAGGATGTCACGAGTCTCCGCGTGCCGGAATCGATGAAGTAGACGTTCGGATTCGATGCTGTCCTGACTACTTGACCGGATTGCAGCGCGAGTGTGGAAGCCGGAATAGCTGACACGGTCAGATTCCCGAGCGGGACGATTGTGGGAACCGCGCCACTGTTCTGTGCGAGTAGGGCGGACCATGTAGGGATGTAAGTTCGCCGTCCGCCTGCCACATAAAAGACGCTGGCGGATCCGGTTCCCTTGATGAAAAGCGTACCCGTGATAGTGCCGTGAACCGGTAGTTGCGCACACGTGAGCGGATCCAGCGGAGTGGGCGTAATACCTGCCGCCGAGTTCGAGTTGTTCCAAGCGTATGCGCCGCCCTGCGAAGCGACGTATTGCTGCCCCGAGCACGTGGGCGCGATCGTTACGCTACTTCCAATGAGGGAATAGGACGATGTTACGGATTGCGGGACAGTCCTATACGACGTCGCCCCGTATTCTGCAGCCACCGAGAACGACGACACATAATATGCCCTCGAGAGGCCATCGACCAGGTAGATGTTCGGTGAGGACGAGGTCTTGATCAGAGAAAGCGGAGCGACAACCGTATGACCCGCCGTTAATTGTGCCGCTGCGGATGCGTTCATTGTGGCGACAAACGGGGGCGTACCGCCGTTCATCGTGATCGCGTCGCTCCACTCATACACGGGGTAGCTCGTCTTGTCTGCGACATAACTGACCACAGGAGAGCCCGAAACCAGGTAGAACGGCGTCATATCGGCTCCTGCGGACAAAAGGGCGTACTGCAGCGGCGTCAAATTGGTCGGAGTATTGCAGGAGTAGCCGAAAGCTGCGACAAGGTCACAACTTGCAAAATGATGTCGGATCCCGTTCTGCATGAGCGAGATAGATCCGCTGCTCGAGTCGCGAACCAGGAGCGAGGCATTAATCGAGGAAGTCGGGATCGAGTCAAAACTCGCTTGAGTCACCGTTCTTATGGGCTGGAGTGCAGCAAGATTGTTTACAACGTCCATTGAAGGCACGAAATACTTCTGATTGCCTGCGACTAAATAGACATTCGGGTTAGCGGCCGTCCGAATGAAATACCCCCCTTGTGCGCCGGGCGCGCTGAAGGAGATGAGATCGTTGAGGCTACCGTTGAATACGTCCTGATCTCCCGGGAAGATTCCAGCGTCGGCATACTGCCAGAGCGACCACGTCGACCATCCTGCGGGAAGTGTTCCCGCGCCGGAGGAAATGTCGTCGGGCCACCGCGCAATAAAAAGCGGATTTCCTGTGAATGCGCTCGAGTTGCCAGTACAGCGTTTCCACCAATCGGTGGTCGTGTAGATCGCAGGTGCGCGCCCTGTGCGAGCGCTCACTGTGGAAGAGAAATCGTGAATCCACGAGACCATGGCGGCTTGACCGAGGCCCCAGCACGCGTCCGAATTCGGGGCGTAATCGTATTCCAAGTCGATCAGCGGCGGCAACGTGCGCCCGTCTGCGCTCCATGAACCGCCGTGATCGACGAAAAAGTTCGCTTGCGCGGCTCCTGACGATGTGTTCGGCGTTGCGAAGTGATAGGCGCCCCTTATCATGCCTACGGCGTACGAGTCGTTGTACTGTTCGCTGAACTGACGGCTCGTGTAGTCCGTGCTTTCAGTGGCCTTGATGTAGGCGAATCGTGCGCCGTTGTTCCAGGCCCGTTGCCAGTCCGAAATGTTTAAGATTTGATACGCACTGACGTCGAATCCCAGTGCCCCTGATGTCGGTTGGGAGGTCGCCTCTTGTATTAGCGGAGTTGTTGCAGTTCGTTCGGCCTTGAACGCAATCGGGGTGGCTACGCCGGGTGTAGAAGGCGCAGGGGCCAGAAGTCGCGACCCATTCTCGGTGATGGTTGAACCCATTGTGTGATCATGGGCCGCGTTCATCTGGCCGAGCGAGGGGTTCGTGTCTTGTAAATCCCGTGGCTCCAGGCCACCGGCGGTATCGGCCGTCGGCTGAGAGTCTTGTGCTTGTGAAAGCCGAAGTTGGGACGCGTTGGCTCTGGCCGCGGCGCTGTCGGGCGGGAGTACCGCCGTGATCAACATGACGCAACAACTCAGCAACAGAGCATTCATTAGTGTGACCACGCTCTTCGGCATCCCATGCCCCCCTACACCCAACGGCTCGATCAAGGGTATGCGCCAGCGGTCTCGTATCGTGGAGACACACAGTCAGGAGGACTCCGATTGCTACTAACTGAGGCATCAAAGCTGGTTCCACAGTTGCACCTACTCAGCCAGGTGGGGTCGACGAACGTGAGACTTTCGGACATGGCCGTAAATCATGATTCGGAAGCGTTGCCGGAGTTCACTGTCGTCGTAACGGACAGCCAAACGGCGGGACTCGGAAGGCTAGGCCGCTCTTGGACCGCACCACCGCGCACGATGCTTGCTGTCTCCGTTCTTCTGCGACCGGCCCTCGCAGGCATAGGCCAGGCCGCCGGGATTGGCTGGCTTCCTCTTGTTGCGGGTCTCGCGATGACACGTGGGCTCGGTTCACTCGGTGCTCGAGCCGAATTGAAGTGGCCCAACGATGTGCTGATCGGCGAACGCAAAGTCTGCGGCATTCTCGCGGAGGCGCGACCCGGTGACATCGTCATCGTGGGCGCCGGAATCAACCTGACGCTCACCCACGACGATCTCCCTGTACCGACAGCGACGTCGATGTTGCTTGAAGGTGGTGAGACGGATCCGGACGCCGTGCTCGCCGCATATCTCACCGAGCTACGCGGTCTTTATGGTCTGCTCGCACATGCAGGAGGTGACGCGCAATCTTCGGGCGTGCGAAGTGCTGTAACCGACGCATGCTCGACACTAGGCCGTACTGTGCGTGTCCTCCTCCCCGGCGCCGAGGATCTCGTAGGCGTTGCCGAGGAACTCGACGGAACTGGCCGTCTCGTCGTCGTGGAATCGGATGGGCGGCGCACGGCCGTCTCAGCGGGAGATGTGACGCACCTGCGCTATTAATGGGCCTATGGCGCTGACCGAGGGATACGGCGTGCCACCGGCCGAGCGCGTGGTGGCACGCCTGCGCCGGCATGCCAGGAGAATGTTCTGGCCATCGATAGCTCTCATCGTCATCTGCGGTGCCGCAGCGTACTTCGGATCGGTGTTCCAAGGCTGGGTCGCTTGGAGCGTGTGGGGAGCTGCCCTGCTCCTCGCGATCTTCCTCTTTGTCGTGCCCTTAGGAACCTGGCTGACGACGAGGTACACCGTCACGACCAGGCGACTCATCGTACGAAGCGGTCTTTTCGTACGAGAGCGTCGCGAACTGCTCCACAGTCGGGGCTACACGGTCACCCTTCGGACATCGTGGTTCCAAAGTCTCTTCCGGAGCGGGACGATCATCGTCGGCGCCCTGGACCAAGAAGCGGTTGCGCAGCTGCGCGACGTCCCTCGGGCAGCCGTCGTCACCGAGGCTCTCCACGACCTCATGGAGAACAGCCAGCGGCAGTACGGTGCGGGCTGGCCATCCGAGCCGACGGTTTCAGAACAGGCAGACCAGAGCCGTCCATAGTGAACAGTCTCGAAGCCATGTGCTGATCTTGGTCGTGCCCTCCGTCGGTTGGGAAGAGGGTCTAGTCTGCCGAGGGTTCCTCTACCCGGGCACTTCGAAGGTGTCTGTCAGGAACTCTCGTTCGGGCTTCCGTGGCGAGGTCGGTCGATCGAGAAACACGTCGGTATTCGCGTTCCGACGCGCGACGAGGCGAATACACCCAGAACTTGTAGAGCGCGTACCGCACCGCCGTACCGAGCAGGAGACCAACGACATTGGTTGCGATGTTGTCGGCCAGGAGCGAGTGAAGACCGAGCACGTAGCGAGACACACCGATGCAGAGCAACGGCACGCACATGCCGATGAGGCTGGCAAGGAAGAACTCGATCCCTTCGCGCGCAGTGTTCTTCTGGCGTTCACCAGCAAACGCCCAATATCGATTCCCCAGCCAGTTCACGACGATCGCGACGAGAGTGGCGGCTACCGTGGCCAGCAAAGGCCCATGCGGCATTCTCGAAGGATTGAAGACAGTCAGCCAGAGGCCATTGAAGACCACGAAGTTGACGACCACACCCACGCCGCCGACCACACCGAACTTCATCAGTTGCAGCATCTGCGGGATCCACCGGGAGCGTGGGCCGTTGGCGGCGCGGGCACCGCGGGTGGCGATCTCTTCTGTCCGGATCATGATTCGACGCTTTCTGCCCGCCTCTTGAGCTCCACGGCTCTGTCACCGATGGACGCACACTGAGCGTAACGATCCGACTTGGGAGCGGCCGAATACGGGGCGTTGCTCTGTGAGTAGCCGCACAGGGTGTCCAGCTGTGTACGTCGAGGTGAACACCGCAGAACGCGCGCGTCCGACCGCCGGATAGGCTTTGACGGTGGCCAAGACAGTCGGTGTGATCGGTGGCGGACAGCTCGCGCGGATGATGATTCCCGCCGCACTCGAGTTGGGTGTCGGCATCCGGGTGCTCGCCGAGACGCAGGGTATGTCGGCCGCTCTGGCCGCATCGGCGGTCGGGGACTACCGCGATCCGAACACGGTGCTCGAGTTCGCCAAGACCGTCGATGTCGTGACGTTCGACCACGAGCACGTTCCCCAGCCGGTCCTTCGCGCTCTGGTCGAAGCCGGGGTTCAGGTGCATCCGGGGCCTGATGCGCTGCAGTTCGCCCAGGACAAGCTGCTGATGCGTCAGAGGCTGTCGGACCTCGACCTCCCGGTGCCGGACTGGGCCGCCGTGGAGAACCCGGAGCAGCTGGACGCGTTTCTGAAGGACCACGACGGCCGAGCGGTCGTGAAGACGGCTCGCGGCGGCTACGACGGCAAGGGTGTCCGTGTTGTCACCCGGGTGACAGACGTCGACGACTGGTTCACCACCCTCGCAGAAGACGGCAACGGCGGATCCCTGCTCGTGGAGGAGCTCGTCGACTTCCATCGGGAACTGGCACAGCAGGTCGCGAGGCGTCCTTCCGGTGACATCGTCGCGTGGCCCGTGGTGGAGACCGTGCAACGGGACGGAATCTGTGCCGAAGTGGTGGCGCCCGCGCCCGGGTCTGCCGGCCGGATCGCAGAGCTAAGCCAGGACATCGCTGTGCGCGTCGCCGAGGGGCTGGGTGTCACCGGCATGCTCGCGGTCGAGCTGTTCGAGACGCGCGACGGTCGCGTGCTCGTCAACGAGCTCGCTATGCGCCCGCACAACAGCGGCCACTGGAGCATCGACGGCTCGACGACAAGCCAGTTCGAGCAGCATCTCCGGGCGGTTCTCGACCTGCCCTTGGGAGCCACGGGGACGTTGCGACCGTGGTCGATGATGATCAACATCCTCGGAGGACCGGAGGGTGCCACGATGCCGGACCGTTACGCGGCGGCGATGGGCGAGCATCCGACCGCGAAGTTCCACAGCTACGACAAGGAGTCACGACCTGGCCGCAAGGTGGGGCACGTGACGGTGTGCGGTGACGACCTCGACGAGGTGGCGTACCAGGCGCGTGGCGCAGCGGCGTTCTTCCAGCACTGACACCTAGCCTGGATGCCATGCCCAGCGTGAACTCCAGCGAGCCCCCGCTCGTGTCGATCGTCATGGGGTCCGATTCGGACTGGGCCACCATGCGGCCGGCGGGTGAGGCACTCGTCGAATTCGGCGTCCCGTACGAGGTGGAGGTGGTCTCTGCCCACCGCACCCCCGAGAAGATGATCGCGTTCGGCAAGGATGCCGCTTCCCGCGGCATCAAGGTGATCGTGGCCGGCGCGGGTGGTGCTGCGGCTCTGCCCGGGATGTTGGCCTCCATGACAACACTGCCCGTCATCGGAGTCCCGGTGCCGCTGGCGAAGCTCGACGGACTGGACTCCTTGCTGTCCATCGTGCAGATGCCGGCCGGGATCCCCGTGGCCACCGTGGCCATCGGCGGTGCCAAGAACGCCGGCATCCTCGCGGCGAGGATCCTCGCCACAAGCGACGACGCACTTGCAGTGCGCCTCGCCGACTACGCTGCCGGTCTCATCGACCTCGTCGAACAGAAGAACGCCGACCTCCACGCATCGCTATGAGCATCGCTAACCCGATCAGGTACCCGAATACCGGCTCTCGTGACGTGATGACGCGACGAGGCTGGTGGCTTGTCGCGCTCAATCTGCTCATGCCGGGCAGTGCTCAAGTGCTCGCGGGCAACCGCAAACTGGGGCGCTTCGGGCTGGTGTCCACGTTCATCCTGTGGCTCGCCGCGATCACGATCCTCGTCGTGTATCTCATCAAGCCGACAGCCGTCGTGGGGTTCTTCACGCAGACGCTCGCACTATCGGTGTTGCAGGTCGTGCTGGCCTTGTACGCCGTGATCTGGATTCTTCTGACGCTCGACACGTTGCGTCTGGTCCGCCTGGTGAAGGCTCGGCCGTCCGCGCGCGCCGGCATCGCGGCTTTCGCGGTCGTGTTGCTCGTCGCCGTCTCGGGAACCGCGGCCTACGGCGCCGTGCTCGCGGGTAGCGCGCGAGGGGCGTTGTCCGGGATCTTCTCGGCTGCAGCATCCGAGCCGCCCATCGATGGCCGCTACAACATCATGCTGCTCGGTGGCGACGCCGGCCCAGGCCGCGACGGGATGCGTCCGGACAGCATGTCGGTGCTGAGCATCGACGCGAACACCGGGCAGGCCGTGTCCATCGGCGTACCGCGTGACCTCGACCCCGTGCCGTTCAGCGATGGTTCTCCGATGCAGAACATCTACCCGGATGGCTACGGGTACAACGACACGTGCGATGTCGACGTGTGCCAGCTCAACTCCATCTACACCGAGGTCGAGCTCTACAAGCCGAAGCTTTACCCGGACGCGACGAAGCAGAACAGCCAGCCGGGCATCGAGGCGATGCGGGATGCGCTGGAAGGCGTGACGGGGCTGAAGATCCAGTACTACGTGCTCATCGACATGGAGGGATTCGCCCAGCTCGTCGACTCGCTCGGCGGCGTGACGATCGATGTGAAGGAGAAGCTGCCGATCGGGGGCGACGCCCAGGGCAACGGCGTCACGGGCTGGATCTACCCCGGGGTACAGCACATGAACGGCTACACGGCGCAGTGGTACGCGCGCTCGCGTGAGTCGACGAGTGACTACGACCGGATGGCACGGCAGCGGGTGCTTGAGGATGCGATGCTCAAGCAGTTCAACCCCGTCAACGTCGCCACCAAGTTCCAGGACATCGCCAAGGCCGGCCAGCAGGTCGTGAAGACGGACATTCCGCAGTCGATGCTGGGATACTTCGTCGATCTCGGCATGAAGACCCGTAAGCTCCCTGTGCAGAACCTCGAGCTCGTTCCGCCGACGATCGATCCCTCGGATCCGAACTACGACCAGATCCATGAGATGGTGCACAAGGCCGTCACGCCGCCGACGGCGACGCCTAAGCCGTAGCTACGCGGTGACGAGTCGCTGATCGACGCGGAATCCGCGACTGCACGACGACCCACGGACAACAGCGCTATGCGCACGACGCCCGTCACGCTGCGAACACAGACGGGCATCTCGCTCATTCGCCGACTCCTGCTCGGCGTTTCGTCCGTCGCGGTCGCCGCTGCCGCCCGCGGCACTACCGCCCCACGAGATCACACTCTGGTAGGGGTAGGCGGCTACCGCAGAGGGACGCGTAGGCGGCATCCATCACGAAGGCTGGGTGGTGCCGTCGAGACGACGGTCGAGAAGAGGAGAAGATCATCGACGCCGTCAATGCCTTCATCGCCGCACTGGTGTCCACGCCCTGGGTGCCGATCGTCATCGTCGTTGTGGTGCTCGTGGACGCGTTTTTCCCGCCTGTGCCGAGCGAGTCCCTGGTGATCGCGGCGGCCGCCGCGGCCGTCTCGGTCGGACAGCCCAACATCGTGCTGGTCGTGGTGTGCGCCGCTGTGGGCGCGATCGCGGGCGACAATCTGACGTTCGCAGTCGGACGGAAGCTCGGGCTCGATCGCTTCAGGGGGATGCGCGGACGGCGCATGCGCGGTGCGCTCGAGGGTGCGGGCCGGGGCATCGCGAAGCGGCCGGCGGTCGTGCTCATGACGGCTCGCTATGTGCCCGTCGGCCGTGTCGCGGTCAATCTCGTGGCCGGCGCGTCGGGATTCTCGCGGCGCAGATTCTTCCTGCTGTCGCTTCTCGCGGGCACGAGCTGGGCGGGCTACTCGGTGGCCATCGGCCTCGCCGCCGGACACCTGCTGCACGGCAACACGGTGCTCGCTATGCTCGTCGGGATCGCGGCAGGCCTTGCGTCAGGCGTTGTGGTCGAGCTGGTCATGCGCCTCCTCTCGCGACGCCCGCGCGGAATCACAGCAGCGGGCGGCTCGGTCGAACACGGCGCAGGATCCCATCCGCACGCATCTCAGAGCATCGGAGCGGAATGACGGACGCGAATGGCAGCTCGACCAGAGCCCTGCGGAATCCTGATCCGACCGGCGCCGGCCGCGCGGCGCCGGGGCGCATCGTGCTCTGGACGATCGTCGTCCTCGCAGCAGTGGCGGTGTTCACGGTCAGCTCTTCGCTGTCCGCTTCGGCCTTCGGAGTGCCCGTCGTCATCGCGCTTCTGCTCGCAGGCGTACAGGCCGCCGCCATGGTGCTCAGCTTGGTGGACCCCCCGATCGCGGCCGTGCTCAGCGTTCTCTGCGTGCTCGGGTTCGCCCTCGTCACCCCGCCAGGCGGCCCGTGGCCCGTGATGGTCACCTCCATCATCGCCCACGCGAGCGTCGTGCTCCTGGTGACGGGACGGCAATGGGTGACGGGACTGGCCGCAGTGCTCGCGGCCGCGCTCGGTGCAGCCGTCGTGGCGTTCGTCAGTCCGATACCGCAGGCCGCCCAAGGCGGGGCGACGGCTGACCTGATCGTGTTCGCGTCGGTGGCAGCGGTGTCCTGGCTGATCGGTCTGCTGCTCGGCAGATGGTCCACCGTGCGCGCCCAGCTGGTACGGGAACGGGCCGTCTCCGCCGAGCAGCTCGCGCGCCGTGAGGAGGCGGAGGAGCGCACGCGGCTCGCGCGGGAGCTGCACGACGTGGTCGCCCACGGCATGAGCGCGATACAGGTGCAGGCATCCTCGGCCCGCTATCGCCTCGAGAGCCTGACGCCGGAAGCGGTCGACGAGTTCGAGGAGATCGCGGCGCTGGCGCGGACATCCATGAGCGAGATGCGCGCTCTCCTGGCCGTGCTGCGCAACGAGGGAGCCGAGGCCGAGGGTGCGCCGCAGCCGACGGCGGCGGACATCCCGCAGCTCGTCGAATCGGCCCGGCGATCGGGGTCACGGGTTGAGCTCGACGACGGGCTCTCCGAGTCCGATGTCGCGGGGCTCGACCCCGTTCTGTCGCTCACGGTCTACCGCATCGTGCAGGAACCGCTGAGCAATGTGGCACGGCACGCGACGGCGGCCGACACGCTCGTCAGGGTCGAGCGTGCGGGAGATCAGCTGCGCATCGAGGTGCGCAATGCGCCATCTGCGCGAGCGCTCTCGTCCGGCGTCGCACCCGAAGAAGGCGGCCATGGCATCCGTGGCATGCGAGAGCGAGTCGACCTTCACCATGGCACGCTGGAAGCAATGCCGACGCGCGAGGGCGGCTTCGTCGTACGAGTCGCCCTGCCGCTGGCCTGAGCCGGAGGGATCCCGCATGACCGTCAGCGTTCTCGTCGTCGACGATCAGGCCATGGTGCGCGCGGGCTTCTCCGCGATCCTGGATGCTCAGTCGGACATCCGCGTTCTCGGTCAGGCCGCCGACGGGGCCGAGGCCATCGCCGAGGCGAGGAGCCTGCGCCCGGATGTGGTGCTGATGGACGTGCGGATGCCGAACGTGAACGGCATCGAGGCGACCAGGGAACTCGTGAATCCGAGCAAGGGCGAGCCGCACGTGCCGCGAGTTCTCGTGTTGACCACGTTCGATGCCGACGACTATGTCTACGACGCGCTCGCCGCCGGTGCCAGTGGGTTCCTGCTCAAGGACGCACTCCCGGATGAGCTTGTGCAGGCCGTGCGGGTCGTCGCGGCAGGCGACGCCCTCCTCGCCCCCAGCGTCACCAAGCGCCTCTTGGAGAGATTCGCGTCGCAACGTCCGGCTGCGCCCCGCAAGGCGGAGTCGCTGCGCAGCCTGACGGAACGGGAGCGCGAGATCCTCGTGCTCATCGGCCGCGGGCGCTCGAACACGGAGATCGCGGCAGAGCTGTTCATCGGCGAGCAGACCGTGAAGACGCATGCCAGCCGCATCTTCATGAAGCTGGGCGTCCGCGATCGCGTGCAGGCGGTCATCCTCGCGTACGACGCAGGGCTCGTCGAACCCGCTCGCTGAACCCCTACTCGGGTAGGGGCCGAATTGGCTCATGGCGGTGAAGCGGCGCCTGTCATGGCCTTCGTACGTTCTCCTTGGCGGCGTGCGAAGCTGCCCGGGAGGAGACGTGAGGCGCTGCTCGGGGGGAGAAAAGGCCGGGTTGGCCGCCGTTCAGCCGTCGTGCCGCTCGAGCCTCGGAATCAGCTCATTCAGCACATCGACCGTGTTCTCCCAGCCGGTGACGGCGAGTGTGGGCACACCCATGGCGAGCACCGGGTAGTCGTTTCCCTCGGGGTCGAGCCGGTCGCCGATGAAGAGCATGTCGGTGAGGCGGATCCCGGTGAGCTCCGAGAGCCGTGCGATGCCGTACGCCTTGTCGATCCCTCGCCGCGTGATGTCCACAGAGGTCGACCCCCCGGAACGCACCTCGAGATCGGGAAGCAGATCCTGCACCGCAGCGCGCAGCGTGTTCTTCTTCTCGCCGGTCGGATCCCACGCGGCCTTGACGTCCACCGGTGCTGACTGCCCGAGCGCGGAGAACGTGATCTGCGAGCCGCGGTCCTCCAGGATCGGCCCCCAGGTGCGCGCCTCCCAGAAGCCGAGGCGACGCGCCTCCGACTCCACGGCGGCCACCGCTCTGGTCTTCTCGTCGTCGGTGAGATTCTGCGCGTAGACCTGGGTCCAGGCTCCGTCGACGAAGCGGTAGTACTGCGTGCCGCACGTCGGCATCAGGTGGAGGCGCGCGAGGGCCGCGGGGGAGGCATCCGTCAGTTTGTCCACCACCTGTTTCGAGAACTGTCCGAACTGGCCCCCGGAGATGATGCACACCGGCACGAGCCCGAGCAGCGCGATCAGGCGCTCCGCCATGGCCGGCTGCACCGGCGACTTGGATGCCGCGAGCGTGTCATCGAGATCGAAAGCGACAAGGCGGGGTTCGTAGGTGATGGAGGGCATGATCCTGAGCGGTCGTGCACGTCGCGTGCGGTCGGGCGATCGGTGATGGGGCGAGATCGAAGTCTAGCCAGGCGCATCGAGAGGACGGCGCGCTGGTCGTTCGCCGACGACGGTCACAGCTCGGCGTGCAGCTGCCACACGGATTCGGCAGACGCTCGCCAGCTGAAAGCGGCAGCGCGGTCCATGCCGGCGAACCGGAGCCGCTCCCGAAGCGTGTCGTCGGCCACGACGGAGGCGACGGCTTCCGCGAGCCGCGCGGGATACTCTTCGGCATCCTCGCGAGGCACGGTCACTCCCGCGCCGAATGCGACTTCGGCGACGGCCGGATCATCAGAGTGCACGACAGGCGTGCCGAAGCGCATCGCTTCGACGACCGGCAACCCGAAGCCGGACGAGAGATTCGGATACACGAAGACGGTCGCCCTGCTCAGCACGACGGCGAGGTCCGGATCGCCGAGGCTTCCGAGCGTTCGCACCCGGCCCTCCGCGAGACCGGCCTCCATGGCGACCGTCGACACGCGCTCCCCGTGGTGCTCCTCGGGTCCGACCACGAGGAGGGGCAGATCGTGCAGCGCCGGGTCCGTCATCGCGCCGATCAGAGCGCGCAGGCCCCTTCTCGGATCGAGGCTCGACACCGTCGCGATGTACCGCTCAGGCAGCCGCAGCGCTTCCGCTCGGGCGTCGGCGTCGTCTGGCACCTGCAGGGTGTCGGAAGGGGCGCCGCCGATCACGCGGATGCGGTCGCCCAGCTTCGCCACCCGGTTCAGCTGGTCGGCCACGGCGTGAGTGGGCACGACGACGGCATCGGCGAACTTGCGGGCGCGCTTCACCATGGCCTTCTGCCATGCCGCCTCGACGAGGCCGACCGCTTCGGGAGCGGTCCACGCCGACACGTCGTGCACCGTGACCGTCGTCTGGTCGACGGAGTCGGAGGCGTCGTGTTTGAACAGCGGCGCAAGCAGGCTCGGGGCATGGATGAGCCCGCCGCCCATCGGCAGTTTCACTCCCATCTGCCAGGCGAGCGCGAGCTCACGCGAGCCGACGGGGAGCGCATGCACCCCCACGAGACCGGGCAAGAGCTGTTGCAGCACCCGCCGATCCGTCTCGCTCCTGGCCGCGACGATTCCCTCGACGACGCAGCCGCGCGGTGCCGTGGCGATGAGCTGCCGCGTCAGCTCGAGGCTGTACCGGGAGATGCCGTCCGGAACATCCGTGAGCACGTCGTCAACGATCACCCGCAGGGTTGTCATCGAATGCCTTTCGATCGAACGCATCGGCCAGCGCGTCCCGCCAGTCTCGCATCACGGGAAGCCCGGCAGCGACCCACGCGTCGTGACCCAGGACCGAGTAGGCGGGCCGGGCGGCAGGGCGCACGAATTCGGCGCTCGTCGTGGGCTGCACCCGCTCCGGATCCAGGCCGGCCTGCTCGAAAACGGCCCGTGCGAAACCGAACCACGTCGTCTCGCCGCCTGCCGTGCCGTGGTAGATGCCGCTTGGCGCGTCGGCATCCACGAGTCGCACCAGCTGCTGAGCCAGGTCGGCCGTCCAGGTGGGCTGCCCGCGTTGGTCGTCGACCACTGTCACGGTGTCGTGCGTCGCTGCCAGGCGCAGCATCGTCTTGGCGAAGTTGGGGCCGTGCGCCCCGTAGAGCCAAGCGGTGCGCACGACGAACGTTCCGTGCGGATGCGCGGCCAGCGCCCGTTCCTCACCCGCTGCCTTCGTCCGCCCATAGGCGTTGAGCGGATCACGGGGTGCATCCTCGGCGTAGGGCGTCGTCGCGTCGCCCTGGAAGACGTAGTCCGTGGAGATGGTGACGAGACGGGCGCCGATGTCGCGCGCGGCGAGCGCGAGATTCTCTGTGCCGACGGCGTTCACCGCGAACGCGAGATCCTCGTGCGTCTCGGCGTCATCCACCTTCGTGTAAGCGGAGGCATTGAAGACGACGTCGTGCCCGGCCACGGCACGGATGACGGCGTCACGATCGGTGACGTCGAGCTCGGCGCGAGACAGAGCGGTGACGTCCCTGCCCTCGAGGGCATCCTGGAGATCGTGACCGAGCATCCCGGATGCGCCGGTGATCAGGTAGCGCACGGCCTACTGCCCCTGCGCCGCGTAGCGGTCTTCCGTCGCCTGCTTCTGCGGTCCCCACCAGTCCTCGTGGTCCTTGTACCATTGAATGGTCGCTGCGAGGCCGGCCGCGAAGTCGCCGTAACGCGGCGTCCAGCCGAGCTCCGTTCGCAGCTTCGTGGAGTCGATGGCATACCGCAGATCGTGGCCGGGTCGGTCGGCCACAAGGTCGTACGCGTCCGACGGGAGCCCGAGCTCGGTGAGGATGAGCTCGACGACCTGCTTGTTGTTCCTCTCGCCGTCGGCGCCGATGAGATAGGTCTCGCCGATGCGGCCGTTCTCGAGGATGGTCAGGACGGCGGATGAATGGTCGTCGGCGTGGATCCAGTCGCGCACGTTCTCGCCGCTGCCGTACAGCTTGGGCCGCTCGCCACGCAGCACATTCGTGATCTGGCGCGGGATGAACTTCTCCACATGCTGGTACGGGCCGTAGTTGTTGGAGCAGTTCGAGATGGTCGCTTGCACGCCGAACGACCGCACCCAGGCGCGCACGAGGAGGTCACTGCCCGCCTTGGTTGAGGAATACGGACTGGACGGGTTGTACGGCGTCGATTCGGTGAATCTCGCCGGGTCGTCGAGTTCGAGATCGCCGTACACCTCGTCGGTCGAGATGTGGTGGTATCGCGTGCCGTGCTTGCGCGCCGCCTCCAGCAGCGTGAACGTGCCGACGACGTTCGTGTGCACGAACGGTTCGGGATCGGCGAGCGAGTTGTCGTTGTGGCTCTCGGCTGCGTAGTGCACGACGGCGTCGTGGTCGGCGAACAGGCCGTCCACGAGCTCGGCGTCGGCGATGTCGCCTTTGACGAACGTGAACCGGCTTTCCGGCATGCCCTTCAGAGAGGCGAGGTTTCCGGCGTACGTGAGCTTGTCGAGCACCGTCACGTCGTGATCGGTGTTGTCGATCAGATAGTGGACGAAGTTCGAGCCGATGAAACCGGCGCCGCCGGTGACGAGGATCTTCATGCGAGGCGGGTGCTTTCTGGTCGAGAGACTGCCGACGAGTCTACCGAAGGCCGATTGGTAGACTCGCCCGGTGCAAATCCGCGAGCTGTCTGTGCCCGACGCCTACGAGATCACCCCGGTGCAGCACCGGGACGACCGCGGCGTGTTCCTGGAGTGGTATCGGTTCGATCGGCTCGAGGAGGCCGTCGGCCACCCGCTGAACCTCCGCCAGGCGAACACCTCCGTGTCGCGCAAGGGTTCGGTTCGCGGCATCCACTTCGCCGACATCCCGCCGGGGCAGGCCAAGTACGTGACGTGCACCCGGGGCGCGGTGCTCGACTTCACGATCGACATCAGAGTCGGATCGCCGACGTTCAACGAATGGGATTCCGTTCAACTCGACGAGGTGGATCGTCGTGCGGTGTATATCGCTGAGGGTCTCGGCCACTGTTTCGTGGCCCTGACCGAAGACGCAACGGTGAGCTATCTCGTCAGCGACACGTACAGTCCCGGGAGGGAGCACGGCATCAATCCACTCGATCCCGAGATCGCGCTCGACTTCAAACTGAACATCGAACAGCTGCTGTTGTCGCCGAAGGACATGAGTGCTCCGACTGTTGCCGAAGCTCGTCAGCGCGGGCTACTGCCTGACTACGAGACGGTGCGAAAGTATTACGGATCCTTGAACGGAGCAGTTTGACATGCGCGGAATCATTCTCGCGGGCGGATCTGGGACCCGGCTCTGGCCCATCACCAAAGGCATATCGAAGCAGTTGATGCCGATTTACGACAAACCGATGATCTACTATCCGCTGTCTACGCTCATGATGGCCGGCATTCGCGAGATCCTCATCATCACAACCCCCGAGTATCACGGGCAGTTCAAAGCATTGTTGGGTGATGGATCGGATCTGGGGCTCCGTCTTGAATACGCGGTACAGCCTTCGCCTGACGGGCTTGCCCAGGCATTCATTATCGGTGCCGAATTCATCGGCGACGAGTCGGTTGCTCTGGTGCTCGGGGACAATATCTTCCACGGTACGGGGCTCGGAACCGCACTGCGCCATGTGACCAACGACGTCGGAGCAACGATCTTCGCGTATCACGTGAGTAATCCGCGGTCGTATGGGGTCGTCGAGTTCGACGATGACTTCAAAGCGGTTTCGATCGAGGAGAAACCTGAACGGCCCAAGAGCAACTATGCGGTGCCGGGGTTGTATTTCTATGATAATTCTGTTGTAGAAATCGCGAGAACGATCGAGCCGAGCGCGCGGGGCGAACTCGAGATTTCCACGGTCAATGAACGCTATCTTGAGGCCGGTACGTTGAACGTGCAAGTACTGGACCGGGGGACTGCCTGGCTCGACACGGGAACGTTCGAGTCGATGATGCAGGCCTCCGATTACGTACGGGTGATAGAACATCGCCAAGGTACGAAGATCGGCTGCATCGAAGAGATCGCATGGCGCAATGGGTGGATCGATCGCGACCAAGTGTCCGCTTTGGCGGCTCCACTCGTCAAAAGCGGTTATGGCGTCTACTTGCAGCAGCTGGTGGGCGCCGAAGCGAACGGTTGAACAGCCCCTCGTTCAGGACTGCGGGAATGACTCGGACCGCTCCTGAATCCGCGACGTGATGTCGCGCATGGTCGCGGCGATTCCTGCCGGCAGCGTCGTCAGCGGTCGGGAGTCCAACTCGGGCCATACTCGGGACCTCAGGCGCAGATCCCGAGCTTGATACTCGGCTGCACGTGAGAATCCGATCATCACGTTGGGTCGCCGCTTGCTGATCAACCCGACCTCTCCTAGCAACTCACCGATGGTCGCTCCTCGGCCTGAGGCCAGAACCTTGGTGACCGCTATCGCCCGCCCGCTTTCCGATGACCGCACGATTGCCGTCTGAATGAGATCTGCGATGAGCAACGCGCAGTCATCCACATAGATATAGTCCCGGATAGTGTCTAACGACACATATATCGTCGCAGGTTTGGGCGAGAACTGGGCGAGCGCGAGGTGTGAGATCAAGCCCTGCATTTTGTTGAGGCGTTGCCCCGGTCCGTAAAGGTTGGCGATGCGTCCCAAGCACACGTTCACACCGTGAGGCGTCAACGTTTCGGTCGCAATTGACTCCGCCTCGAGTTTCAATTCGCCATAGGGCGAGAGCGGCACCGCGACGGTTGCCTCATCGAAAGGCGGGTTATGCGAACCGGCATACGCACCTCCAGCCGAGGAAGCATAGAAGAACACCCCCGGGGTCTTGGCGCGCTCGGCAGCTTCACCGATGGCTGTGACACAGCGCTGGAATGTTTCCAGCTCAGATGCGAGTTCATCTCTTGAGGACGAGGTGACCGCCGCGCCTGCGGCCCATATGACAGCCCATGCAGAGTCGCGGCTGGCCGCCGTACCGATCAGTGTTTCGACTTCCTGCGCTATGGCAGCGGCGACCAAGGCCGGAGCTTCCCAACGCAATGGCCCAGTGACGTGCACATTCCAGCCACGCCGCGACCTCCATGATCGTTGCAGAGCGGATCCGAGCAGGCCGCGCGAGCCAATGATCAGAGCGTCAACTGTCATGCGGCAGGCGGGCGGGACGCCCCAGCGGACCGTTCGCAGGATCCGTTGTGATCAGGTATGGCGGCTTTCCCATGGCCATGTTGACGTTGATGCCGATGTACTCGGCAACCACCCCCAGCGAAAACAGAATTGCTCCTGAACTCAGAAGGACGATGATGACTGTGGAGGCCCATCCAGCGATCTCGATGTCCCCGACGATACGTTCCACGAGAACGACGATCGCCAGTATGACCCCGATGATTCCTACGATGACTCCGAGGACTGCGACGGCCCGTAGAGCGCGCGTTCCACTCGTAAGTATCATGCGAAGGAAGTGGCCGAAGAGTCTCCGCGCGGAGTAGCCCGAGCGGCGACCGCCTTCTTGTCGGAGAGCTATCGGTGCAGTGGTAATTCGTCCGGCCACCCAGCCGAGCGCCACATCGAGATAGACCCCCGATCCGGCATAAGCCGCGACACTGCGGGCGATGTTCCCGAGGACCAGACGAAAGCTGCTGTACGCGTTGGCATTGGAAGTCCCCGACACCTTCGCGAGGATCCACTTCGCCGCTTTGGATGCGGTATTCCGCGCGAAGCCGTGTGGTGCTTCATTGGTTGCCTTGGCATACACGACTGGAGACTGCTGGGTCATCGCAGCGTCCAGCAGGGCCGAGATATCTGCAGGATCGTGTTGGCCGTCCTCGTCGAGGGTAACGACCCAGTCTCCGCCCGCGGATGCCATCCCGGCCAACGTCGCGGCATGCTGACCGAAGTTGCGTGAGAGCCACACAGGCCGAACGAATGGAAGAGCGCTCGTGAGTTCCCGGATGACTCGCGGGGAGTCATCCGGACCGTTGTCGTCGACAAGCAACACTTCCCCAACCACCCAGGTATGGCCCATCGGGGTCACCTGGGTCGATGTAAGGGGAACAATTTCATCCATCAGGGCAGGAAGGGTCTGCTCCCCCTGGTATACCGGGATGACGATGGAGATCGAGTGATCGGCCTGAACCGGATCGGAAGAGTTGGGCTGCGCTTTGCTATCCGTCATCGACGACTTCCTGCTTTCGACTGTCGCTCGCCGATTTCAGCCCGTGCACTCATTCTGCGTCCCAAGGTCCAATACGCGAGCCGCCGTAGGCGCGCCGTCCTGCGGGCCCCGCTATTCCCGTGCCGGATGTCACGCGGGCTCAGCACATCCGGGTACTCCCGACCGAGCCATTCATGGAATGCGACAGCCTGATCCGACTGCTCTCGGAGGAGTCTTACGCTCCACTGACTATCAGAAACCCGGAAGGATGCCATCGGCTCCCCGATCGCAAATAGATCACCCGTGAGCAGTACCCGCACATAGGTTGCCTCATCGATGAGGTAGGGGAAACGAGAGTCCCACAATCCCACTTCCTCGAGAACAGAGCGGCGCATCATGACACATGCAGGTTCTCCGAAGATGTTGGTTCCGGCCCGCACGGTCCGCCGTACGGCCTGTTTTCCTTCTACCACTCCCGTCAGGCCGGCGAGTCCACGTGCGTTGATCACGGTCTTGTCTTGAGCATCGACGATGCTCCTACGAGAGGCGGCCAATACGGCTGATGGATTCTCCTCCAAGCCTGCGACTTGTGCCGCGACGATGTCGGGCCGCAACAGGTCGTCACCGCAGACAAGTTTGATGTAGTCACCTTTTGCTTCACTCGAGACCCGGTTCCAGTTGCGGAGCGCGCCACCTCCGCTCGGCGTCGTCAACACGGTGACCCGCTCGTCGTTAGCGAAGTTCGATACCTCTTCGAGTGTTCTATCCGAGGACGCATGGTCCGCGATGATGACCTCGAGAGTCGGGTACGTTTGCGAAAGCACGGACTCGATAGTCCTACGGATATAGGCGTCGTTGTTGTACGCGGGAATCACAACTGACACGAGCGGATGGGTCACTGAGGGTCCTTAAGGCGCGTCGACCGGGTGAAGGCGGTGGTCGGAACGGCATGCGGATGCGGCGATGATGCGGAACGGTCAGCAGAACACTACCGCGAGCTTCCTGACAGTGGCCCGCTTCCTCGTAGGGCATAATTCTCTGGTGCTCCCACGCTTCCTCTGGCCCGCCGTCGCTGTCGTGGCGGTCTTCGTCGGAGGATTGATCCCTCTTGCGTTCAATCACGGGTACTACTTCATCGATGACACGCAGGCCGGAGCGATCGGCCAGTGGTATGAGATCGGCACCCGCGTACTCTCTGGCGATTGGTCTCTGATCAATCCCACGGTCTGGCAATCGGGCAACTATCTGTCCGAGGGTGCTTGGGGGCTTTTCAGCCCGATTCTGTGGGTGGTCGGCGTCGGGTCCCACGCCATCAACAACGCGCTGATCTACGCGACGATCATCAAGCTGGTTTGCCTGTGCGTCGGAAGCTTCGGGGGGTACCTTCTCGGACGCACCTTCGGTGTAACTCGTCCGTTTGCGGCGGTCTTGGGCGTCATTCTGCCCCTCGCAGGGGTGACGTTCTATCTTGATGCCACCTCGTGGGTGAACGGGCTCATGGCGTGGAGCCTCTGGCCCCTTGCCTGGGCTCTTTCACGGCGCGCGGTGTTTGCGGGCAAGTCGCCCTTGCTCGCCGTCCTGGCCATTGTCAGTGTCGTCGGCATCGGTTACGTCCACGCCACGATCTTTCTCGGCATCGCCCTTATCGCCACGATGGTTGAAGCGCGCATTGCCCACCATCGCCCCTCGTGGCTGCGTTCGATCGCCCTCTTTGCGGTCGCAGTGTGCTTCGGCGTGATCGTTCACCTTCCTTCCCTACTTACCGCACCGTCGTCTGGTCGCGTTCAGTCGGTCATCAACACTGGGCTGCTGACGACAAATCTGACATCGCTGGCGGCGTCCGGCTCAGCCGTCGGTGCCACAGGGGTCGACGTGTTCGGCGACCTTTTTCCTCACGCGCCGCTGATGTACGTCTCGTGGCTGCTCCCTGCTTTCGCCTTCATCGCGTGGAAGCCGCTCGTCGCACTTCTCCGAGCCCGGATCAGCGTGGTCATCCTCTTCGGCGCAGCGCTTATCGGCGTGCTGCTGCCTAGCGATGTCGGCCCCCTGCGCATCCCGATCCGCATGATGCCCTATCTGGTGATCGCGGTGGCCATCATTCTCACTCTTGGCTTGTCCCGGGCGCGAGCACATCTCGTTCGGCCGCGCTTTGTCACCGCTATCGTTCTGGCTGCCGGCAGTTCGTGGCTGACCTACTGCTTCGCTCCAGAATTCCTCGGACCGATCGTTGCTTGCTTTGTGGTGGTATCAGTTGGTCTGTGGGTTCTCTATGTCGGGGGCACGTCTGAACCGCCTCGCGGTCTGCGAATCTTTTCCGGCGTGCAGAGCAGCCGATGGCCCGCGTTTGCGGCGGCCGTAGCCATCATCGGCGCGGTGGGCCTAGTGATCCCGCAGCACATGGTCGAGCCCCGCGGACCTCTCCTCGACTACCAGATTCCCCACGAGTACTCACAGTACCGAGATGTGCTTCATGGGGCTGTCGGGGACGTTATCGTGGTTGGCGGACCGCTCAACGGCGTGATTCGCCCTCAGGACTGGTCCGAGACGCTCGTTGCGAATCTCTGGTACGTACCACAGGCACGGGTTCAGAACGCATACACCACGGTGTTCTATCCGGGCTATGGCGACGCCATGTGTATGCAATACCAGGGTGCGACTTGCCCGCAGCTCTATACCCGGCTGTTCGAGAAGCAGGCCGAATCGGGTAACACCTTAGCGGACGATATCGCTGTCAGTTCTGTGCAAGTCGTCAAAAGCGTCGTGCCAAAATCACTGTGGTCGCATGTACCAGCTGGGTGGCACGTCGCCCACGACGACGCCATCACCCGGCTGATCGTCCGGGATCGGCCGGTCGATCCTGCTGGCGGTGTCGTGTGGACATCGAAAGGCCTGAGCGTCCGAGTGACTCACGAAGACGCGATGGGTGTCGACTTCACGGTCGAGAAGGCTCCGTCGCGTGGAGGAAGAGTGGCATTGAGCCGGATCGCATGGCCCGGTTATCGGGTCGACGGCGCCACCATGTCCTCGAAGAAGACGGACGGTTTCCTGATGACACTCGATGTTGCAAAAGGGACGGCTGGTCGCACGGTTCACGTCGCGTTCGTCAGCCCGGGTGCAATCATCGAGGAAACCGCCTTGATCCTCATCGCCCTCGTGACGGTGCTGTGGGTCATAGGACGAGCGCGCCCTTGGCGACGGTCGCGGCGGCACGAAACGGCATTGTCTCGGCTGAGAATGTATCTTCGCTCGACCGGGGTCCGTTATGACTGAGCGCGGAAGCGGGGGGCCGCGAGTTGTGGTCGTTGTAGTCGCGTACAACCGGTCAGCGCTTCTTCAAGAGTGCCTCAACGCGCTTCTGGCCCAGACCGTACCTGCCGATGAGATCCTGGTGATCGACAACGCGTCGACCGATGATTCAGCAGCACGCGCCAGGTCTACTGGTGCGGATATCCGTGTTCTATCGCTGCCGCGAAATACCGGTGGTGCCGGTGGCTTCGCGGTGGGTATCGCCGAGGCCATAGAGCACTACCGTGCTGACTACGTCTGGGTGATGGACGACGACACCGTTCCCTCTGTCACTGCGCTCCAAGAACTCGTGCACGTTGTGGCATCGGCACCGCAAAACACAAACCTCGTCGCGTCTCGAGTCGTCTGGGTCGACGGCAGGCCGCATCCGATGAATACGCCGCGGGTGCGCCCATTCGTTGGCCGGAGGGCGAAAGTCAGGGCCGCGCAGCACAAGTGTTACCCAGTACGCTCCGCGTCCTTTGTGTCCTTGCTCATCAAGGGAGAGGCGGTGAGGTCACGGGGTCTTCCGATCGTCGACTACTTCCTTTGGAATGACGACTTCGAATTCTCGACTCGGTTGCTTCGAAAAGGTCGTGGCTACCTCGCACACGAGAGCGTGGTCGTGCACAAGACCAAGAAGTTCGGCTCGACAGATGCAGATCCGGGGGCGCGGTTTCGGTTCGAGGTCCGCAATAAGGTATGGATGCTGCTCCACTCTGGTTCGCTCTCCTTCGGAGAGAAGATGATCTACCTCGGTGCGACACTCCTTCGATGGGCCCGGACGTTCGCGCGCTCACGGGATGTTCGAGTGCTGGCACGCGGCCTGGTAGACGGACTAAGAGAGGGGTTCGGAACTCAACCCGCATCCAATTCCGCGGCGCTGGCGGCATACGGGGTATCCACCGAAGCGGTCGAACAACTGGAGTCGAAAGCCAAGTCCGGCCTATGACGGCAGCCGATCACCCGTTCTCACTATTGCTTCCCGTGTATCACGCTGATCAGCCGACCCACTTTCTTCGAGCTTTTCAAAGTGCGGTCACAGAGCAGACCCGGATGCCTGCCGAGGTTGTCCTAGTTCAGGACGGCCCGGTCTCCGTGGAACTCCAGCATGCCATCAATTCCGTCGTTGCGAATTCGCCCATTCCAGTGAATTGTGTGGTTCTCGATGAGAACGTGGGACTCGCGCGCGCTCTCACCGTAGGACTTCATGCCTGCCGTCATGAGTTCATTGCGCGTATGGACGCCGACGACATTTCGCTGCCTCGCCGCTTCGAGCTCGAAGTTCCGCTGCTGGAGTCCGGCTACGACTTGGTCGGAACAGGGATGCTCGAGTTCGATCAGAACGGCAAGGTGCTTGGCCGGCGCGTACCACCGACTGGAGCGGAAACGATCGCTCGTGCAGCCCGGTTCAAGGACCCGTTCAACCATCCAACGGTGGTCTATCGCAAGGCTGCCGTGTTAGATGCCGGCGGGTACCGCGAGCTGCGGCTCATGGAGGACTATTGGTTGTTCGCGCGCATGATTCAGAGGGGTGCTCGGACGGAGAACATGCCCGACCCGTTGGTGATGTATCGGGTGGACGCCGGCGCATATCACCGCAGGGGCGGTTGGCGGCTCTTCAGTAGCGAGATGCGATTGCAGGTCGTGCTCCGACGCGAGCACTTCACGACGACGACCCAGTTCATTCGGAACGTTGTTGTAAGAGGCGGGTACCGCTTCGTCCCTACCGTGATTCGGCGACTGCTCTATCGGAGAATGAGCGTTCGCAAGGTGTCACCTAATGACTAGCAACTGATGCGGGTGGCGCAGTGGTGTTTCAATGCAACGTCTGTGCCTCAACGCGGTCGTCGACACATCGCACAACCTGACATGTCGTCCGCATGCTGGACACATCTTCGAAAGGAACTCACCAATGGATTACGACCTCCTAGTCGTCGGGTCAGGATTCTTCGGGCTCACTGTCGCCGAGCGCTGCGCAGATGAACTCGGGCTTAGCGTCGCCGTCATTGAACGCAGACCGCATATCGGAGGCAACGCGTTCAGCGAGGTGGATCCTGAAACGGGAATCGAGATTCACCGGTACGGAGCTCATCTGTTTCATACATCGAACAACACCGTGTGGTCATACGTGAACCGATTCACGAGCTTCACCTCGTATCAGCACCGCGTCTATACAACGCACCGAGGCGAAGTTTTCCCGTTGCCCATCAATCTGGGCACCATCAATCAGTTCTTCCGCTCCGCATATTCACCGTCCCAGGCGCGAGCCCTCGTGGCCGATCAATCCGCCGAGATCGCTTCGGACGGTGTTTCCAACCTGGAAGAGAAGGCAATATCTCTGATAGGCCGCCCCCTCTATGAAGCATTCATCCGCGATTACACCGCGAAGCAATGGCAGACCGATCCGTCGAACTTGCCAGCCGAGGTCATCAGCCGACTCCCCGTGCGGTACAACTACGACAATCGATACTTCAACGACACCTTCGAAGGGTTGCCTGCCGAAGGCTACACAGCCTGGCTTGAGCGCATGGCGAACCATCCCAGAATCGACGTGATGCTCAACACCGACTTCTTCGAAACCGAGGGACGGTTCAACAAGCGTCAGGCCGTCGGCGCAGTTCCGATTGTCTACACGGGCCCCGTTGATCGGTACTTCGAGTACTCTGAGGGCTCCCTGTCGTGGCGGACGCTCGATTTCGAGCGTGAGGTTCTGCAAGTAGGGGACTATCAGGGAACGTCCGTGATGAATTACGCAGACATCGACGTGCCGTATACCAGGATCCACGAGTTCAGGCACTTCCACCCGGAGCGCGAGTACGACCTGAACAAGACGGTGATCATGCGAGAGTACTCGCGGTTCGCGCGGACCGACGATGAGCCCTACTACCCGGTGAATACTCCGGACGACCGCGTGAGACTTCTCGCTTATCGTGAATTGGCCGCTTCCGAGGACCGGGTATTCTTCGGTGGTCGCCTTGGCACGTATCAGTATCTCGACATGCATATGGCCATCGGTTCGGCACTGTCGATGTTCGAGAACAAGCTGCGCCCACTGTTCGGTCGTACCGGCTCTGAGTTCAGCAGCTGATCCGCCTGCGAGGCGGTGGTGACACGGCTGTCTGCCCTGCCGATCGGCCCGGGCACGACGGATAGCGGATTTCCGAGCGTTCGACCGTCCTGTCGGAGGTCTCAGCCCTCCGACAGGGCCGTTATGGCATCAGAGATGGGTCCATCGAACACGACCTTGCCCTGGCGGAGCACGACTCCTCGTTCGCACAACTCGGAGACCATGGGTAGGTCATGGCTGACCACCACCATGGTCTTGCCCCGCTCGATGAGTTCTTTGATCTTGCGTTGACACTTCTCTCGAAAAGGAGCGTCGCCTACTGCGAGGATTTCGTCGACCAGCAGTATGTCCAGCTCCGTGTGAATGGCAACGGAAAAGGCGAGGCGGAGGAACATGCCTGAGGAATAGTGTTTCACCTCGGTATCGATGAAGCCTCCGATCTCCGAGAAAGCTACGATGTCATCGAATCTTTCATCGATTTCTTTTCGTGTCATCCCCAGGATGGCCGCATTCAAGTAGACGTTGTCACGTCCAGTGAGATCCGGATGGAAGCCTGCCCCGACCTCGATGAGACCGGCCAGGCGGCCGCGCGTCAAGATGCGTCCACGGTCGGGAAGCAAGACGCCGGAGATGAGTTTGAGCAACGTTGACTTTCCCGACCCGTTGTAGCCCAAAAGCGCGACTGACTCGCCTTCGTTGATCTCGATAGAGACCCCCGCCAGCGCGGAGAACATTGTAGACAGCGTCTTGCGCCGAATGAACCCGACGAAGGCTTCCTTGAAGGAATGCGTATGCCTCAGCTTGAACGTCTTGGTAACGTCCTTGACGATGATGCTCGGCTCGGGCTCTGTTTCTGAGTCCACCTGGCCCGTCGCATCCCTCGGCGAACTAGAGATCCTGGGCAAATCGGCCCTCCAATTTTCGGAACGTCAACTGGCCGAGGACCAAGATCACGACCGACGTCAGCATGGCGATCGCGGAGAAGAGCAGCAGGTTCGGCGGTCCCTCAGGCTGTCCACCGCGGAGCGTCGGCGCCCAGAATGCGGTGTGGAGAAGCTCCACAGCCGGCGTGAGCGGGTTTAGAAGGTACACGGTCTGCGCCCACGGGGGCAAGGAGGACTGCACGGACTGCCAGTGATAGAGCACGGGCGAAGCCCATGTAGCGAAGAGGAGGAACAGATCGACGAGATTTTGAGCGTCGCGGAACGATGTATTGACCGCACCGAAAAGCAGGCCGAGGCCGGTCGAGAGGACAGTGACGATGAGCACGCCGAATATGAATGCGCCGATGGCCGTCCATCCGGGCACCCAGCCAGTGACGAGGCACCCGATGAAGAGGACCACGACTTGAGGAAGAAAGTGGACGAAGGCCACGAATACCGCCGCGAGAGGGAATAGCTCGCGCGGCAGGTAAATCTTCTGCACCAGCGCGCCGTTGTCGACGATCGAGCGGGTCGCGTTGGTGAAGGCCTCCCCGAAGAGATTGATGACGATCATTCCCGAGAACAGGTAGATCGGGAAGTTCGGCACTCCCTTGTTCAGGCCAAGGAACACACCCAGAGCGAAGAAGTAGACGAAGAACTGTGCGGCCGGTTTAACGTACGACCAGGTCCAGCCGAGCACCGAACCGTGATATCTGGTCTGAATGCCTTTCCGAATGAGGAGTCGCAGCAGATACCTGTAGCGGAAGACATCGATCAGTCCCCGGCTGTGTCCAGGCGTGACGTAGCCCTGAGGGCTGGTGTGTGCTGTGCTCGTCACAGTGCGTTGGATCCTTCGGGAAATTGCCGGTGGGCAAGGCAGCGGCCGACCTCCTGCTCGGACGTCGTAAACGTCGACAAGTGTAGTCGTCGGGGAAGACGCAACTTGCAACGGCTCCCAGGATGCGATGCGTCCCGTATGACGTCCCCGTAGATGAGGGTCTGACACCAAGGAGCTGACCAGGATCCGAACAGGGCTATGAGAGACTTTGTCGGCATCGTCGGCGGATCCACCGCCCGTGTCGATGAGAGGATCACGTGACATCCAGCCTGCCGCAGACACCGTCCAGTTCGAGTAGCCGCGTGCGCCAGATCCACGCGATTACCGGCGTCCGAATCGTTGCAGCCGTGTGGGTCATCCTGTTCCATCTCCGTGGAAACATTGCGAGCGAGTTCCCAAGGGTGTACGACCTGATCGGCCCGATCATCATCCACGGAGACTACGGCGTCGACCTCTTCTTCATCGTGAGCGGGTACGTGATCGCGCTGAACTATGCCGACCGTATGGGCATCGCGCTAGACAGGAAAGCAAGCGTTAAGTTCTGGTGGGCGCGAATCGCCAGGATATGGCCCGCGTACTTCCTGACGTTGTTGTTCTGCGCCGTCTGGCATGGTTCGTTTCTCATCTTCCACGCGAACGACCCCGTCGCACCGCGCGACTTCAGCGTTCTGAGTTTCTTTCGTCAGGCTCTTCTGATCGTGCAATGGACCGAGCCCGATTCGAACCGACTCACGTGGAATGGGGCGGCCTGGACGGTATCCGCGGAGAGTCTGGCCTACGTCATCTTTCCGGTCATCGCATTGCTCCTTTTCCGGCTCGGCCGTGCGTTCGGTGCACGTGCTCTCGGTGTGATGGGAGCCGTCGTTGTCAGCCCGGTAGTTTTGTTCGCACTCGCCCTCGGGTCGATATATGCGCCCTACATGTGGCTGCTCCGCATCCTCTGCGAGTTCCTCGCGGGCTGCCTTCTCTACTACGCCCTTTCCAAGGTGGAATTGTCATCGCATTTGCGGTGGGTCGCCTCGATCCTGGCCTGCGCGGTCGTCGTCCTGTTCGTCGGGTTTGCCTACCTCATCTGGTACACCGGTCACGAGCGTTGGGGTGTTCTCGTGGTGCCATTGATGTTCGTGCTGGTCGGCTGTCTGGCTGTGGGGGATCGACTGCTCCCACGCCTGCTCGCCATGCGTTGGTTCGTCGTGGGCGGTATGGCCTCATACAGCGTGTACCTGGTGCACATGCCGATCATCGAGGTCTTCTGGTTCTTACAGGGTCACGTCAGCTGGGTTGCCCCCGGCAGCGTGGGGAGCAAAGTCGGCTTTATCCTTCTTCCCTTCATCGCGCTGGCGGCGGGGTACTGTCTGTGGAGGTTCTTCGAAGAGCCGGCGCGACGCGCGATGAGACGAATGTCCTTGCAACACATTCCCGAGCGAGCGGCCGATGACGTCGTACCAAGCGAGGTGAAGGCCTAGGCAGAATGGTCACAGGGGGCGACCCCTGGGCCCCGTTAGTATGTCTGCGGCCCCGTGCCCTCATACCCGCCGACCAGAGGAACCGCCATCGTCATGCGCATCTCCCGACTTTTCGACCGGGCAGCCACCTTCGTCGTTACCGAGGGTTCTGAGCTCTCTTCGATCGGGGAGAGCTTGAGCGCAAGGCAGAGGGCGCTCTTGGTGGGCGCGCTAAACTTCCACGCACTCGATAATCCAGGCAAATCACTACGGGTCTTCGTCTACGTGGCAGGGCGAGGATACGGATCGTCGCTCACCGATGTAGCGACGCGGTCCAAGCCCGAACACCACCCAACATGGATCGGCGAGCTCGAGGTCAAGAGCACCGCGCATGGAGAAGTTCACCAGCACTTCCGACTGAAGAGAAAGCAATTCGAACCGGAACCCGACACAGGAGAGAGGCACATAGTTCTCGATGCTGACCCGAGCTCCGATGAGGATGCGGCCGCTCTTCGCCATGGCTTGTACTGGAGAATGCGGATGGCGGCAGAGCGCCGCTATCCGTTTGCCTATGACCGGCTACGGCAGCGGCTGATCCGTGGACGTGAGGCCTCCCTGTACACCGCGCGGATCCCGAGAAGCGCACACAACCCCGACGTGTCCTCGCTCGCCGAGCCGAAAGAGAAGGCCCCGGCGGTGCTCTTCGGCCTTCATTGGCTTGACCTCGGAGGCGCGGAACGCTGGGCGTTCAGGACAATCCAACTCGCAAACGACCACGGCCTCGTGCCCATTGTGATTACGGATGTCGCTTCGCCGCACCCTTGGATCACCGGTCCCGAACTTACCGACGCCGTCGTCATCCCATTGACACACCCCATCGGGCAGCCCGAGTACTCCGAACCTCTCTTGGATGCGATCGTGCGCAATTGGGACGTGCGGGGTGTTTACGTCCATCACTGCCGATGGCTGTACGACAGACTGCCATGGCTGCGTCGCCGTATCCCCGGAACTCCGGTTGTGGACTCCCAACATATATTGGAGTACAACGGCGGAGGGTACCCTGCGTTAGGGGTCCTGCTCGACGAGAGCATCGATACACATCACGTCATCTCACCGCAATTGGAGGAATGGTTGCGGGACGTTCAGGGGGTCCCGGCCGAGAAGATCGTCCTCGCGCCACTGGTGGGACTCACCTTGGACTCGCCGCGGGCTCGCACCGCGCAACCCCGCGTGAGCACGGACTCGTTCAACGTGGGGTTCATCGGGCGATTCGCACATCAAAAGCGCCCCTATCTCTTTTTGAAGCTCGTCGAAGAACTTCGTCAAAGGCTGGGAACGCGTGTCCGGGCAGTCATCCAGGGCGGTGGAGCGCTGGAGCCTTTCGTGCAGCGCGAGATTGAGCGGCACAATCTGCGAGATGTTGTTATCCTGCGCGGCGAACGTGCTCCCGTCGAGGAAACGCTCCGGATGACGGACATGCTTGTGATCAGCTCTCAGAACGAAGGGATCGCTTTGACGGCACTCGAGGCCATTGCAGCGGGCGTCCCGGTTCTGTCCGCTGATGTCGGATCACAAGGCACGATAATCCCCGCAGATGCGTTGGTACCTAGGGATCCGGACGAATTCGTACGGTCTGCGACCGACCTGGTCTCGCGGGCGGCGAACGACGAGAAGTTCAGGATCGGGCTTTGGGCACGGGAAGCGGAGCTCGCAGACGGGTTCTCTGAACTTGAATCTGCGGAGAGCTGGGTAGAGAGGAAGTTCACCGAGTGGAGCAAGTAAGCGCCGTCGTGGTGTCGTTCAATCGGCTGGACAAGCTCAAGAACGTCATTGCCTCCATCGAAGCCCAGACAAGGAAGCCTGACCGGCTCATCATCATAGATAATGCGTCGACGGACGGAACGGGCGCGTTCCTCGAGTCGGTCGAGTCGCCGCTGACTATCGAAGCCGTCTCGCTTCCGGAAAATATCGGGGGCGCCGGTGGGTTCTCCGCGGGGATGGCGCGCGCTTATGCTCGCGGAGCCGACTTCGTGTGGATCATGGACGATGACTGCTATCCGGCGAACGATGCGCTCGAGCTGCTCTTGGGTGGATACGACGACGCTGTCTCGGCTCTGGGACCGGAGGTCCCTTTCGCGTGTTCGCTCGTCCAGTTCACCGACGGAAGTATTTGCGAAATGAACAACCCCGAAACCACTTGGGACTGGGCGCGACTCATCGCGAAGGGGTCCCGTTTAGTGATGGTGCGAAGCTGTTCGTTCGTTTCGGTCCTGTTCCCGAGGTGGGTGCTCGAGAAACACGGCCTGCCCTACTCGGAGTACTTCATCTGGTTCGATGATCACGAATACACACTTCGTGTCACCGGCACCTGTCCGGGAGTGCAGGTGCTCGACAGCGCCGTGGTCCACGACATGGGCGAGAACAAGGGCGTTAATTTCGGCCTGATCGACCGAAAGAACGCATGGAAGTTCAAGTACGGCATCAGAAACGAGGCATCATTCCGCCTTCATCACCAGAGCCTCGCGTCGTTCTTGATCTTCTGCGCTCGCGTTCAATTGGGGATGCACAAGGGTCGGGTGGCAATGGGCCTACGGGGGTCCATGACCAGGGAACTGCTGCGAGGAATCGGCTTCAATCCGAAAGTTCGGTTCCCGGAGCAATCCGCGGGCGCATCCGCCGGCACCTAGCTCGTCACCCGACTCACCGGAGACATTCGATGGTGTCGGACTATCGTCGACAGGCCCACGAGGTGCACGATCAGCCCTAATGCGGGTCCTGCGACGAGTGAAGCCACGGTCTTCGTCATGAAATCCAACGGCAGGACCAACACAATGATGGTTGTGAGTGCAGCCGTCAACCAGCCCAGGGTGAAAAGACTGTGACGTGACATGGCCAACACGGCTGGAGCTGTCACGCAGAGTGCGCCCACGAGGATGGACGACCCGACGAGCGCGGCCATGAAGGCGCCATCGAAGTGCGGCGCATCAGGAAACAGGAATGCGAATACGGCTGGCCCCAGAAGCCATGCGGCCAACGTGAGAAGCGTTCCTAAGGTTACGACGATGAGAAGCAGCACCACCAGCGACCGCCAAAGCCTCGTCAGCCGTGATTTGAAGAACACCACGAGATAGCTCTGAAGCGCCATGCCGACAACGATCAGTGGTGCTCTAGTCAAAGTGGACGCAAGGATCACGGCCCCGAGCGTGTCCTGTCGCACCTCCGGGGACGTGATCCCCAGGAGGAGTGGGTAACCGCTCACGAGGACGCCCATCGACGCGGCCGCAACGACCGTGCGAGCTACGTTCCAACTCAGAGTCCGGTACCGGACGTCGAGGTGAGCGTGAATCGCCTTCCGAAGGTACAGCGCGGCGGTCGTTACGAAGGCAAGCGCGAAGGGAACGACCACTGCCCAGGCAAGCACCACAACGTCGTGCGTGAACGCGAGCACCAGCATGATGATAGCGAGCCGCCCCAGACCTTCGACAAGGATGGCGACGAAAATAAGGTCCCAAGCGCTCTGCCCGTACAAGAGCCCGGTCAGTGTCGCCAGCAGCACGTAACAGGCAGCGCCGAAAGCCAGCGGGACGACGAGTGCCCAGCCATCGGCTCGGAAGGCGACCGCGGCCCAAATCGGTCCGGTTATCAAAAGGACGCCGAGGACGATGCCGCCGAATGCTGCAGCGAAGCGGCTGGGGCGCGCCCCGGCACCAGCGATCGGAGATGCCGCGTGAGGGTGCGAAGCTCGAGCCATCTCCTGTTGCACTCCGGAAAGTGCAGCCGCAACGAGGAAGACGAACGCCCAGAACAAGGCGAACACCGCGTAGGCAGAGACGCCGATGGTTCGCGGCACCAGCCATGTGATGACGTAACCGCAAATCCCCACGAGCGCCGTGGCCGCAAGCACGAGGATGAACCCTCTTCGAGCAGTCGAGTCCGAACTCTCAGGGCCACTCACCAACTCCGGCTCGATTGGTTCTGGACTGAGAGTCACAGGCTTCCTAACTGCGTCGTGATGCTGAGAAAGGTCCGGCCGAGATGGGTCTGGTGCACGCTTGTCTGAACGAAACGGCAAAAGCCGGCCCCGAGCCGGCGGCTATTATGTCACGGGCCCCTCGCGAGGGTCCGTACCTTGCCCTTCCCATGGCGGAACCCGGAGTGACCATGACCGATCGATCCGACGTGGGCCGTGTGTCGTCGAGGCGCTGGGTCGGGCGGTTGGCAGTTTCACTCGCTGTGGCGGTGGTCTACCTTGCAACGCAGGCGGGCTGGCTCCTCGTACGCGGCACGCAGCCGATCGGACAACTGCGGGACTACTTCTCATACGACCAATACGGCTACCTCGCTATCGTAAAGAACGTCGCCGACGGGCAGCTGGGTCTCTTCGAGCCCGACACGATGACTGGATCCAACTACTATCCGCACGCCTATTACGTCTTGGTGGGTGTTGCCGCGCGCTTGTTCGGGGTGTCGCCTCTCTCCGCGTGGAACATTCTCGGCGTTGCGATTCAGGTGGCACTCGTAGTTGTACTTGCTCTGGTGATCATCCGACTAGGTGGTCGATGGTGGCTCGGCCTGATGGCACCGGTGCCATTTGTCCTCGGCACCTTCGCATGGCTATTCGACCCGCAAGCGTGGTATTTGACGCTGAAGTCTCACGCCGTTCTGTGGGGCGCGTTCGGGGTTCTCTACACGCTCAACGGAGAATCGTTTGCCTTGTGCGTTGCTGGAATCGGAGCACTGGCTTTGATTGCTGTCTGGATGCGGCCGACGTCCAATGCGGTTCGGATGACGACCACCGTCATTGCATGTTTGGCGTTCGGGCTGTTGGCCGCGGTACAAACGTATTCCTTCATCGCCATTGTCTATTGCGCATTCTTCACAATCGCGATCTGGGCGCTCCATCATTATCGTGCCTGGAAACTTGCAATACTGTCGGCGTCGATACTGGTTCTCGTCGTTCTCGCAGGCCCGTCTGTCGCCTCGCTCGCCGGTCAACTCCCGACACTCGTGTTCGGGCTCTCAAGCACGATTCCCGGCATCGTCCTCCTCATCGTGAGGACTCGAGGAATCGCGGCGCTTTGGCTAGGAGCAGTCGTCCTGGGTGCACTTCCCCAAGTGACACTTACGCTCACGGGAATCCTCGGTCACGACCCATTTCTCACGTACCGGGTGGCGTCCAACGTAAATCTCGGCTTGGAGCCGTCAAAGGGGTGGATTGCTTCTCTGGTTCTGGCGTTGCCGCTTGTCATCCTCGCGGTCTTCGGACTCATCCGGGGCGATTCGAGGTTGGTTGGATATTCGTTGGGGTTCGGAACGGCCTGGCTTCTGCTCTCGACCAACGATATGTGGGGTGTGAACGCGGAGCCGTATCGCTTATGGATAGACGGTTTCACCCTCACCGCAATCACGGTACTTCCCATGTTGGTCGCATTGGTGCGAAGTACCGTCAGGCATCGGGTCGGGCAACGGCGGAGCCGTGTGACGGTTGCCTTGGCATTATGTCTTGCCGTGAGCGCGGTGGTGGCCTCCGGATCGATGATCGACTGGTTCAGGTTCGCCATCGCTGCTGATTATCACCGCACGATTCCTTTCAATGATCCGCGCGATCAGGCGATCACGTCCGTGGCGCTACGGATAAGCACCGCGACGCCCGGGCCGCTCACACTGGTGGACAATTGCATAGACCCGAAGACCTTGAAAGTCAATGCCGGCATACCGGTCGTGTTTTATCACCTCGGCATGGCATGGCCAGAGCATAAAAGGGACATCGACGAGGTACTGAAGGCGCGGGCCGACGGTGACCTGGACGTGTCGTCCGCGATCAAAGCCGGCGTTCGATGGATTGTGACCGACAGCGAGTGCGTGGACGACTGGGGAGCACGCTACGCATCGAACCTTGAGAAGGCCAAGTCGAAGTCCTACCCGCTCGGATCCGGTTCGACGGGCACTATTACGGCGTGGCGCCTCAGGGGCTAGCGGTCGAAAGCCTCCTTCGCGTCGGTGCAGCCGCAGAGTTTCATTCGCGTCCGGCGTCTCGCGCGAGGACGAGGGAAGCCCGGACGCAGTATCGCTGCCGTCCTTCCGCTGCGTGCGACTGTGGGGTGGAGACGGCCACCGTCGACGCTCGTCCTCCGCGCTGGCTCCGCCGGGAGTCCTTCTGGGATCGGTCGGCTCCGCAACCGCCATCCCTGTCTTTCCCATCGAGCTGTTCGTGTCCCATCGAGCTGTTCGTGCATACTTGAATCCCTAACCGAGCGTTGTTCCAGGAGTCATAATGCGTTCACCGCTTGCTGGCCTGAGGACGGCAGGTTGCAGAGGCGCAACAGGTCTCTCCGCTTCGCAGGAATGCTTGTCGTTCGTTGCTCCTGAGGAGTTCCGCAGCCAAAGTGTCGACGTGCGGTTCGACGGCCACCGAGTGTGGTCGACCGACCTCACCTGTGCCAGGGGGCAGACCGTTCGCCTTGACTGGCCGACCGCCTTGAGCGAAGTTCTCGCAGGTACGACTGAGGTCTCGATAACTCTGGCCGCGTCAGACGTGGTCGTGCTCCGGGGAAGCGCCGCCTTCGACGATACAGACCGTCGTACAGCCGTTACAGACACCCGTGGACGCTGGCTGGCGGTCAACAAGTGGGGCCACTTGGGTGTGCCGCTCGAATCACAAAAGAAGGGTGCCCGACGGCGACTCCTCCGTCACGCACACGAGATCATGCGCGATCTCGAGAGGCTAGGGTTTCGGCCGTTCCTCTCAAGCGGATCACTCTTGGGTGCGGTTCGCACTGGCTCGTTCCTGCCTCATGATGACGACATCGATCTAGGGAACATCACGGACACCCGACACCCTGCGGCTCTCATACTCGAGAGCGAGCACCTTGAGCGAGCTCTCGTTTCGCTCGGATACACGGTTCTGCGACACTCGCACGCACACCTACAGGTGATGTTCTTGCACAGCTCCGGTGACCTGGACCATTACATTGATGTGTTTACGGCCTATTGGGATCCGGATGGAACCTTCAATCAGCCGTTCTCCATCAGGGGGCCGTTGTCGGCGCACGCAATGGAGCCGTTCTCCACAGTCGAGCTCGAGGGCGAACGCTTTCCGGCACCGGCCGAACCCGAGAAGTGGCTGGAACTCAACTATGGAGCCAGTTGGCGTGTACCGGATCCCGGTCACCAGTTCGATATACCGGAAGCCGTTCGCCGCAGGTTCGGTTCGTGGTTCGGGAGCTTCAACTATCACCGGGAGTTCTGGGAAGCGCGACACGGAGAACTAGTTCAGAAGCCACTCGTGGACGCGGACTGTCTCGACGAAATCCGAAGAACGATTCCCGACGGATCTGCAGTGGTCGATGTCGGCTGCGGCGTTTCGGACACGGCCTCGACGCTACGCGATGGCGGTTGGGACGTCGTAGCCGCCGATTTCAGTCTTCCCGCTCTCCGAGCCCAGTCTGAAAGGCTCGGGTGCGAGGCTGCGGTGTACCTGAATCTGAACGACCGACACAGCGTATTCGGCTTCGCGCTCCGGTGCGCTGCCACTGGACGGCCGACCAACCTGGTGTTCGAGCACGTGCTCGAAGGCTTGGGTGGTGAGGGAAAAGAGAACGCCCTATTGCTGATGCGATGGGCATTGGATGGGCAGAGTGCGGCGATCGTGATGCTGGATACAGATCTACCGGGCGACAACCGCCCGGAGGATCCAACATCGTGGCATCTACCTACGGAGGACTTCATCAGGTCCGTCGGATTGGTAGGACTGAGGGCGGAGATCACACGAAGAAGCGCCCGCACTGATGATCGGGGACGTTTGAGGCAGACCGCGCACATCGTGGTGCGACGGGACGGAGGAGAGCAATCGTGAGGCAGTTCACAGGATGGGCAGTTCGTCGACTCGCTCCTCGAACCATGGCATCGTTGAGCGATGTTGCGGAGGTTCGAGAACGTTATGGGAGTCTCCAGCGCGCCCTTGAGACGGTGGACACTGAGCGCATAGAGCAACTGATCTCGGAGAACCGCCGGCTGCGCGAGGAGATCGACGAGCTACGCCGCGAGGGCCGTTATGTAGCCGAACTGTACGATCTGGTGCTCGAGCGCGTCCGAGACGATGCCAAGTCCTAGCGCGTCGGCCCACTTCGTGGTGCGTTCTTGCGGCTGACGGACGGCACATCGTTATGGAGCTGGCTCCCGCTCAGGCGCCACGGGCAGCGCTTGTCGCCAGGACATGCCCTGTGACGCCTTGACGGTGCAGATGACGGTGAGCATCCAGCCGCTTTCGTAGAGCATGGTGCTTTCTGCCATCGCGGTGCCGATGAGGGCGATGAGGATGAGCGGCGGCCAGGCGTAGATGACGCTGCGCTTGTTGGATCCCAGTAGCCAGGATCGTCCCATGGCGAGGCCGAGCAGGAGGAGGAAGAGCAGGAAGCCGACGAGGCCGACTTGCAGCCAGACGTCCAGGAATGCGTTCAGCCCGTTGGCGTGGGGTGCTCCGGTCATGGTGTTGATGAGGGAGTACGGGGGCAGGGATCCGCGCCAGAATCCGATCCAACCCCAGCCGAGGAGCTCGTTGACGGGGATGAGGTGCCACATCTGCAGCCACACGTCGTAGCGCACCGTGATGACCGACTGGCCGTGCAGCAGCTCGATGATGGGCGCTCGGAAGATGAACGCGAGCACGGCGATCGCTGCCGTGATGACGCCGAGAACGACCTGCACGGCGAACTTCCACCGCTCGCTCTTGATATGCCGCACCCCGAAGAGGGCGGCCGCGGCGAGAAGGACGATCACGATCATGATCGCGATGACGGGCGAGCTGGAGAACCCGAGGCAGAGCACGGCCACCGCCACCGAGAAGACGGCGACACCGAGCGTCACCGATTTGGTGCGCCACTCGACGATGAACGTGACGAGCGCGATCAGCGCGACGAGACCGAGCTGATTGCGGCTACCGAAGAGTCCGGAGATCGGACCGCCGTGCGCGAGGTTGCCCGCGATGCCGAGGAAGCGGATCGGGGAGTCGAGCAGGAGCCCGCTGACGACCTCGAGCGCCAAGGATGCCGTGAGCAGCACCCGGAGCACGTCACCGATGACCCGCACGATCTGGATGGCGTCGCGCACAAGAGCGAGATAGAGCGCCAGGAACGTGAAGATCCACTGGTAGAGCACGGCAGCGAGCGTCGCCCACTGATAGGTGCTCCAGACCACCGAGACCGCACACCAGCCGACGAACACGAGCAGTGAGACCGGCAGGAGTCCGTGCCATTCGATGACGTCCCAGTGCGCGATGAAGGACACCACCGAGAGCACCACGACGGCGGCGAGCACCCCGATGAGGCCCGGCCAGCCCATGACGCTCTTGATCGGTGTCGTCAGGAATGCGGCGGCGACGATGCACAGCGAGAGCGCCCGCGAGAACCGCGCGGACTGGAACAGCGCCCTCGTGAGAACGAACCAACGCGGCGTCTGCCGGGTGGTGGACATCACCGCTGCCCCGACCCTCGGCGCGATGCGTCAGCGGGGGAGACGGGCATGCTTCATCGTAACGTCGAGGGTGGTGGATGCCGGCGCGGGCCGAAGCGGTTCCGCAGGTCCAAGCGGTGGTGACGGTCGGGGCGGGGTTTCGACACGCTCAACCCGGGTGTGGAAGCGCTCGACCAGCGGTGTCAACAAGGGCAGGCGGCGGGCCGGCGCCTACGGTCGCTCGAGCTTCGTCTTGATGCTGAACATCGCGAGGAGGGCGAAGCCGCCTTCGACGAGCATCCTGCTCTCGGCCAGCGACTGCGCGATCATGGCGGCGAGCATGAGGAGCGGGAGCAGCGTGATCGCGGTGTACGGGACATCCGCTCGCACCACTCCGTCCCGGTCGAACGGCGCACGGTCGACGGCCATGAACCAGCCGCGCCCGAAGGTGGTGACCACGAGCAGCCCGAAGATCACGAGACCGAGGATGCCGAGCTGCAGCCAGACATCCAGGTAGGCGTTGTGCGCCTGGAGGTACTCCACCTTGTTGCGGATCGCGAGGCCCTTGAACGGCTGCACCCAGGGAGCCCAGTAGCTGATCCATCCCCACCCGAAGTACGGCTTCTGCTGGGCGAGGTGGATGACCTTCTCCCAGATGTCGGTGCGTCCCGTGAGGTCGGCGGTCTTGCCGAGCAGCTTCGTGACGGTGCCCCAGAAGAACGTGACGGATGCCGCACCGCCCAGGGCGACGACGGCGGCCGTCACGTACAGCGGCACTCGCCTGCTCTGCTGCACGCTTCTGGCCCACCAGGCGAACAACAGCACGACGATGACGAAGCCGAGGGCCACGATGACCGTCGACGAACGGGTGAGCAGGAATGTGATGGCGGCCAGCGCGAGCCACACGATGCCCGCCGTGCGGTTCACCGTGCGATCGGCGAGCTGGATGGCGAAGACGATGAGCGCGAACAGCGTGATCATGCCGAGGATGTCGCTGTTGCCCACGATGCCCTGGATCTTGCCGCCGTGGAAGAGCAGGTCGCGGCTCCAGTAGAACGCGTCGGGAAGCTTGCCGGACGGGTACTGATAGGTCGTGAAGAGCGGAAGGATGTGGTGCCGGATGACCACCGAGACGAAGAGCTCGAAGACGAGCGAGAGACCGATGATCCAGCGGAACGCTGCGCCGAGGGCTCGAAGGATCTGGTGCCAGGTGAGGCAGAGCGCGAAGAACGCGCCGGCCGTCGTGGTGGCCAGTTGAGCGACGGCCGCCACCGACGACTCCGCGCGGTAGGCGGACCACGCTATCGAGACGATGCAGAGGAGCAGGAACAGCAGAAGCGTCTTGGGCCACTGGCGGATCGGCACGCGCGGACGCGCCCGCACCAGGAACACGATGCTCACGACGAGGCACAGCCCGGCGATGATGCCCCAGCCCAGCCAGCTCACACTGTCGCGCCAGAACTCGCCGGCGAACAGTGTGAAGAACGTGAACCCGGCGAATGCCAGGAGCCAGCCCTGACCGGCGGGCACGGTGCGCAGCGCGGTCGCTGGCGCGGTCTGTGTCATGGCTCTCACCTTATGGGCGATTGAGGGTCAGTCATGTGAGCTCGCTCATATGACTGATCCGGTTGAGTCCGTGAGCTGCGTAGCAGCGATATGGGCGATTGAGGGTCAGTCACGTGAGTTCGCTCACATGACTGACCCGATTGAGTCTGTGAGCTGGGAGGCAGCGATATGGGCGATTGAGGGTCAGGTCTGCGAGCTAGCTCGCAGACCTGACCTGATCGAGTCTCTGAATTGCGAGGCAGCGATATGGCCGGATGCACTCTAGGCCGAAGCCCTGGTGCAGGCCTACTCTGAGCGGATGTTCACAGTGCGAACCCGCAGCCTCCCGGAACGCAGCGCGGCGATCGGCTCGGCGGGACCCTTCACGCTGGTCGTCGATCGATCGGCCGAGGCCGGAGGCGACGGCATCGGGTTCAGCGGTGGCCAGCTGCTCTACCTCGCGGTGGCGGGCTGCGTGTCCAACGACCTGTTCCGGGAAGCGGATGCGGCAGGCATCCGCCTGCATCAGGTCGCGATCACTGTCGACGGCGACTTCACCGGCTCGCCCGCCACGTCCACCGAGGTGTCCTACGACGTCGAACTCACCGGTGACGCCGACGAGAGCGAACTGCGCGGCCTCGTGGAACGCGTGGACCGGATAGCCGAGATCCCCAACTCGCTGCGTCAGGGCACGGGCGTCGCGCTGCGCAGGGTGTCGGTCTCGCGGGTCTGAGGATACCCACGCAGAACGCCCGTCGGCGGTAAATCGAGCGAGCGGGTGCCTGCGACAGAGCGGTCGAGGGGCGCATCGATAGGAAGCGGGCGAGGCCGCCGCGTCGGCAGGCGACGGACGGCCCCGTCTCGCTTCGTCGGCGACCACCCGGCCTACACGAAAGCCGCGAGTCCCGTGATCGCCCGGCCGACGATGAGCGTGTTCATCTCCTGCGTGCCCTCGTACGAGTAGAGCGCCTCGGCGTCGCTGAAGAAGCGCGCGACGTCGTACTCGAGCACGATGCCGTTGCCGCCCAGGATCTCGCGCGCCCAGCCGACCGTCTCGCGCATCCTCGCCGTCGTGAACGCCTTCGCCAGAGCCGAGTGCTCGTCGCGCTGGGTGCCGGCGTCGAGCATCCGCGACACCTGCACGACGAGCGCGAGCGACGAGGTGATGTTCGCGAGCGACGCGGCGAGCATGTCCTGCACGAGCTGGTGTGCTGCGATGGGCTTGCCGAACTGGATGCGCTCGCCCGCGTACTTCACGGCCGCCTCGTATGCGCCGACGGAGACACCGACGGCCGCCCACGCCACCTCGGCGCGTGTCGCGCGCAGCACACGAGCCGTGTCGCGGAACGAGTTCGCGTTCTGCAGCCGGAGGGACTCCGGAACGCGCACATCCTCGAGCGTGATGTCGGCGTTCTGCACGGCACGCAGCGCCTGCTTGCCCTCGATCTTCGTGGCGTGATAGCCGGCGGTCTCGGTGGGCACGATGAAGCCCTTCACCTGGCCGTCGGCGACATCCTTGGCCCAGATGATCGTGATGTCGCTGAACGTCGCGTTGCCGATCCAGCGCTTCGAGCCGTTGATGATCCACTCGTCGCCGCGGCGCTCCGCCGTGGTGCGCAGTCCCTGCGCGGAGTCGGAGCCGGAGAGCGGTTCCGTGAGACCGAACGCGCCGATGATCTCGCCTGAGGCGAGCTTGGGCAGCCACTCGTCTCGCTGCTCCTGCGAACCGCACGCGCTCAGCGATCCGGCGACGAGCCCGTTCTGCACGCCGACGTAGGTGGCGACGGAGGCGTCGATCCTGGCCAGCTCCAGCGCAAGGAAGCCTCGGAACACCGCCGAGTTGGGGAACGGCTTCGTCTCATCCCACGAGAAGGCGGCCACTCCGAGCCGGTGCAACTCGGGGATGAGCTGCTTCGGGAACTCGGCGCGCTCCCAGTACTCGTTCGCGATCGGCTTCACCTCGGTCTCGAGGTAGGCGCGCAGCTTCGCGATCGCCTCCTTCTCCTGCTCGGTCAGGTCGTTCGCGAAACCGTAGAAGTCTGCGGCAAGCGGCTCGAATGCCATGTCTGCTCCATCGCACTGTTGAGCGGAATCGCCGGGCGCTGGCGCGCCGCAAGCGAAGCCGCTGAAGGACTGTCGGGATCTGGGTCAGCCTAGGCAGCGGCATCCGAGCGCCCAAGGCCGTTGGTACTCTGCGACTAACCAGGAGAAAGGGCGGGTGCGGATGTTTGTGCGCATCGACAACGATCCTCGCGATTACGCGTGGGGCTCCACGCACGGCATCGCGG
>Ga0164242_10000651_pt1 | contig 41978 bp, 38 predicted proteins | sample OricomgcompostMG_FD_108783 | JGI IMG/M metagenome (GOLD analysis project Ga0164242, IMG submission 108783) | Miracle-Growth compost microbial communities from Emeryville, California, USA - Original compost - Miracle growth compost (MG) ... | reverse complement strand
GTGCCCCCGGCAGGATTCGAACCTGCGACACCGGCTTTAGGAGAGCCGTGCTCTATCCCCTGAGCTACGGGGGCTGGGGACCTATCGAAATAGGTGTTGAAAACCCATAGGGACGCCTCATGGTAGTTGGCCGAGTGCTGAAGGCGGTATTTGGGCTCGCCGTGCGGCTGAGTGCGGGCGGCCCCGTAGAGGGTGTTGTTGAGCGATTCGGCGTTTCACACCAGTCGTATCACGGGCGCAAACGGGCGCGGAATTCGCGTGGGCCGACACCTTTCCAGCGGCGGAATGCTTGCGAGAAGCTGGTGACTTCGAGGTATCCGAGGCGGTGGGCGATTTGCTCGACGGGAAGTCGAGCGGTGATGAGCAGTTCCTCGGCCAGGTGTTCGCGGACTTCGTCCAGGAGTAGCCGGTACGAGGTACCTTCTGCGGTCAGGTATTTGCGGAGCGTGCGCCCACTCACGTGCAGTTTCGCCGCGACGTCGTCCAGACTCGGTGGGTCGTCGATTCGGGCAACGAGCTCGTCGCGCACCCTACCGGCGAATCCGGTACGCGCGCGGCGGGATTCGAGCAGTTGGCGGCATTGCGCAACCGCATGGGCAGCAGTGTGCGGATTGGCCCCGGGCAGCGGTTGATCGAGCTGGGCGCCATCAATGATGAGCACAGTTTCTGGAGCGTCGAATGTCGGTGTCACACCCAAGATTTCACGGTAGAGGCCGATTCCGTCGGCCGGTGGAGGAAATCCGAACTCGACGTGTTTGATCGCGTGCAGGTCTGGGGACAATCCGCGTTGGATGGTCATGATGGAACCGGCGTCACGTTCGACATAGAAGCGGCGCATCGTGGGTGGGATGTCGTGAGCGTCCAACACCAGCGCCAGGTCGCCGTCCGACAGGGGGCGCGCCTGGACCGTCCCCATGGCGAACGCGAGGTCGAGGAACCGGATGCCGATGTCGATCGCCGCGCCCAATGTGGGACTGCTCAGGAGCGCGAACCCATAGATGCCCTGCTCGCTGAGCTGGAAACGGCTGCCCATTTCCAATCCAGGCTGACCGGCCGGGATCAGTTGGTGCAGATTGCGGGCCACGGCCAGGTCGTGGCGTGGTGTGACCTCGACGGTCGGGTCCAGCAGCTGCTCTGGTGATAGCCCGGTCCCGGCCAAGCACTGCTCGGCCGTCGCACCGTGGTCAGCGGCGATCTGCGTCATGAGCAGCAGGCTGACCGGCGGTCGGGGTTGGTCCCAATTCACGATGCCTAATCTAGTAACTCTCGGGCCGGTTGGCATCTGTATCACCAGCATCCCGACTGCCAATCTCATCGACATACGTCTCTATCGCCGATGGGAGCACACATGACCACAACCACACCGGTGCAGCTTCCGGCCAACGTGAGCAGCGTGATGCTCGCCGGCTTGGCCGGCCGTGTCGCGGCAAAACCAGATGCCGACACCGTCGCCACCGTCGCCCCCTACACCGGTGAGGTGATCGGGCAGCTGCCGCAGTCGAATCCCGAGGACGTGGCCGACGCCTTCCTGCGGGCACGGCAGGCCCAATCGGCGTGGAGCCAGACGCCGATCGAGGAACGTGAACGGGTCCTCCTGCGCTTTCACGATCTGGTGCTCGACCGCCAGGAAGAAGTACTGGACTTGATGCAGCTGGAGAACGGTAAGACCCGCAAGGACGCGTTCTTCGAAGTCATTGATATCGCGACTACCGCACGCTATTACGCGCGAACGGCACGAAAACTGTTGGCGCGCAAACACCGCAAGGGTGCGGTACCACTGCTGACCCACACCGTCGAACTGCGCCACCCCAAGGGCGTCGTCGCGATTGTCTCACCGTGGAACTATCCGTTGAGCATGGCCGCCGGTGACGCCATCCCGGCATTGATGGCCGGGAACGCAGTGGTTCAGAAGCCAGATACCCAGACCGCGTTCACTGCACTGTGGGCATTGGAGCTGATGCGCGAAGCCGGTCTTCCGCACGATGTGTGGCAGATCGTGGTGGGCCGTGGGTCGGCGATCGGTCAGACGCTCATGGACAACGCCGACTACGTCATGTTCACCGGGTCGACGGCTGGGGGACGTCATATCGCACGCGAGGCCGGTGAAAGGCTGATCGGCTCCTCACTAGAACTGGGCGGCAAGAACGCCCTGCTGGTGCTCGACGACGCCGACATCGACCGCGCGGCCCAAGGCGCGGTCAACGCGTGCTTTCCGTCGGCCGGCCAACTCTGTGTGTCGGTTGAGCGGATCTACGTGCACGACAGCGCTTATGACGAGTTCGTGGCTAAGTTCGTCCGCCGGACCGAAATGCTCACAATCTCAGCGGCTTTCGACTTCAGCGCGGATATGGGATCGCTGACCAACGCGTCCCAGCTCGATGCAGTCACCGGGCACGTCGCGGACGCCGTCGGGAAAGGGGCCACGGTGCTCGCGGGCGGACATGCGCTGCCCGAAGTCGGCCCGCTGTTCCACGAGCCGACCATCCTGGCCGATGTCACCCCTGAGATGGCGGTGTTCGAGGAGGAGACGTTCGGACCAGTGGTGGCCATCTACCGTTACCGCGACCTTGACGACGCGATTGCCCTGGCCAACTCCACCCCCTACGGGCTCAACGCCAGCGTGTGGACCCGCAACGGTGCCCGCGGCCGCGCCGTCGCTGCCCGCATCCACGCCGGCACCGTGAACGTCAACGAGGCCTTCGCCGCCGCATGGGGCAGCATCGACGCGCCCATGGGCGGCATGGGCGATTCCGGTCTGGGGCGCCGCCACGGCGCCGAGGGACTACTGAAGTACACCGAGGTGCAAACCGTCGCCGAGCAGCGACTCTTGTCGATCAACCCGAGCCCCACTGTGCCGTTCGAGTGGTGGCGATCAACTGTCACAACCGTCCTTAAAGCCGCCAAGAACCTCGGCGCAGCGTAGAAGGGAAAGGTACCGAAGGTGTCGAGCTCACAGGACAGCGTCTTCCCAGAATGGCTGAATCGCTTGCAGATTCGCTACATGAATCCCGTATTTCGCCGAGTAGCCCCATATGCGCCGGGGTTCGCGGTCATCGAGCACACCGGCCGCACCTCAGGACGCACGTATGTGACACCGGTCAACGCCTGGGTGGCCGGCACCACGATCGGCATCGGCATGGGCCACGGCCGGTCGGACTGGGTGAAGAACATCCTGGCCGCGGGCGGTGCCGACATCCGGCGCACCGGCCGGCGACTACGGCTGGTGAACCCCCGCATCGTGACACGCACCCAGTCGAAAACGGGCCTGCCGCTGGGGGCGCGGATCGTCGGGCAGCGAGTTGAGCTACTCGTGGCCGACATCGAGTCTTCCTAAACTGGAAAACGAGGGACCCACGCCACCGATGACTACCCACCTGAACCACGAATCATTCACTGGAACATATGATTTCGGCAAGCCAAGGCTGCGTGGATGGATACATGCAACACTTACGCCCCTGGCGTTGGCAGCAGGGATCGTGCTCGTCTGCCTGTCGCCTGACCCAGTGACGCGTTGGGCCAGCACCGCCTACGCGGCCGCGACCCTGCTGTTGTTCGCCACCAGCGCCGCTTACCACATCGGGACGTGGCCTCCACGCGTCAATCAGGTACTGCAGCGGCTCGATCACACGAACATCTACCTCATCATCGCCGCGAGCTACACCCCGATTGCCCTTGGCGGACTCCACAACTGGCGACTCCGGCTTGTTCTGGCGCTCGTGTGGTCTGCCGCCGCCGTTGGTGTGGCGGTGCGCTGGTGGTGGGCCAGTGCTCCGCCACCGGTAGCCACGAGTCTGTATGTGCTGCTGGGTTGGTCGATCGCGCCGTTTCTTGGCGAGGTGCTCTCCACCAACATCGTCGCCGGGGTGCTGACCATCGTCGGCGGATCGTTGTACACCGTCGGTGCAGTGGCGTACGCGGTGCGATGGCCCGATCCACACCCTGGGTGGTTCGGCTATCACGAAGTGTTTCATCTGTTCACCGCCGCAGCATGGACCTGTCAGTACATCGCCATCTGCCTGTTCACGTTCGCATGAAATTGGCTGTGGAAGCCCTCCCGAACGCAATGCGTGTGGCCGATACGCAGCGTTAGCGACCGGCGACGTGCCTAATCGAGTAACTCTTGTGCCGTCGAACACCTGGGGCCTCGATCGCCGCGCACCTACCGTTTTCAGCATCACCGAAACGGCTGGGCATCAGCCCATCAGCAACCGCACATGATTGGAGTTTGTTCAATGTCAACGGAATTCGCCAAACCCCTGCAACTTGCCTCGGGTGTCACGCTGTCTAACCGGATCGCCAAGTCCTCACTCAGTGAAGGACTCGGCGACCAGGACCAGGCGCCGACACTCAACCTGATCCGGCTCTACCGCCGGTGGGCAGGCTCCGGCGCCGGACTGCTGATCACCGGCAACGTGATGGTCGATCGCCGCGCGCTGGGCGAAGCCGGCAACATCGCCATCGAAGACAACCGCCACACCGGACTGCTGCGGGAATGGGCCCAGGCCGCCACCTCCGGCGGAGCCCACGCGTGGGTGCAGCTCAATCACCCCGGGCGCCAAGCCCCCAGCTCGCTCAACAACGCTGCCCCGGTTGCCCCATCGCCGGTCGCGGTCACCGGAGCGATCGGGGCGTTGGGAAAAGCCCCCCGTGCACTGACTGATCCGGAAATCACTGAAATCATTGGACGTTTCGCCACAGCGGCGCGCGTCGCCGTGGATGCCGGCTTCACTGGCGTCCAGATCCACGCCGCGCACGGATACCTCATCAGTCAGTTCCTCTCACCCCTGACCAATCAGCGTGACGACCGCTGGGGTGGCAGCACGCAAAACCGGCAGCGGTTCCTGGTGGAGATCGTGCGCGCGGTCCGCGCCGAACTCGGTCCCCACGTCCCGATCGGCGTCAAACTCAACTCGGCAGACTTCCAGCACGGCGGCATGACCGAAGACGAGTCGACACTGGTAGTGCTGGCGCTCGCCGACGAAGGCATCGACCTGCTCGAAATCTCCGGCGGCAACTACGAATCCACCGCCTTCATGGGCGCCTCCGATGCGAAGGCCTCGACTCGCGCCCGTGAGGCATACTTCCTCGACTACGCCGAAAAGGTGCGGGCTGCCCTCACCGCTGCCGGTGCCGACTTGCCACTGATGGTCACCGGTGGTTTCCGAACCGCATCCGTGATGAACGACGCCATCGCCGACGGAGCCGCCGATGTGATCGGCCTGGGCCGTCCGCTGATCATCGAGCCAGAACTCCCACAGCGCTTACTCGACGGCGCAACCGGCGCACGCCGCGTCGAGGTCAAGAAGATTCGCATCAAACACCTCGAAGGCATGGGCGAGCTGATGTGGTACGGGGTTCAGCTCCGGCGCCTCGGCAACGGCAAAGACCCTGACCCCAACCGCCACCCTCTGCGCAACCTCCCGCAGTACCTCACCAGCATGGGCATGCTCGGGCGCCCCCAACGCCGCGGCTTCTCCACCTAACTCCACCACCGGATCACTGAAAGTAGCGTCATGACAATCGGATTCACGCTCACCGACGAGCAGATCACACTCAAGAACAAAGCCCGAGCCTTCGCCGCACATCACCTGGCCCCGCTCGTCGAGCAGGTACGTCACACCACCGACCCCTACCAAGCGGCGCTGCTGGTGCGCCCGGCACACGAAGCGGCCGTCGAAGCCGGCCTCATCAAGGCGATGATCCCGCAGATTTTCGGCGGCACCATGACCACTGGTGTCGACGCCGCGATCGCCACCGAGGAACTGGCCACCGTCATGCCCGATTTCGTGGCCAGCATCGGCGGAGTCATGCTGGCACTGACCCCCGTCTACTTCGGTGGCGACCCGGAGCAAACCGCACGCTTCCTGGCACCGTTTCTGGCCGACGAGGGCGCCCCGCAGGCCGTGATGGCCTTGAGCGAACCTGCCGGGACCGCCAACTTCGCCGCACCTCCACCGGCCGAAGGCATCCAGACCACCGCTGTCCTCGACGAGGATGAGTGGGTCATCACCGGCGAGAAGCAGTGGTCAGCCAATCTGGGCGGCTGGGACGGCACCGGCCCCGACCTCATGGTCGTGGTCTGTCGGACCCCCGGCGGCGTCTCGCTGATCGGGGTGGAGCACAAACACTTCACCCCAGAGAACCTCATCGTCCTCGAAACGCTCGATATGCCCGGCCTGCGTGGGCATCTGACCCAGCGGGTCCAACTGGCCGGCGTGCGCGTCCCCAAGAACAATCTGATCGGCCAGGAAGGACAAGGGGCCCAGCTGACCTACGCAGCCTTCACCGCGAGCGCCGCTGCCGTGGGACTGTTGGCCACCGGCACGATGCGCGCCGCATTCGACGTCGCCTACCGGTTCGCCACCGAGCAGACCCGCGGTGGCGGAGTACCGATCATCCAACACCGCCCCGTCGCTGATGTGCTCAGCGACGCCAAAGGCAAGATCGAAGCGGTTCGGCTGCTGTCCTGGAAAGCGCTCGATGCCGTAACGAGCGGCGATCCCGCCGGACTCGAACTCGCCTTGCACACAAAGGTTTACAGCTCCGAAACCGCCGTCGACGTGATCAACAAGCTCATTCAGGTTGTCGGGGTTACCGCCTACAACACGGACTTCCCGCTGATCGGCCACCTGCTCAACGCTCTGGCCTATCCCGTCTTCGAAGGCGGGAACATCGGCGTGCGTCGCCGGCAACTCAAAGACATCCTCAGCACCCAAGGCTGGGATCCGCTGGCTGCATCCGGACTAGCGTGAGGCATCCGGCCACGACACGCAGGAGAACCACCATGCCCGCACTCGCCGACACCCGATTCGACCGGCTCAACCTCGACCTGAACGACGGCGTAGCTGTAGTCCGCATGGACGGTGGCCCACTGGGCATGCTCGACCGACCTCTGGTCGCCGACCTGGCCCGGCTCGTCGACCTCGCCGACCACGACCCCGCCATCAAAGCCATTGTGCTCACCGGCGCCCGGCCCGACCGCTTCGCCGGCCACGCTGATGTCCGATGGATGCGCGAAGGCTCCGATAACAGCCCATCGGTCAATCGCAAAGCCGCCTCGACGATCATGCGACTGGCCGGCGCTGCAGCCAAGTCCGCGACAGTGCGCCGCCTCGCTGCCCGCACACCGCTCGATGGCGTCATCGAACTGGACCGCTTCCACCACACCTTCACGATGATGAACACCAGCAGCGTGATCTACATCGCTGCGATCAACGGATCGGCCCTCGGCGGTGGCGCCGAGCTCGCCTGGGCCTGCGACGCCCGCATCATCGCCGACCACGACGACGCCGTCATCGGCCAACCTGAAGTGCTCATGGGATTCAACCCCGGCGGCGGAGGAACTCAGCGGCTCAGCCACCTCATCGGCCCGCACCGCGCACTGATGGCGATCCTTGAAGGGACCTCATTCACCGCAGCCCAAGCACTACAGCTCGGCGCGGTGGACGCAGTGGTATCGCGTGACGTGCTGCTCGATGAGGCCGCAGCGTGGGCGCGGCGGTTCAGTGCGCGCCCGACCCCCGCCATCGGCGCGATCAAACGCGCGGTCTACTTCGGAGCCAGCGCACCGCTGCGCGAAGGGCTACTCGCCGAACGCGCTGAATTCCTGCACGTACTCGGAACACCACAAGCCCAGGCCATCATGAACGCCTACGTGTACGACTACGAATCAGCCGGGAAGCTGCTGCTGCACGAGCCGGCCAGCCACCAAGCCGCCGTTGACAACGGACACTGGCCGACGATTCCCACGGCACGGCCACCAAAGCACTGAGAGCCACCGGGATAGTTGCGGCGCGTTCGGAAATCGGAGTAGTCGCGTTCTGGGCACTCGAACGCCATCACGCCTGCTCAGCAGCGTCGGGATTTTCTACAGGTCCCCGGGCGCTGGGAACCTATCGGAATAGGTGTAGAAAACCCATAGGGACGATTCATGCTAGACGTCGAGCGCCGAATCGGTGACATCGGGGCTTCTGTGCGTGGTTCCGGTGAGGGCCACGAGGCTGGTGCGCTGAGTGAGATGGGTGTGACTGTCCGGAGGGCAGAGTTGTCCCCTCTGGGGTGCTCAGGCGGCTGCGGGCTGTTGACGCCGCTGGTGGATGTAGGCGGCGATTGCGTTGCGGCCCGGGGCAAATCCGATCATGACGCTGTGTTGTCGGGTGGCCGAGTGCGCTGTGATGCGACCGCCGGAGAGGGTGCGGTCGAGGGTCTTGTTGAGGGATTCAGCGCCTTCGCGCCAGCCGTAGCAGCGGTTGTAAACGCTGTTACCGTCGTCGGTTTTTGTGTGTTGGCGAAGGCTATTCCTGAGGACGAACTCGACCGGATGCAAGCAGTGATTGTGGCTGCGATGAGCGCACCCGATATCGATGAGCGGGCGCCGGACTGGACCACCGCTGATGACCTGTCCCGCATCGGCACCGTGGCCCTGACCGATGCACGCCGCCGAGCAAACTTTCTTTCAGCAGCAACTCACCGATTTCACCCGCAACTATTTTGTGCTGCTGACCCAGCTTCGGGCCATGCCCGAAGGCCCCGTGGTGGTGGTGAACCTCTACTACAACGCGTTCGACGCTGCTCAGGATTGTCATGCGGCAGTGGGAACTACCGAGGACAAGGTACGCGTCCTGGCGCCCGCCTGGATGCGGTGAACACGGTGCTCGCCCGTGGGGGCGACCGGGTTTGCTGTGACGCGCCCGAATTTCGCCGGGCATGGGTTGTGTGTAGCGACCAACCCTATGTTCAGGGCATCGACGATGCGGCACCGCTTCATCCAACGGCCGCTGGCGGATTGGCCATCGCGCTCACCCTCCAACAACAGCTACGGGACGCGGGGATCCGGCCGCGTTGACAGGCAGCGCTAGACCGCAGAACACATCCGGAGAAAATTCACGCCACTGCCCATTCCATGAAATCCCGCGACCCTTGCGTGGGGTAGCTGCGTACCGACCCGTACCCGTCATGACGCTTGGCGCGGAAATGATACCGATTGGCCACGCGGAAGTGCCGTTCGAACACGTATCTGGCCGCCGGTTGGGCAGAACTCTCCCCTTCGGGTAGAGTTCGGTTTCGTCGCCGAACGTGCCGTCCTCGTGGGCCGAGGCCGCAGGCTTCTTCGTGAAGCTTCCAATTCCGCGTTCTGGCAGTGTCTTTCGCGCAACGGCGCGCGTGGATTTTCGATTCTTTTGATCGTGACGGTTGCCGTGTCCGATATGGCGGACACGGCGCGGGGAATGGGGCTGTGGTGAAACCATTGTCGGATGCGGTGACCCCGCGCGAGCGGCAATCGGTGCTGAGCACGTTGCGCTCGCCGCGACGGCTGCGCACCGAGGTGTTGGCCGGGCTCGTGGTCGCATTGGCGTTGATCCCGGAGGCGATTTCGTTCTCGATCATCGCCGGGGTGGATCCCCGGGTGGGGCTGTTCGCATCATTCACGATGGCAGTCACGATCGCGATCGTCGGCGGCCGGCCTGCGATGATCTCGGCAGCTACCGGTGCTGTCGCACTGGTGGTGGCTCCGCTGGTGCGCAGCTACGGACTGGACTATTTGATCGCCACGGTGATCCTGGCCGGTGTGCTGCAAATGGTTATCGGTGGGCTCGGGGTGGCCAGGTTGATGCGGTTCGTACCACGCAGTGTGATGGTCGGCTTCGTCAATGCACTGGCCATCCTGATCTTTCTGTCTCAGTTACCCCACCTGCTCGGTGTTCCGCGGTTGGTCTACCCGCTGGTCGCTGCTGCGATAGCTGTCATGGTGGCGCTGCCGAAGCTGACCACTGCGATCCCTGCTCCGCTGGTGGCGATCGTGGTCGTGACTGCTGCCACCGTCGGCCTCGGTTGGTCGATACCCAATGTGGGTGATGAGGGTCAACTCCCGTCCAGCCTGCCCTCGCTGCTGATTCCCGATGTTCCTTTTACCCTGAACACCCTTTGGGTCATTGCCCCTTACGCGCTGACCATGGCTGTGGTCGGACTACTGGAATCGTTGATGACCGCCAAATTGGTCGATGACATCACCGATACCCACTCCAACAAATCGCGCGAAGCGATCGGTCAAGGGGTGGCCAACGTGGTCACCGGATTCTTCGGCGGCATGGGCGGATGCGCCATGATCGGTCAGACCATGATCAACGTGAAGGCCTGTGGCGCGCGTACCCGCATCTCGACGTTCCTGGCCGGCGTGTTTCTGCTCGGCCTGGTGGTTGGCCTCGGTGACGTCGTCGCCCAGATTCCGATGGCGGCGTTGGTGGCGGTGATGATCATGGTGTCGGTGGGTACCCTGGACTGGCACAGCATCAACCCGAAAACGTTGCGGCGCATGCCCAAGAGTGAAACCACTGTCATGCTGGCCACCGTGGCGGTCACGGTCGCCACTGACAACCTGGCTTACGGAGTGGCAGCGGGCACGCTGACCGCGATGGTGCTGTTCGCCCGCCGCGTCGCCCACATGACTGAGGTGGTCGACATGGCCCACCCTGACGAGGACACCCGGGTCTATGCGGTGCGGGGCGAGTTGTTCTTCGCCTCCAGCAATGACCTGGTGTACCAGTTCGACTACACCGGTGATCCCGACAACATCGTGATCGACATGAGCCAGGCCCATATCTGGGATGCCTCGACCGTGGCCACCCTGGATGCGATCACCACCAAATACGCTGCCAAAGGTAAAACGGTCAGCATCGTCGGGATGAACGACAACAGCGCGCAGCGTCATGCTCGACTCAGCGGTCAACTCAGCGTGGACCACTGATCACATCGAGGAGCGTCGGCGTGAGCAATGGTGACGAGCACCTTCAGATCGGTGAGGCCGCGGCCCGCACCGAACTGTCCATCAAAACGATCCGCCATTACGACGAAGTCGGACTAGTCGTACCCTCAGCACGCTCCACCGGTGGGTTCCGCCTTTACACGGCCAGCGATATCGAGCGACTGCTGGCGATCCGCCGGATGAAACCCTTGGGCTTCAGCCTCGATGAGATGCGCCAACTTCTCGCCGCCCTCGACATCCTCAACAATGTCTCGGCTACCAAAGCCCAACGTGCCCAAGCTCTCACTTACGTGACCGAATGCCACACCCGGGCCCAGGACGCGTGCGAGAAACTCACCCGACAACTGGCCTACGCCCACGAACTCACCGACCACCTTGCGCGCTACCGTGGCTGACCCGTGTCTCGGTGGACAGCACTTGCATGCGGTGCCGGTGGCTGATCGTCAGCGACGGGTCGTAGATCACCTGTGGCGGCCGTGCGTCGTCCACGATCCGGATCTCAAATTCGTGGACGATGGCTGCCACCACGGCGTGTAGGAGGGCGTCGCCCATGCCCGCGCCGAGACAGATGTGCGGGCCGGCGCCGTATGGGGCGAACGCCCGCCCTTTGAACTCGCCGCGGCCCAACCGGTCCACATCGAAGCGCAGTGGGTTGGGGAACTGTCTACCGTCGAAGTGGCCGGCGGTGGTGAACACCAGAACATCCTGACCTTTACGAATGCCGTAGCCGGCGAAATCAAAGTCACGGGCTGCGGTGCGGTACATCCCGAACGCGGCGGGGTAGAGCCGCATACATTCGTGGATCAGCCCGGATAGCTTCGGGCAGCCACGAAGCTTGGTGATGTCCGGCGCGCCCTGCGCCACCGCATAGCGCTCGTCCACCTCGGACCGGACCTGGGCAAGAAGTTCAGGACGGCGGTGCAGTTCGTAGAGAGCGAAGCCGAGGGTCGCACCCACGGTGTCCACCCCGGCGACGAAGGGAAGCGCGGCGGCCATCCGAACGTCGGCGGGACCAAATGATTCGGGTAGCTGCTCTCGCCCAGCTCGCAGCCGTGCGAACCAGCCGTCCGTCGCGGGCGCGTCACTGTCGACCTCCCGGGCCGTCAGGTCGGCGAGGAACTTCTCCCAGGTCCGCTTGTGCCGCTGATAGGCGGGAAGCCGAAGCGCCGCAGCCGGCCATTTCCCCAGCAACAGTGCGTTCGTCTCCCAGCGGAAGGTCTCCATCATCGCCCTGGCAGTCGGTTCCTCGATCACTTGTGCAGCTCCGGTCGTCACATGGTGGACCAGTCGGGCCACCAAGAGCCGAGCGGTGGCGTTGATCTCTAGCGGGGCGCCCCCGACGGCGGGGGCGAGGGCTTCTCGGATTTTTTCGTCGCAGGTCTGCTGGTGCTCCTTGACAGCCTTGCGGGACAAGACGTCGCCATAGAGCCGTCGCTGTGCTCGGTGCTGCGGTCCGTCCAGCGCGACGATTTGGTGGGCAGCCCCGTGTTCCTTGGCCAGCACGCGGTTCCAGAAGGGGCCGCTGATCAGCGCGTCCTGGCCCTCCCGCTGCGCGAACCGGTTCGCATCCGGGCCGGCAAGAACGACAATGTGTCGGCCCGGGGCGTGCAATGTGAACACTGGGCCCGCCTGCGCGTGTGCAGCACGCAGGAAACTCAAGGGCTCGCGCAGGAGCGGAAGGGCGTGGCCCAGAAACGGTAGGCCGCCGAGTCCCCGAATATTGGGAGGTCTGATCATAGTTAAACTGATAGCATCAGTTTAAAGGGTGGGCAAGGATCTGGTGAGCCCGCTGATCTCTGGAGGGGTATGGCACGACCGCGAAAATCCGAACGCCCACTGCCACTTCGCGGGCACATCGTTGAAGTCGCCGCCGAGCTCTTTGCCGACCGGGGCTACGCGGAGACGTCACTCGCGGAGATCGCGCGACGGGTCGGCATCCGCGCCCAATCGATCGCGAATCACTTCTCATCCAAGGAAGACCTCTACGATGAGGTGGTATCCGACTTCTATGGTCGGCAGATCGCCGACCTCGGTCCGATTGAGTTCGGTTCAGCCGATGACGCTGCGGCTGCACTCACCAAACGCTTCTCAGGTCTGTCCGTTCGGGAACGAAACATGCTAGTCACCATCACGACTGAAGCGCTGGTTGCGGGACGCGGCGCCGATGTCATCAACCGGGAACTGGGGCCGGCGATCGACCTGATGGTGTCGACGCTGAGTAGCGATGCAGACTTCCCGGCCAGAGAGTTGGTCACCCTGGCCATGCTCGGAATGGTGTTCGCTGTGGACGCGCCGCGGTTACCACCGGCCACCCGCGCCCTGCGTGATCGCATCCTGGGTGACCGGCCCAGAATGGCGGATGCGGGACAGCTCATCCTCGGCGCCGCACTCCGAGAAGCCGCAGATCCCGTATGACCGGGCGGCCTAACGCCGACCACCTCCCGTAGCTCCAAAAGCTCAAAGTTGGCGAAGTCCATCGGGATTCGCTATCTGCCGATACTTGTATTGGTCCGGCGCGCACTAGGCATGCAGTGAGGTGCCAATCGCCGAGGTGTCGCCTCACTCTGTGCCAGGTGAGTCGTCCATACAAGTTCGGCCGATGACGCGTTCCGGAATTGACGATGTCGCGTTCCGAGACCAAGAACTCCGCAATCGCTGATCAGCTGTGTGGGGGTTCTCGACAAGTCCCCGGGGGCTGGGGACCTATCGAAATAGGTGTAGAAAACCCATAGGGACGCCTCATGGTAGTTGGCGAACTGGCGGCGGCGGTATTCGGCCTCGCGGCGACACGGCGGTTGTGATGCAAGCATGGCCCATGCGTCGTGCGTGGGCCGTATCCGACTTGACGTGTCCGACTGGTTCGCTCACGCTGCTGCGGGCTGTTGCCAGGGCCTCTACGGCTGATCATCGGCGGGCGGGATGTTGACTGCGGCATTGCCGCCGCGCCGTTTGGCGTCGAAGAGTGCACGGTCGGCGCGCGCGATGATGGCGTCGAGTTGGACGGTGGGATCTGGTCCTGATGCTGCGAAGTCCGCGCGGGCGCTGCAACTCAGCCCGATGCTGGCGGTGATCGGCTGGGCCGTGGGCGCTGCGATCGCGTACCGGACGCGCTCCGCGACGTCCTCCGCACCTCCGGGGTCGGTGAGATCGACGATGACGAACTCCTCCCCGCCGGTCCGCGCCACCAGTGCGCTACCCTGCACCGCTGCGGTGATCCGCTGCGCGGTGCGGATCAAGACCTCATCCCCGACACCGTGGCCGAAAGTGTCGTTGATCTGTTTGAAGCGGTCCAGGTCCGCAACCATCACCGCCACCTCACTGGCCATGGTGGTGTTGTCGCGCAACAGGTTTCCGATTTGCAGATACAAGCCGCGCCGGTTGAGTAGGCCGGTCAACGGGTCGGCAAGAGAGTCGATGGCGTCGTTGCGTAAATCCCAGATCCCAAGTTGGATTCCCATGGTTGCCGCCACCGCCGGCACCAGTATGGTGAGCAACCTGGCGACCATGGCTGCCGCGCCGATGTGTGCATCGGCACTGATCCGCACGGCGAACGCCGCAGCTGTGACCAGAATCCACACCCCGTGTACCGCAAAGACTTTCGGACCGTCGAAAAACAGCAGATAAACGGAGATCTGGGCGAAGGCGTTGAACCCCCAGAACCCAGCCAGCCAATTCGGATCCGGCAGCACCACCATGGCGATGCCGATGTCACAGGAGACGATGAACCCCATCGACATCCGCCGCGACGGCCATGGCCGAAAACACCATCGCCACGCCCAGAACAACATCACCGAGGAGAACACCACCACAGCAATACGAGCGGCGGGCTGCTGCGGGCCGATGGTGGGCAGCAGAAGCGCCAGCGGTATCGCCGCGTTCATACAGTTGCCCAAGCCGATCGCTATCTTGATCGTCTGGGACATCGACCGCTCGGCAAAGTAGGAAACCTGCGCGGCATAGTCGACCGGCTCACGCCACCACTGGCGCACGCGAGGACCGTACTGGGTAAAACTCCCCGGATACGACAGCAATACCACCGCCCCTCTGCTCTGCCGAACATGCGTCTCCACGCAGATCCGGCCGCACCAGAACCACCGCTATAGCAAACTACAGCGACAGGGCCCCGTGGGCTGTTCCGTCTTGTCGGCGTTCATGTCGCGTCTCATGAGTGGTCGGTGGATGTGGGGGTCATTTCTGCCAGTGCCTGCTCCAGGTCTACCTCGGGGGTGTAGGGCGAGGTCGCGGCGCGCGGCGGAGATGTCATAGCTGCGGTCACGACCCAAGAACGTGACCAGCCAGTTGGTCAGCATCGGCGGCTCGGATCGGGACGCGACGAGGAGATCGGCCCTGTACCAGTCGCCGGGTAGATGCTTGGATCCTTACAAGCGCAAGGCGGTCGAGGGGGTCCGATTCCATGGCAGATATCGGTGGCAGGCCGGCACCCATTGTCGTCGTGATGGGAGTGTCCGGAGTTGGCAAGACCACGGTGGCGCGGCTGCTGGCCGAGCGCCTGGATGTGCCTTATGCCGAGGCCGATGACTTCCATCCGGAGGTCAATATCGAGAAGATGTCAGCGGGAATTCCCTTGCAGGACAAGGATCGCTGGCCGTGGTTGCAACGGGTGGCGGTGTGGATGGCCGAGCACGCCGATCAGGGCAGCGGCGGGGTCGTCACCTGTTCGGCCCTCAAGCACAGTTATCGCGACGTGCTCCGTGCGCACTGCCCCGAGGCATTCTTCCTGCATCTGACCGGTACGCCGGGACTTGTCGGGGACAGGATGTCTCATCGCACAGGGCATTTCATGCCGACGTCGCTGCTGGATTCACAGTTCGCGATCCTCGAACCGCTGCAGCCCGATGAGCGCGGTGCCGTACTCGACGTCGGTCCGGGGCCAGAGCAACTGGTCGAGGCCGCGTTGATCCTGCTGGCCGCCGGCCGTCCGGCCGGGTCGTCGGCGTCGGGCTCATGAACCTGGTGGCGATTGCCGAACCGGTATCGAAGATTTCCCATACCACCAGCGATTTACGACTGCTGACCGCAGTATTGCTGAGTATCGGCGTGATCATCGTGCTGATCACCCGTGTCAAGATGCATCCCTTCCTGGCGCTGCTACTGGGCTCAGCCACACTTGCCGCGACCGCCGGCGTGCCGTTCGACCAGCTGACGGGGTCGTTCGTGACAGGATTCGGCTCCACCATCGCCGGGGTGGGTCTGCTCATCGGCCTCGGTGCCATGCTCGGCCGCCTGTTGGCCGATTCTGGCGGTGCAAACATTGTGGCCGACACGGTGTTACGACGCTCGACCGCTCGCTCGTTGCCGTGGGCGGTGGCATTCACGGCGGCGCTGCTGGGGCTTCCATTGTTCTTCGAGGTGGGGGTGGTACTGCTGGTTCCCATCGTGCTGCTGGTGGCGCGGCGGGGCAATGTCCCCCTGCTGAGTGTCGGGATTCCCGCATTGGCCGGCCTTTCGGTGCTACACGGCCTGGTTCCACCGCATCCGGGCCCACTGGTGGCCATTGACGCGCTCAAGGCAGATCTGGGCATCACCCTGGCGTTCGGCCTCATCGCTGCGGTGCCGACTTTGATCGTGGCAGGACCGCTGTATGCGCGTGTTGCGCAGCGGTGGGTGGGACCGCTTCAGGTGCCCACGGCTATAGCGCCGGAGGGTCGGCAGTCCGGGCCGGCGCCACGGTTCGCGGCGGTGGTGGGCACCATCTTGCTGCCGGTCGGGTTGATGTTGGTCAAGGCGCTCGCCGATGTGAGCATCGACAACCCGAAATCATTGGTGCAGAGGGTATTCGACGTCATCGGGTCACCTCTGGTCGCATTGCTGGCTGCCACGTTGGTGGCAATGGTGACGTTGGGTCGGGCGGCAGGCCTGGACAGAGCCGGAGTGTCCGGGGTCATCGAGAAGTCGTTGGGACCGATTGCGGGAATCGTCTTCATCGTCGGAGCCGGTGGTGGGTTCAAGCAGACGCTCATCGACGTGGGTGTCGGGGATGCCGTCAGCCAGTGGTCGGAGAAGTGGCACGTGCCGGCGTTGTTGCTCGGCTGGCTCATCGCCGTGCTGATACGGCTGGCCACCGGGTCGGCCACGGTGGCTACCATCACCGCGGCCGGTATCGTGTCTCCGCTGGCGGCGGGTATGTCGCCGGCGCAGGTGTCGCTGCTGGTGCTGGCGGTCGGTGCCGGGTCGTTGTTCTTCTCACACGTGAACGATGCCGGATTCTGGTTGGTGAAAGAATATTTCGGGATGAGCGTCGGTCAGACACTCAAATCGTGGTCGGTGATGGAGACGCTGATCTCGGTGACCGGGTTGGTCATGGTGCTGATCCTCAGCGCCTTCGTTTGACCCATAATGGATGGCAGCGATCGGTTGGCCAAGAGTTCGCGGCTGGTCAGTACTGCTTCACCCGGCGGCTACCCGAACCATTCAGCTATTCCGCCATGGCCGTCGCAAGCACCGGCATGTTCATGGCCGTACCAGTAGGTGCCATCTTGGCAAAGCGCTGTGGCGGCGGAAGGCTCTGCGACCGCGGTAGGCGGCGCAACTACCGCGGTCAGCAAACATGTGACAGCAACGGTGACCAGTCGAATCATCGGACGACCTCCAACAGCCTTCCTGTACCTACCAGTGTAGGAAGCGGAGGTGGTCGCGTCACTGGGGCGAAGAACTTCACCGATATCGGACAGCGAACTCAGATGTCGCGTTTGAGCCCGACGTGCGCGGCGTGGTATCCGAGTCGGCAATAGAACGCCCGAGCCCGTTCGCGAGCCTCATCCGTGGTGACCTGCACCAACTGAGCCCCATGCGTTCGGCCGTAGTGGTGTGCCCACTCAACGAGGGCCGTACCCAGACCCTGCCCGCGTTCGGCTGTGGCCACCCGCAGTCCTTCGATCTGCAGTCGGGTTGCCCCGCTGCGGGACAGGCCGGGGATGATCGTCAATTGGACCGTCGCGACTACCACCTCGGAGTCGTTCACGACGACCCCGAGGTAGTTGGATCGGTTACGCACGACGATGTCGTAAGCCGCCTCGTAGCGCTCGATTTCGGTGCTTTCGCGATCTCGGCCGAATTCGTCGTCGGACAGCAGTGCGGCAATGACTCCCACGTGTTCGCGCGTCGCACGCTGTACGCGGAATGTCCGGCCCGCCACCCGCAGCAGACCGCGAACCGAGGACTGCGCCAGCGCCTGTAACCGCGCCACCAACAAGTCCAGCCACGACCCCACATTGGTTCGTGCCTCCGCGGTGTCTGGATAGCGGCATCGCAGATGCAGCCCGGACTCGTCCTGGATGAACCAGAGCATGACGCCGTCGGTCTGAATGCTCGCGCTCACGTATTGGGCGTCGAGTCCGACCGCATCGATGCGCACCGGAAGTCTGCGCTGATCGAGCCAGGAAATCGCGAACATGCCTGGCGCCATCGGCATTCCACCCCACGGCGCCAGCACCTCGGCCAGCGGCCAGGACCCGAGCTGCACCGCTTCTTTCACCGCATCGGCTGCCGCGCGCGGCTCGGCAACTGCGGACTCCAGAACAGAATTGGTGATGAACCAGCCCACTGAGTCGTGCCAGTGGTCGTCAAATCGGCTGTGCACCGGGAAGACCGCGCGAAGCGGCGCCCCGGCCAACTCACGGGTTACCGCTGTCATCGCGAGCACTGCCAATGCCAGCGTCGAGATGCCGTCGTCGCGGGCTTGCGCGGCGAACGCCGCGCCGTCGTCGACATCGAAGACGTCGCGCACTTCAACGCGCTCCGGATGCGTCCCCGGTTCCCCCAGCGACAGCGGAAACCTCGGCATGACGCCACCACTGTCGCTGATGATGTGTGCCCATCGCTCACGTATGCGCTCCGGCGCCGCGGGACGGTCCAACAATGCCTGCGTATGTTCGACAAATGCCGGAGCCGGCCTCAGTGATGACGCACGTCCGGTCCTCGCATCGGCGAGCATCGACAACAGGTCGCGAGCGATCACCAACATCGACCACATGTCCACATGGGCGTGATCGGCAGCGATGACAACGGTCGATCCGGCGGCGGTCTCCAACACACACAGCCGATGCGATGGCCGCTGAAAGGGTGAACACGCCGCATTGAGAACAGCCTGCAGCGCGTCGTTGACCGCTTGGCCCGGAGCGATCTGATGCTCGATCCATCCGCTGGGGGTCACATCGATCTCATGGAGCTGCGGGTCGCCGTCGGCCCCGGGTGTGAATGCTGTTCGCAGGGTGCCGTGGCGGGCGATGACGGCCAGCCACGCCTCGGCCAGCGATTCGCGGCTGACCCCGGCGGGCAGCCAAATCGACAGGGCCATCCAGGAGCCGGGCCGGTCGCCTGCGCCAACGTGTATCCGCTGGTCGAAGGACACCGGAAGCTGCCGACCGAGGCCCGACACCGACACGTCGTAGCCCCAGAGCCGTCCGAACGGTAGCCGTAGGTGCGCCACGTTGGTGAGCCGCATGGCGGTACCCTAACGCCCCAGATAGCCTGAATGCTCGGTCAGCGTGGTCGGCTCCCGGATGAGGCGGCCGGTCATGAAAAGAGTTGCCTGATGCCCACTTTCGTGGTCCCCGGAGCAGAGCTCGCGGTTGAACTCAGCGATGAAGGTGGGCACCCGGTGGTTCAGTTGCACGGACTGACCTCCAGTCGTGCCCGCGACCGGGTGCTCAATCTCGACCTGGGCCGAGGCCTCAACGGGACTCGATTGCTCCGGTACGACGCGCGTGGGCACGGCAAGTCGACCGGCCGGAAAGTTCCGCAGGACTACCGATGGGAACGCCTTGCCGAGGACCTCCTGCAGCTACTCGACCAGTGGTTTCCCGGCGAGCAAGTGCATGGAGTCGGGCCATCCATGGGCACCGGCACGCTGCTGCATGCCGCCGCCCGCGAACCGGATCGCTTCGCCGGTTTGACGCTGATGGTGCCGGCCACTGCGTGGGAAACCCGGCCCGCGCAAGCTGCGAATTATCGGGTTGCGGCGGCACTCATCGAAACCGAGGGGGTCGGTGCGTTCATTGCCTCATCGCGTGGGGCAACTCGGCCACCGGCCACCGTGGGGGCGCCCGAAACGGTCCCCGATGTCGCCGACGCACTGCTGCCGTCATTGTTTCGCGGTGCGGCTCTCAGCGACCTGCCCGCCCGTGACGCCCTCGCACGAATCGATGTGCCGACAACCATTCTGGCTTGGGTCGGCGACCCGGCGCATCCGCTGTCGACCGCGGAATCGCTTGCCGCGTTGATGCCGCAGTCAACCCTCACCGTGGCGCACAGTCCGGCCGATGTCGAGACGTGGCCCAAGATTCTGAGCCAGGACGTCGCCCGTCGAGGTTGACCGCGGTCCGGTGTGCCGCGATGTGCTGAAACCGGCGTGGCCGGTACCGAGGTGAATGCGGCGGGTCCGCGCATCGGATTCTGTCTTTGATGTGTCCGTAACACCCATGCCACACGGGATTTCTAGGGTATTGCCGAACACTCACAGGTATTAAGAGGTAATCCATTGACTGGTAACACCACCCGCTTGCAGGCGATTGCGCAGGTCGAAGCCTATGTGCCCCCTGCCGTCAGCTTCGACCCCGCCGAGGCGCCGGGTCAAATTTTCGGCGCCAATGTCTTCACCAAGGCTGAGATGCAATCGCGGCTGCCCAAGGCGATTTACAAGTCGGTGGTGGCGACCATCGAGAAGGGGGCAAAGCTGGACCCGACCGTCGCGGACGCGGTTGCGGCAGCGATGAAGGATTGGGCGCTGGAGAAGGGCGCGACGCACTATGCGCACGTGTTCTATCCGATGACAGGCCTGACCGCTGAGAAGCACGACAGCTTCCTCGAGCCGGTCTCGGACGGGCAAGCCCTGGCAGAATTCGCCGGCAAGACGCTCGTTCAGGGCGAACCCGACGCCTCCAGCTTCCCGTCCGGTGGTCTGCGCTCGACCTTCGAGGCACGCGGCTACACCGGATGGGACGTCACCAGCCCGGCCTACATCCTGGAAAATCCGAACGGCAACACCCTGTGTATTCCCACGGTTTTCGTGTCGATGACCGGTGATGCCCTGGACTACAAGACGCCACTGCTGCGTAGCCAACAGGCCATGGGCACGCACGCTGAACGCATCTTGAAGCTGTTCGGCCACGAGAACCTGGAGAAGGTGGTTTCGTTCTGTGGTCCCGAGCAGGAATACTTCCTGGTGGACCGCCATTTCTTCCTGGCTCGACCGGACCTGATCAATGCCGGCCGTACCTTGTTCGGCGCCAAACCGCCCAAAGGCCAAGAGTTCGACGACCACTACTTCGGCGCCGTTCCCGAACGTGTGCTGGGCTTCATGATGGATACCGAGCGAGAGTTGTTCAAGCTCGGCATCCCGGCCAAGACGCGCCACAACGAAGTCGCCCCCGCCCAGTTCGAGGTGGCGCCGATGTTCGAACGGGCCAACATCGCCTCTGATCACCAGCAGTTGTTGATGACGGTGTTCAAGACCATTGCCAAGAAGCACGGCATGGAGTGCCTGTTTCACGAGAAGCCGTTCGCCGGTGTGAACGGCTCCGGTAAGCACGTCAACTTCTCGGTGGGCAACGCCGAGTTGGGTTCGCTGCTGGTACCCGGTGATACCCCTCACCAGAATGCTCAGTTCCTGGTGTTCTGCGCGGCCGTCATTCGCGCCGTACACAAATTCGCCGGGCTGCTGCGGGTTTCGGTGGCATCGGCGACCAACGACCACCGCCTCGGCGCCAACGAGGCGCCGCCCGCGATCATCTCGATCTTCCTCGGTGACCAACTGGCCGATGTGTTCGAGCAGATCGCCAAGGGCGCAGCGACGTCATCAAAAGGCAAGGGCAGCATGATCATTGGCGTGGACACCCTGCCGGTGCTGCCGACTGACCCCGGAGACCGCAACCGCACCAGCCCGTTCGCCTTCACCGGCAACCGATTCGAATTCCGGGCCCCCGGTTCGGGGCAGACTGTCGCCGTGCCGATGATCGTCCTGAACACCATCATGGCTGATTCCTTCGACTACATGGCCACCAAATTGGAGCAGGCGGTCGCCGACGGCGAGGAATTTGACACTGCAGTGCAGAAGCTGTTGACGGACATCATCACCGAACACGGCGCCGTCGTCTTCAACGGAGATGGCTATTCGGACAACTGGCAAGCCGAAGCAGCCGCCCGCGGACTACCGAATCTCAAGACCACGTTGGATGCCATCCCGGAGCTGATCAAGCCCGCGGCGATCGAGGTCTTCGAGAAGTACGGGGTTTTCAACGGACGCGAACTGCACAGTCGGTACGAGGTGCGTCTGGAGCAGTACGCGCTGACCATCGGTGTCGAAGCCAAGTTGGCGCTCGAGATCGGTTCGACCACCATCCTGCCGGCCGCCATCCGCTACCAAACCGAGCTCGCACAGAACGTTGCCGCGTTGACGGCGGCCGGAGTGCATCCGAGTCTGGTTCTGTTGCATTCGATTTCAGAGCCCATCGGCGAACTGACCGAAGCATTGGCCACGTTGAAGGCTGCGCTGGCGGGTCATTCGGCGGATTCGGCGCTGGCTGAGGCGCAACATGCCCAACAGGCGCTACTGCCCGCCATGGAGGCGGTTCGTTCCGCCGTGGACACGCTCGAAAGCATTGTGGCTGACGACCTTTGGCCGCTTCCCACATATCAGGAGATGCTCTACATCTTGTAGCTACCATGGGCCGACATTGCGCTGGTACGTCCGGTCAGCACCGGCCGAGGGTGGTTGAGAGTACTTGATGCAGTGCGTTTTCCGGGTCGGCTGGGAGTTCGTCAGCACGCCATGTGATGAAATCGTCCGGCCGAACCAAGAGCGCTCCATCGGGTTCGAGTCCAGTGACTTCCGCCCAGACGTCGGCGGGGTCAGTGCGGTAGTCACCGATGCTGTGGACGGTGATCGGCACACCCAAGCTGGCTGATACCGAATTCGTGGCGTCAATCCATCGCCCGACTTCTCCGGCGGTGAGCAGGGCGAAACCCGGGCCGATGAGATCAAGGGTCGAGATCCGCCGGCCACCGTCACCCGGTAGCCAGATGTGTGGGACGCGGGTGCCGGGTTGTCCGTGCAGGGCATCGACGAGCGCTACCGAGTCCGAAACAGGCAGGGGGACATCGCTATTTGCGACGGCAGTCGATCGGTACCGGTAGCCGATGGCCACAGCGAAGTTCGATGCCTTCTCCGTTGGGGGCAACGTGAGGCTGTTGTCGGCGAACCGCAGGGCTTCGAGCTGCGGTCCGGTACATGACTGCCGGGCGGAGAACCGCCCGACGGGATGCCGCTCGGCGTGGTAGGTCTCCAGCAGTTCGGGCCCGGCGCGGCCGGTGACGACGGCGGCGAGTTTCCAGGCCAGATTGTCGGCGCTCTGGATGGCAAGGTTGGCTCCGCCGGCCCGAAAGGGCGGAACGGTGTGGGCCGAGTCGCCGACGAGAAATACTCGTCCACAACGGAATTGGTCGGCCACCTGTTCGGCTGGCTGCCAACGCATGATATCGCTGATCTCTATGGGAATCGGCTCACCGACCGCCTTGAGGATCAGGCCCCGGCAGTGCTCCGGGGTAAATTGCTCAGCCGATTCACCGTGCTGTGGGAAATAGGTGGTGATGAACACCCCGAGGTCACCTTTGGCCGAAACGAACAGCCCGTCCACCTCGGCGTTTTTGACCTGGACCACATCCCCGTCGCCCATATCGGGGACGAATTTGCGCCACGGCGCCCGGAAGTAGACGACGACGGAATACAGCGGCCACAAACCCGAACCGGACGTGCCGATGCCCAGTGCTTCTCGCACCGGGCTGTGCACACCGTCAGCGGCGACCAGATAGTCGGCACGCACGATTTCGGAGGTTCCCGCACCCCGGTCGTGCAGCGTCGCGGTGATACCGTTCTCGTCCTGGTCGAAAGACGACAACTCCGTGCCATAGCGCACCTGGCTGCCGTTCCGGCGAGCATCGGCGAGCAGGATCGGTTCGGATCTGCTCTGCGGACAGTACTGCACGGCAGGTTCTGGGCTCAGCCCATCAAACTCGGAGACCAGTTCGGAGACAAGCGCGTTCAATCCCATGGCCGGCTCTTCTGTCGCGCCGTTCAGCGTTGTCTTGACGACGGTCACCGAGGGATGCTCGGCGACGGCGTGGATCGCCTCGCCCACGCCGAGGCGGCGCAGGATCTCCAGGGTACGGAAGTTGACGTTGCGGGCTTTTGGATAGATGAAGACCTCTGGCCGACGTTCCACCAGGACAGAACTGACGCCGTAATGGCCGAGCAGTGCCGACGTCGCGAGACCGCCGACGCCGGCGCCGACGATGAGCACGGGGACATGCGTCGTGGCCATACACATTGCCTTTCAATCGGATCGGTCATGTCGGCAGTAGCACTTGATCGAAACGGAACTGATACGTTCCGTTTGAAGACTGCCACGAAAGAGTGTGTCCCGCGCAACCACCCGCGGTCCGGCTTGATCGCTCCTGCGCTACGTGCCCGTGTCGGTCCTGACGAGGGGGAGAAGCAGCCCCTCCAGGGCTCGCCGAACGAACGTCCGGTCAAGCGGACGTCCCGTCGTCACCTGCAGGACGTTGAGGCCCAACAGTGCGTCGGGTATCAGCGTCAAGTCGTGATCGGTAGCGATCTCGCCTCGGGCGACGGCCTGGTCGAGGATGGCCTTGATGATCTGGCGCGGAGGAGCGAGTGCAAGATCATCCAGTGCCTCGGCCAGCGTGGGATCGTGCATTGCTGCCGTCGCGGTACCGACGATCACCTTGATCGTATTCAGCGCGGCTTCATCGAAATCGGGCGTCATCGCCACCACGGCATCGATGTCGCCGCGCACGCTGCCGCTGTTGGGCGGTTCGACGGCGCCGAGTCCGCGCCGCCAATGGGCGATCGCCTCCGCTACCACCGCGGCCTTCGAAGGCCAGCGTCGATAGATGGCGGCCTTGCCCGCGCGGGCGCGAGATGCGATGTCGTCCATGGTCATCCGGTCATAACCGAGTTCACTCAACCCTTGCAGCGCGGCATCGAGGATGGTTGCGTCGAGCGAGTGATCAAAGCGTCCGGCGCTTCTGTTCGGTTGTCGAGGTGCTATGCGTGCCCGGTCGTTTCGACTGCTGTCGGTACCCATGGCAGGTTGGTCTTCATTTCCGGGCAGAACGGAGCGGTTCCGTTCAATCTAGTCCGCCGCGGGGTGAACCTGGTGCACCACAGAAAACCCGTTGGCGGACTACGGCGGTCACTGCTACCTTTCCCGAAGCCGTGCGAGAGAACGAGGAGGTGGTATCCGTGAACGCAGTATCGACATGGGTGCTCCCCTGCGGAGTCATGGTCGGACGGTAGGTCGTCCGGGAGCGCCGTTGAACAGCACTCCCGAAAGGCACGATCGTGCAATTCATTTCCGAACAGGGCATCGACGACGGCACCGTCCTGGAACGCAACTTCACTTTCGATGCCATCCCAGGCATCCTGTGGACACTCACATCCGAATCGCCGACCCCACTGATTCTGCTCGGTCACACCGCAGGACTACCGCGGATGTATCCGCGATTGCTGGCCAGAGCCCAACACGCCGCGGCGCAGGGATATGCCGCGGCCACCATCGAGCTCCCCGGCAGTGGTGAACGACCCCGGATCCCCGGGATCGACCGAGCCCGTGCCGACCTGCACCGGGTGCTGCAAGCTGGCGAGCAGGTCACCGATGAGATCGTCGACCGACTGGTCCTCCCGCTCGTCGATCAGTCGGTCGCGGAATGGCGGGCCGTCCTTGACGCCCTGCTCGCCTTGCCCGAAATCGTTGGCCCGGTCGGGTATTCGGGTGGGGTGATCGCCATCGGAACCCGGCTGGCGGTGGCAGAACCGCGTATCTCGGCTGCGGTCCTGTTCGCCGGAAGTCTCGTGCCACGCGCAACCCTGCAGGAGGCTCCGCAGATCACCATTCCGCTGCATGTCCTGTTGCAGTGGGACGACGAAGGCAACGACCGGCAGGTGGCTTTGAACCTGTTCGACGCCTTCGGCTCCAAGGACAAAACGCTGAACGCCAATATGGGTGGACATATGGGTGTCCCGCAACACGCAGGGGAAGAGGCGAGCCGGTTCTTTGCCCGGCACCTGGGGTAAGGCCGGCTCGGCAGATGGCCAAGGCACTTTCGGGAGCAGGCCGCGTGCTCGGCGGCTAGCCTGTGCCCATGCTGACCGAATTGATCGCCGTGCCCGGTGGGGCTTTCCGAATGGGTTCCGAGCGGTTCTACCCTGAGGAATCGCCGGTCCACGAGGTCTCTGTAGAACCGTTCGCCATCGAGCGCCACCCGGTCACCAACCGTCAATTCGCCGAATTCGTCTCCGCCACAGGTCATGTCACCGTCGCTGAGCAGCCCTTGGATCTGGCGCTGTTCCCGGAGCTGCCGCCCGAGGAACTGGTTCCGGGCGCGCTGGTCTTCCGCGGCACTGATGGCCCCGTCAACCTACGGGACTGGCGGCAGTGGTGGACGTGGATACCGGGTGCGTCATGGCGGCACCCATTCGGTCCGGATTCCACGATCGACGACCGTCTGGACCATCCGGTGGTGCAGGTTGCCTATCCCGATGCCGCCGCCTATGCATCCTGGGCCGGGCGCAAGCTGCCCACCGAGGTGCAGTGGGAGTATGCCGCGGGCGGCGGCGCAACGACCGTGTACGCCTGGGGCGACGAGGTGCAACTCGACGGACAGTTGATGGCGAACACTTGGCAGGGGCGGTTCCCGTTCCACAACACCGGCGCACTGGGCTGGGTCGGCACCTCGCCGGTGAGTTCGTTCCCCGCCAACGTGTTTGGTCTTTCCGACATGATCGGCAACGTTTGGGAGTGGACGACGACGAAGTACAGCCCGCGGCATCGTCCCGGCGTAGTGCAGCCGTCCTGCTGCCCGCAAGCGACGGCCGATCCGTCCGTCATGCAGACCCTCAAGGGTGGCTCGCATCTGTGCGCGCCGGAATACTGCCACCGCTACCGGCCGGCGGCGCGCTCGTCGCAGTCGCAGGACAGTGCCACCACCCATATCGGGTTTCGCTGCGTGTCGGCCTGACCGGCAGTGCCCATGGGTGGCGAATCATGCCCGTTAACGCCGTGCAATAGGCCCTGATCTAGGGGTTTACCTGAACCAGAGGTGGCGTAACTTGCTTCGTATCGCCACCCGCTGCATTCGGTGGCACAGTAGCGGCATGACCCGCCGGCCAAAGATTCCCCCGAAGGACTTTCCTCGTCCTGTGACGCGGGAGTACGCCGGCACCAGGGCCGATGCGGCCCGCTGGGCGCGCGACGTGCTGCGCAGCCAGATCCTCGACGGGGTCTACGGCGGATTGGCAGCGGCGCGGCCCGCGCTGCCGTCCGAAACCGAGCTGGCCGCCGAACTCGGTGTGAGCCGCAACGCAATTCGTGAGGCACTGGAGTTGTTGCGCGGTGAAGGCCTGATCACCAGGGTGCAAGGTGCCGGGACCTTTGTCACCGGGGCCAAGCTCAGCCAGCGGCTGGACCGGCTGGAGGGCCTGGCTGAATCCCTTGCCGGACATCGCCTTCCGGTGGACAACCAGGTGCTGTCCATCCGCGAATCGATGGCATCCCCATTCGTGGCAGCCAAACTCCAACTATCGGAGAACGCACCGATCCTGTTCATCGAGCGACTGCGCTCGGTCGGTGGTCTTCCGCTGTCGCTGGACACCACATCGCTGCGTATGGGGGCCATTCAGGTCGACGCCGATCTCGACCAACATGATGTCTTCGCCTTGATCGAGGCCGAACTCGGCGTTCGACTTGGCTGGGCGGAGATCACCGTGGAATCGGTGTCCGCAGATGCGACCACAGCCGAACTCCTGCACATTCGCCAGGGTGCCCCACTGCTGCTGCTGCACCGACTCACCTACTTGGCCGACGGTACCCCCTTCGACCTGGAAACCGTGCGTTACCGCGGTGATCGCTGCTCACTGACCACCACCGCGACAAGGGAATTCGGCAGTCCGTCGACGTAGCCGGACTCTTCCTCGGCGAGTATTCGCCGCCATTTTTCACCCATCACCAATTCGAGAGGTACTAGAGCCATGCCTGAACAACCCAACATCGTGTATTTCCACGTCGACAACCTCGGTATGGGTGAGCTCGGCTGCTATGGCGGAGGCATCCTGCGCGGCGCCGACACCGCCCGGATGGATGCTTTCGCTGCCGAATCGCTGAAGTTGTCGCACTTCGTGGTCGAACCACAGTGCACGCCAACGCGATCGGCGCTGATGACCGGTCGCTACCCGATCAGGTCCGGCAACCACACCATCGCCCTCGGCGGCAACGGCGGCGGCATCGTGGCGTGGGAACGCACGATGGGCGATATCCTCTCCGAAGCTGGCTATGCCACAGCATGTTTCGGAAAATGGCATATCGGTGCCGAGGACGGGCGCTGGCCCACCGATCATGGGTTCGACGAGTGGTACGGTCCGGCCCGCACCTATGACGAGTGCCTGTGGCCCGACGATCCCTGGTACAAGGCCGAGCGCGACGGCTATTCCTACATGTACGACGGCACCAAGGCCGACGGGGTCCACACCACCGACCAGCAGCTGACGGTCAAGCTCAAGGGCGAGGTCGACGGTGAATATGACCGCCGGGCCAAGGCTTTCATGAAGCGCAGCGTCGATGACGGTAAACCGTTCTACCTGTACCACAACCATTCGCTGATGCACTTCCCGATGGAGGTCCGCGAAGAATTCAAGGGCAAGAGCACCAATGGAAATTGGGGGGACTCGCTGCTGATGCTCGATCACGACTTCGGCAGCATCCTGGACTACTTGACGGAGCTGGGCATCGAGGACAACACCATCGTCATCATGGCCGGGGACAACGGCGCCGAGGATCATTTGGCCGGCCGCGGCACCGCAGGATTTTTCGACGGCTCGTACTTCAGCTCTGCCGAGGGCGGCATCCGCACCCCGTGCCTGATCCGCTGGCCGGGCCGGGTGATGCCGCGGGAAAGCAATGAGATGGTGCATGTCACCGACATGTTCCCGACCCTGCTGCGCTGGGCCGGCTGCGAAATCCCCGATGACCGCATCATCGACGGCATCGATCAGCGTGAATTTTTCTGTGGTGCAGAGGAATCCAGCCGTGAGGGCTGCATGGTGTGGCTCAACGAGGAACTGCACGCGGTGAAATGGTCACAGTTCAAGATCAACTTCAAGCGCCAGCAGCACTTTCACGACCCGGAGATCCCGCTGGGCTTCGCCCGCATCACCAATCTGCTCGAAGACCCCAAGGAACGTGAGGCGGTCAACCAGACCTGGGTCCGCTGGTGGGTGATGCAGCACGCCTACCGCTTCATCCAGGAGTTCGAGGCCAGCGTCGAGAAGGAGGCCCTGATCCCGGCCGGTGCGCCCATCGATTTCGTGCCCGCCCGCACCTGATAGCTGCTCGTTGGCCCGGTTCCCGACCCCAAGGAACCGGGCCAACGCTTCGCAGACCACCGACCCAGGAGCCCACCACCATGTCAACCACTGGCCCCGGCATCTCGAATGACTATGGTGCCCAATCGATCACCATCCTCGAAGGTCTCGATGTGGTGCGCAAACGTCCCGGTATGTACATCGGGTCGACCAGTGAGCGCGGCCTGCACCACATGATCTGGGAGGTGGTGGACAACGGCGTCGACGAGGCGATGGCGGGCCACGCCACCCGGGTCGACGTCGTCCTTCTGCCGGACGGCGGTGTCGAGGTCACCGATGACGGGCGCGGTATCCCGGTGGCCATGCACGCCACCGGGATACCGACCGTGGATGTCGTGATGACCCAGCTGCATGCCGGCGGCAAGTTCGACTCCGACTCCTACCAGGTATCCGGTGGACTACACGGTGTCGGGGTATCGGTGGTCAATGCGCTGTCGACCAAGCTGGAAGTGCACATCAATCGCGATGGCTACCAATGGTTTCAGAGCTACGACTACTCGCTGCCCGGCACGCTGGTGCGCGGTGAGGCCTGTACCCGGACCGGCACCACCGTCAGGTTCTGGGCCGATCCGGATGTCTTTGAGACCACCCAATACAACGCCGACACGGTGGCGCGGCGGCTGCAGGAGATGGCCTTCCTCAACAAGGGCCTGACCATGACACTCACCGACCTGCGGCACAGCGACCGCGACGGTGACGACGCACCGGCGATCGACCAGCGGCGGGTGTTCTGCTACCCCGACGGATTGATCGACTACGTGCGCCACGTCAATCGGGTCAAGGACCCGATCCAGGCGAGCATCATTGCCTTTGGCGGCACCGGCGTCGGCCATGAAGTCGAGGTCGCGATGCAGTGGAACGCCGGCTATTCCGAATCGGTGCACACCTTCGCCAACACCATCAACACCCATGAGGGCGGTACCCACGAAGAGGGTTTCCGCGCCGCGCTGACCACGGTGGTGAACAAGTACGCCCGAGACAAGAAGCTGCTCAAGGACAAAGACCCTAACCTGACCGGTGAGGATATCCGCGAGGGCCTGGCCGCGATCGTCTCGGTCAAGATCGCCGAACCACAGTTCGAGGGACAGACCAAGACCCGGCTGGGAAATGCCGATGTCCGTTCGTTCACCCAGAAGATCTGCCACGAAGAACTGGTGCACTGGTTTGAGGCCAACCCTGCCGAGGCCAAGACGATCGTCACCAAGACGGCTTCGTCGGCGCAGGCCCGGATCGCCGCCCGAAAAGCGCGCGAGCTGGTGCGCCGCAAGAGCGCCACCGACATCGGCGGATTGCCCGGCAAGCTGGCCGACTGCCGCTCCTCGGATCCGAGCCGATCGGAATTGTATGTGGTCGAGGGTGATTCGGCCGGAGGCTCGGCCAAGAGTGGCCGGGACTCGATGTTCCAGGCGATTCTTCCGCTGCGCGGAAAGATCATCAATGTGGAGAAGGCCCGGATCGACCGGGTGCTGAAGAATACGGAGGTCCAGGCCATCATTGCGGCATTGGGCACCGGCATCCACGACGAATTCGATATCGCAAAACTGCGCTATCACAAGATCATCTTGATGGCCGACGCCGACGTCGATGGCCAGCACATCTCCACCCTTCTGCTGACGTTGCTGTTCCGGTTCATGAAACCGCTGATCGAAGGCGGTCACATCTATCTGGCGCAGCCCCCGTTGTACAAGCTGAAATGGCAACGCGCCGAACCCCAATTCGCCTACTCCGACCGGCACCGCGATTCGCTCCTGGAAGCCGGCCTGCGCGGCGGGCGCAAGATCAACAAGGATGACGGCATCCAGCGCTACAAGGGCCTGGGTGAGATGGACGCCAAGGAACTGTGGGAGACCACCATGGACCCCGCGGTTCGGGTGCTACGCCGCGTCACCGTCGATGACGCGGCTACTGCCGACGAACTGTTCGCCATCCTGATGGGCGAGGACGTCGAGGCGCGCCGGAGTTTCATCACCCGTAATGCTCAGGACGTTCGCTTTTTGGATGTGTGAATCCTTTTGCCCCGAGATGTCTTACGGGTGCGCCACTACGAGATAGCCGACAATGAACGTCACCAACAGCAGAATGCCGATTCCTACCGGGGTCATATCGTTGCTGCGGCACATTCGGCTCACTCGGCCGCCGCCGATCAGCCGTCGCCGCCGGCGCAGACCCAGCGTGTAGATCGCCGCGGCGGTCAGCAGTGCATAGCCACCGAATACGATCCGACCGGCGCTGATGTCCTCTCCGACCCGTAGATCGCGTAGCAGCACCAGCACCCCGGACGCGGCCACCGCCAGCATGGTCCGCGTCCATGCCAGGGCGGTGCGTTCGGCCTGTAGGCCGCGGTCCGGAGTCATCAGCCGTGGGCCGTTGCCGCGATGGCGAGGGCCACGGTCACCATGCCCATGACGATCAGGCCGGCGCTGAGGTAGACGGGTGCGTCGATCCGCGGCAGCGGCTGCTCGGCACGGATCGCCCGGTCGACGCTCTTCCAACGATGCAGTCCGGCGGCGGAGGTGAGGATGGCCAGCCCGCCGATGGCCGCGCCCAACAGATGGCGCACACCGGGAATCGCCAGTTCTGGCATGAACTGCACGACGGCCACGGCGGCAGCCAACATCCCCAGTGCGGTGCGCTGCCAGGCCAGGAAGGTGCGCTCGTTGGCCAGCGTGAAACGGTAGTCCGGCTCCGCCGGCAGATCCTCGGACACCACGCAATCCAGTGACGCGGTCGTAATCTTCACGTATACAACCCTTTCCGAAGCACCCGCGTTGTGCCAACTCAGGACTCGGTGGCGTAACACACATTTCATCAGGCTGTGTGACAGTGCGGCGCACTGTGCCGCCGACACCGCGCTGAACTGGGAAAACCCACGAAGCGTGGGAGTGCATGCTGGCGTAACTACCGCGCAACCTCTGATGACAGTGGGGTAACAGAAATCGTCGAATCTTAGTGGCATGACCGAGACGAACGATCGCAATAGGGGCCATTGGCGCAGCTCGGCCGCCGCCACCCGCGCCCGCATGGCAGCGCTGCTGGCCACAACCGGGCTGGCCTCGGCGCAACTGCTGACCGGATGCGGCGCGCTGACCCAGTCGATCGAAGTGGTCAACGTCGGCTATCAGTCCAAGACCATCAACACCGTCAACGCCGGAACATTGTTGCGTGACAACGGTGATTTCGAGCGCGAGCTCAACACCCTGGGCGCCGCCAACGGCAAGAAGTACCGGGTGGTGTGGCAGGATTTCGCCTCCGGCGCGCCACTGACCGCGCAGATGATCGCCACGCACGTGGATATCGGATCGATGGGCGACTACCCATTGCTCACCAACGGTTCCAAGACCCGTAAGTACAGCGACGCGGCGACCGAGATGATCGCCATCACCGGGTACAACATGCACGGATCACTCAATCAAGTAGTCGTTCCGGATGACTCGACGGCACGGACCCTGGCCGACCTGGCCGGTAAGAAGGTCTCGACCAGCCTGGGCTCGGCCGGCGATGGCATGCTCTCAGCGGCCCTGAACAACAACCGGATCGACCGTACGGCGCTGCATATCGTCAATCAGGATCCCTCGGTGGGGGCCTCGGCGATCGACGGTGACCAAGTCGATGCGCTGGCCCAGTTCGTGCCGTGGCCTCAGCTGGTGGTCTACCGAAACGGCGGCCGACTGCTCTACGACGGTGGTGACAACAACACGCCCACCTTTCACGGCGTGGTGGTGCGCAGGCAGTTTGCCGCCGCCAACCCCGATGTCACGGCGGCATTTCTGCGGGCCATGAACGCCACCACCGAGAAGATCGTCGCACACCCACTGCAGGCCGCACTGCGGGTCAGTGCGCTCACTGGCATCGAACCGGAGGTGGTCTATCTGTACAACGGCCCGAACGGACTGGTGAGCTTTGACCTCACGCTCAAGCAACAATTCCTCGACGCGTTCGCCCGGGTGAAGAAGTTCTTGGTGACGCGTGGGTCGGTTGCGCCGGACTTCGATGTCGCCCACTTTGTCGACGATAGCTATGTGCGGCAGCTGTACGGCGCTGACTATGTTCGGCGCAGCGCCGACCTCGTCAATCCATCGGCCATCAACGGATATGACGACCTGTGTCGGCTGCCTGTGGCCGATCCGAAACAGGCGTCCGAACTATGGCTGAAAGATGCTGACAGCACTACGTTTTCAGCCACACCGACCTGCCTGCTCGGCCGGATTGCTGACGGCGGTGCGGTACGGGCGGCCTACGTACCGGACACCATGACCGGGGTGCGGATGTTCGCCGACCACGCGGTGTGGCTCGAGGATCCGACGGCGCCCGCAACGGAGCGGTTCAAGCCGTTCGGCACCGAGGCCGGCGCCGATGACTACCGGAGTCAGCATTCCCAGGCCCACCCGGTGACCTATACCGCCGCCGTGGCGCAAAGTCGCGCCACCCATTGATCGCCAAACACCCTCACCCGGAAGGAATCTCATGGTTCAGATAATGACCCGGCCACTCATCGGCGCACCACAGACGCGATTGCGTATGCGCGGCAAGGCGAATCGATCCACCAGTGGTACTCAGTTCTCGCAGACAGTTCAGCGCCATGCCCTGGCGGTGGTGCTCCCGGTGATTCCGATCGCCGTGTTCATCGGCCTCTGGTACCTGCTCACCGCGCACAACGTGGTCGCCTGGTTGCGGTTCAACCGGATGCCCGCACCGATGAGCGTGCTCGAAACCCTGATTGCCCGCGTCGGATCGGGCACCTACTACGACGACCTGCTGGCCAGTCTGCAACGCATCCTGCTCGGATTCGGGTTGGCAGCGGTCGTCGGAATCAGTATCGGGGTACTGGTCGGCAGGTCACGGATCGCTCGGATGACGTTGCGACCGTTCATCGAACTGGTCCGCCCGATCCCGGCGATCGCCCTGGTGCCACTGACCATCTTGCTGTTCCCGTCCAGCGAGCAGGGCATCGTGTTCATCACGTTCTTCGCCGCTTTCTTCCCGGTGGTGGTCAGCACCATCCACGCCACCGAATCGCTGCCCAAGGTCTGGGAGGACGCCGCCAAAACCATGGGAGCCAGCCGTCTTTCGCTGTTGCGGGACGTCATCCTGCCCGGCGCGCTGCCCGGCATCTTCACCGGCCTGTCGGTGGCGATGGGCGTCTCCTGGATCTGCGTGGTGAGCGCGGAGATGATCTCCGGGCAGTTCGGTATCGGCTATTACACCTGGCAATCCTACGGCCTGCTGGACTATGCGGGTGTCGTCGTCGGCATGATCTCCATCGGTGCGCTCGGACTGCTGACCGCCTGGATCGTCGAGCGGGTCGGCCGGCGGGTCAACCACTGGATGCCGAAGGCTGACCGATGAGCGCGGGTGCGGTGGTCCTCGATGATCTGACGCTGGGCTTCAACGGTGTTGTCGCCGCGAACATCACATTGACTGTCCAACCCGGTGAGATCGTGGTCTTCCTCGGCCCGTCCGGCTGCGGAAAGTCGACGGTGCTGCGGGCATTGGCGGGGCTGCTGACACCGATCAGCGGGGCTGCCACCATTGACGGTGCCCCGGTCAGCGGTAACGCCGCCCAGTGCGCCATGGTGTTCCAGGAGGACGCTCTGTTCCCGTGGCGGTCGGCACTGAAGAACGTGCAGTATCCGTTGCGGCTGGGCGGGTTACGGGGCAAGGAGCTCAAGGAGGCGGCCGCCGCGAGGCTGGCACAGGTCGGGCTGGCTGACTACCTCAACCATCTGCCCAGCCAGCTTTCCGGTGGCATGCGCCAACGAGTGCAACTCGCCCGGACCCTGGCCTGTGAGCCCCGGGTGATGCTGATGGACGAACCGTTCGGTGCACTGGACGCCCAGACCCGCCTCGATATGCAGGAGTTGCTGATCTCAGTGTGGGAACAGCAGCGGATGACGCTGCTGTTCGTCACGCACGATGTGGACGAGGCACTCATGCTTGCCGATCGGGTGGTACTGCTCACCCATCGGCCGGCGACGGTGGCCGATGTCATCACCATTGACTCGCCACGCTCCACGCTGGCCCAACTGGACGAGTCTTACCAGACTCGGCGCCGGGCCATTCTGGAGTTCCTCGGTCATCGACCGGTGGAAATCACTTAGCAACAACGTGGTTCGACAACACTCTTGCTTCAACCGCTCACTTGTGCTGGCCGCGATGCAGCGGCCACCGCTCAGCTAGGAGATCTCATGGATGCCACACTTGCCACCCGGCCGACGGTGTCTGTCGGCCGACGAGCAATGTATTCATTGCGAAACCCGTTGGTGTTGCGTACCGAAATGCTGGCCGGACTCGTTGTCGCACTGGCGTGTATCCCGGAGGCGATCGCCTTTTCGGTCATCGCCGGTGTCGATCCCCGGGTGGGTCTGTTCTCCTCGGTCACCATGGCCATCACCGTCGCACTCGCCGGCGGCCGCCCGGCCATGATCTCGGCCGCGACCGCGGCGGTGGCCCTGGTCGTGGCGCCGGTGGCACATCGTTACGGGGTCGGCTATCTGGTGGCGACCATCCTGCTGGCCGGGTTGATCCAGATGGCGCTGGGCCTGGGCGGGGTGGCCAAGTTGATGCGATTCATCCCGCGCAGCGTGATGGTCGGCTTTGTGAACTCGTTGGCCATACTGGTTTTCGCCTCGCAGTTGCCGCAGTTGATCGGGGTTCCCTGGCTGGTCTACCCGATCACCGCCGTGGGCATCGCGTTGATGGTGCTGGTGCCACGATTGACCACAACGGTGCCCCCGCCCTTGGTCGCGGTGCTGTTGCTCACCGCCGCGGTGCTGGTCTTCGGCTGGCACGTGCCCGATGTCGGCGCCCAGGGCGCGCTGCCGGACCACCTGCCCGGGATCGCGCTGCCGCACGTACCGGCAACGCTGCATACTTTGATACTCATCAGCCCGTACGCATTTGGTGCAGCGATCGTCGGATTGCTGGAGTCGTTGATGACCGCCAAGCTGGTGGACGAGATGACCGACACCACCTCTAACAAGACCCGGGAGGCCTGCGGGCAGGGCATCGCGAACGTGGTCACGGCATTGTTCGGCGGTATGGGCGGTTGCGCGGTGATCGGTCAGACCATCATGAACGTCAAGGTCGCCGGCGCACGAACCAGGCTGTCGACGTTGATGGCCGGTGTGTTCATGCTGATCCTGGTGATGGCGATGGGCGATCTGGTCGGAAAGATTCCGATGGCCGCACTGGCCGCGGTGATGATCATGGTGTCGTTCAAAGCCTTTGATTGGCATAGTATTTCGCCGGCAACACTGAGGGCGTTACCGCGCAGTGAGACCGTGGTGATGCTGGTGACGGTGGCCGCCACACTGTCGACACACAATCTGGCCGCCGGGGTTTCGGCGGGTGTGTTGACTGCGATGGTGGCCTTCGCGTGCCGGGTTGCCGGCCACACGATGGTCTCCGCGGAACCACACACGCTGGGCGACCCAACCCGCACCTACCGCGTGCATGGCGAGCTGTTCTTCGCCTCCAGCAATGTCCTTGCGCACGAATTCGATTACGGCAATGATCCCGATGATGTGGTGATCGACCTGTCCGGCACGGCAGTCTGGGATGCCACGTCAGTGGCCACGCTGGACGGCATCCGGCGCAAGTACGAATCCAAGGGGAAGTCCGTTCGGCTGGTCGGCCTCGATGAGCGCAGCGCGGACCGGTTGCGCCGGCTCTCCGGGCGCTTGCAGGTCTGACCTGCCGGACACGACACGACAACAGAACGTTGGACTACCATGGTGAATAGCCACTCGAAATTGATTGCGGCCGTGTGTGTTCTGCTCTCGACGGGCGCTGTACCAGTAGCCCAGGGCGATGTATCAGACCCCGACCCGGGCCCACCGCCGGATACCGGTGCGGTGGCCTCGGCCGACCCGGCCACCGTCACCACCCCGGACGGCTGGGTGCTGACCGTCAAGGCCGAGAACGAGACCGAGTTGCCGGTGGCCCCGCTGACCACGGCGACATCGTCACGTGAGTACCTGGTCGGGGGCACCTTCACCGGGACCGTCACCGGCGGCGGCAAGACCAAGCTCAGCGGCGGCACCCTGGAGGCCGGCTACCAGATCGGTTGCGGCATCGAACTCGGCCAGGTCAAACTCATCGGCCAGGTCGGCATGTCCTTCTCCGCATCCCTGGCCAACGTCATCCCCACCGGCGTGAGCTTCCCCATCTCGGGCACCATCGAGATCCACCCCAAACCCGGCAAGACCACCCAGGTCCCCGTGGACAAGAAAGCCTTCAAGGCCGCCCCCGCCCGGGTGACCCTCAAAGACGTGCACATCAAGATCGACGGCTGCGTCGGCCAATCATTCTTGCGCTCCTACGCCACCCTGACCAGCTCAACCACCGACACCGACGATGTGGTGGCCTACTACGGGACCACCACATCGGTCTGACCTGGTGCAGCTGACGCTGCCCGCGATCAGTCCTCGGCCATGGCCCTGGACCGCTGGTAGTGCCGGCGTGCCTTCATCCGATTGCCGCAGATGGCCATCGAACACCAGCGTGCGGTGTTGGGCTTGCTGCGATCGATCAGGAACAATCGACACTCGGAATTGGCGCACGGCCGTAGCCGGCCCGGGCTGTCGATGCGTAAGGCGTCCCACGCCAATATCACGCGCGCGGCAGCTTCCGAGGCCCTGGGCACCGTCAGAGTCCAGGCCAGTCCGTCGTCGGTAAGGCTGGGGGACAAGGAAACTCCCTTCAAGAACGGCTGCAGCGTCTGTGCGGCCTGCTGGCCCCGTACCACTGCCTGCAGGGCGTTGCGTGCCTCGATGAGGTCCGGCAGCTGGGTCGCGGTGATGCCGTGGGATCGGCACCAGGCGCGTGCCGCCGTCGGGTTGTCGAGGTCATCGTGCCGCACCCCGTCGATGACCGGCGTGGAGTTGAGCAGGTCCAGAAGCAGGGCCTCGTCATGGGATCCCGCCGCTACCACATCCATATAACCTCCAAAGTCTTATTGACAGGTTACACCACCGATGCTTCACTACTAACTATCTAAATCTATTTAGGGAGTTAGTTATGCACGTTTCCGTGCACCACCATCACGTCACCGTCGGCGGCCGACGGTTGTTCTACCGGGAGGCGGGAAGCGCCAATGCTCCGGTAATCGTTCTGCTCCACGGCTTTCCGACGAGTTCCTTCATGTTTCGGGACCTCATCGTGCGCCTGGCCGACGACTACCGTGTCATTGCGCCCGATCATCTGGGCTTCGGATACTCCGACATGCCCTCGGTGACAGAGTTCGCGTACACCTTCGACGCGCTCGCCGACCTCACCCAGGGGCTGCTCGATCAACTCGGACTGAGCCGCTATGCGATCTACGTCCAGGATTACGGTGCGCCCATCGGCTGGCGGCTGGCGCTGAACCGGCCCCGAGCCGTCAGCGCAATCGTCACGCAGAACGGAAACGGCTACGACGAGGGCTTCATCGAGGACTTCTGGAAGACCGTGTGGGACTACCAGCGCGAGCAGACCGCTCAGACGGAGGCAGCCATCCGCACGGCACTGGACGTCGAATCGATCAAATGGCAGTACCTGACCGGAGCACCGGATGCATCCCTGGTCAGTCCCGACACCTGGACGCTGGACAGTGCACTGCTGTCGCGACCGGGCAACGACCAGATCCAGCTTGCGCTGTTTCGCGACTACGTCACCAATCCGCCGATATACCCGGCATTGCATGACTATCTCCGCAGCAGCGGGGTGCCGGTGCTGGCGGTCTGGGGAGTGCACGATCCGATATTCGGCCCTGATGGGGCCCGCGCCTTCGAACGGGACGCCCGCGATGCAGAAATCCATCTGCTCGACGGTGGGCATTTCCTGCTGGAAACCGCCGCCGAGGAGGTCGCGGATCTGATCAAAGGCTTCCTGCGCCGGGTCGGTGCATGATGGTTGCCGCTGTGCGACCGTCCGTTCTGGTCTTCGATGTCAACGAGACGCTCATCGACATCGATGCACTGAAGCCATATTTCGCGAGCACTTTCGGTGATGCCGGGGTGCTTCGTGAATGGTTCGGTCAGCTGGTCATGTATTCGATGACGGTGACGCTGTCGGATTGTTATGTGGATTTCTTTGCGCTCGGGCAAACCGTGTTGCGGATGCTTGCCGAGGTGCACGGCATTTCCCTGAGTGACGACGACGTGGCAGTGCTGTCCGGGCAGATGGCCACCATGCCGGCGCATCCCGATGTCGCCCAGGGGCTTTCGCAACTACGCGATGCCGGCTACCGAGTGGCCGCCCTGACCAATTCGCCGAGTCGTCCGGGGCGTTCGACCCCGCTGGAACATGCGGGGCTGGCCGGCTACTTCGAGCGCCAGTTCCACGTCGATGAATTGCAGGTCTTCAAACCCTCGGCGGTGCTCTACCGGCACACCGCAGGCGAACTCGGTGTGCGTCCCGCGGACTGCCTGATGATCGCCGCACACGCCTGGGACACCATCGGTGCGCAACGTGCCGGATTCGGCGGCGCCCTGATCACCCGCCCCGGCAACGCGCCGCTGCGCGCCGCCGGTGTGCCGCAACCTGACTTCATCGCGAACGACCTCGTCGACCTCGCGCGGCAACTGGCACAGGCATTCGAGAAGTGAAGTACAACAACCGATTTCAAGGGAGACTGCAATGACATCGGCATCAGTCTCGACGGCACTGCCCACCGCACCTGCCGTGGTGCTCGACTGACCTCGCCGTGGCCGGCGCCCGACCGTCAGCCGACGAACGTCGGCATCGCGGCCCAACCACGCACCGCGGCAGTTTCGGACGGTTTGGCGTTGTCCCAGTCGACCTCCCATTCGGGGAAGCGCTTGAGAATCTCCTCCAGCGCGATCCGGCCTTCCAGGCGGGCCAGCGCATTGCCCATGCAGAAGTGCGTTCCGGCACCAAAGGTCATGTGCGAGTGCTGTTCCCGGTGGATGTCGAAGACGTCGCCATTCGGTGGGAACCGCCGCGGGTCGCGGTTGGCGGCCCCGACAAGCATCAGCATCGCCGATCCCTGCGGCACGGTCTGGCCGTAGTACTGCACATCGCGGGTGACATAGCGGGCGATCTGCAGCGCCGGCGGCTCCCAGCGCAGTATTTCCTCGATGGCCTGCGGGATCAGCTCGGGGTTCTCGGCGAGCTGGCGGCGCTGCTCGGGGTGATCGGCCAGCGTCTTGCCGGCCCAGCCGATCAGCCGGGTGGTGGTTTCGGATCCGGCGGTGGCGATCACCGTCAAGTACAACAACAGCTCATCGCGACGCAGCTTGCGCACCGTGCCGGTCTCGTCGGTGAACTCGGCGTTGAGCAGGTCGGTCATGATGTCGTCGGACGGGTGCTCGAGGCGCCAGTCGATGAACTCGGAGAACACCTCGCCGGTGGCCAGCCCCTCGAGCTTTTGCCCCTGCAACGTCTCCTCGCCATGCTCAGTGATCTGACGCTGGCGGTCCTCGGGGATGCCCAGCAGCATGCCGATCACCCGCATCGGCATCTGTTCGCCCAGGTCGTTGACGAAGTCGAATTTGCCGGAGCCGATCAGTGGGTCCAGACAGCGCGCGGTGAACTCGCGGATCTGTGGTTCCAGCGCCAGCACCTTGCGCGGGGTGAACATCCGCGACAGCAGATTGCGGTGGATGTTGTGGATCGGAGGATCCTCGAAAATCAGTGTGCCCGGGGGAATTTCCATACCGGATTTGATGATCTCCAACACTGCGCCGCGGCCGGAGATGAAGGTCTCGTGGTCGATGACGCCCTTGTTGACATCGTCGTAGCGGCTCAGGGCGTAGAAGTCGTGCTGTTCGTTGTAGTACAGCGGAGCCTCTTCCCGGATGCGGGCAAATACCGCATACGGGTCCATGTTCAGCTCGATGCTGTAGGGGTCGTAGTAGAGGTCGGTGGGAGTGGTCGGGGCGGCCATCAGCGCACCACCGCCACGGTGGGCGTGGTCGAGGCGCAGGTGTATTCGGGCACGGAAATCTCCTGGATTGGGCAGTAAATCCTGAGCACTTGCTTAGCAGTTGGGTGATGCGGGGTCAAGGTCGGACATGAGTACGGGGCCTTTGTGCTGGGCAATCGGTGCTGCGGAATCATTGCCAGGCGAGGATGTCGACCGCTACGGTCGGCGTTATCGACCATGCCTGACCTGAGTCAGCCAAATCGAGTGCCAGAGGAAACCCCGATGACTGTGACGGACGGTCCCACTTCCCGCGAGGCGAAACGGTTACAGACCCGTGAGCGGCTGATGGGTGCGGCGATCGCCGAGTTCAAGCGGTCCGGGATGGCCGCGGCCGATGTCGGCGCCATCGTGGCGGCCGCCGGTGTCGCCCACGGCACCTTCTTCTTTCACTTCCCGACCAAGGAGCACGTGCTGCTCGAGTTGGAACGGCGTGAAGAGGACCGCATGGTCAAGCTGTTCGCGCGCTTCGCCAAGACCGCCCGCGATCTGCCGTCGGCGCTGACCGAAGTGGTACGCCTGATCATCGGTCTGGAGAAACGCCTGGGTGATGCGCTGTTCAAAGACTTTTTGGCACTGCACTTTTCCCCGACCCGGCCGCAGAACGAAGGTGGTGCCGATCATCCGCTGATCGTCTTGGTGGCCGCGCAGATCGAGCAGGCGCGCGAGCGCGGCGAGACCGACGCGGACGTCAACCCGATGAACAGTGCGGTGTTCTTTCTGCTGGGGTTGTACGCCTTGCTGGTCACCACCAGCGACTGGCCCGACCGGCAACCGCTGGTCGACGATTACCTGGTCCGCACGCTGCGCAGCGTGATTCCTGCGCGGCCGAACTAGGC
>Ga0164242_10000650_pt1 | contig 42008 bp, 45 predicted proteins | sample OricomgcompostMG_FD_108783 | JGI IMG/M metagenome (GOLD analysis project Ga0164242, IMG submission 108783) | Miracle-Growth compost microbial communities from Emeryville, California, USA - Original compost - Miracle growth compost (MG) ... | reverse complement strand
TCGTGGTGGCCGCGCTGGGAGCGGGAGATCCTCGACCCGCTCATGGAGGGCCGCGACCTCGCCTGGGGACGCCGTGACTGGTGGCAGGACGGCGACGGGACCTCGCTGCTGCCGGAGCGCGCGACGGCGACGTGGGCCCCGATCGCGATCCTCGAGGGCGTGTCGGTCGCCCGCGCCGCGGCGGCGAACCGGCTCGCGTGCACCGTCTGGGTGGAGGCGCCGAAGCCGGTCCGACTCACTCGAGGCATGGCGCGGGACGGCGAGCTCCACCGCTCCCACTGGCTCCGCTGGCAGGCGATGGAGGATGCGTTCTTCGCCGCGGACGACACCCGGGATCGCGCCGATGTCGTGATGACGACGTAGCCGTGAGGCGCGGGGGCCGAGGGGCCGGACCCGAACGAGCAGCGCGACGAACGCTCAGCGATCGACCGGCCGGAAGCGCGGCAGATCGTACTCGGGCTCCAGTTCTGCGGCCCCGATCTCGCGCCGCGCCCGGTCGAGCTCGGCCCGGACATCCGGGAGGTTCGCAGCGGGTCCGGCCGGACGCTCGACACGCCACTCGTCCGGCTCCCCGAACGCGAGCCACACGCGCGCCGGCTCCCGGTCGAGATACGGACAGCGAGCGACGAGCGCGGAGAGGCGCCGGACGCTCCGGGTGACGACGACGCCGTCGACGGCGAAGACGGCGTCGGGCTCGGTCACCGGATCATTCTCCCCTGCGCAGCCGACGGACATCCTCAGATGCTCGCGGGCTCAGTGACGGACCAGTCGCCGACCTTGACGTACGTCCCGAAGGTCCGCTCGAGGACCAGCTCTCCTTGCGCGTCAACGGACAGTCCCTTGAACCTCCGGTCCGCGATCTCGTCCGCGAGCCGCCGGAGCGCCTGCGAGACCTCGAAATCGGTCTGGGCCCCGTGCTCGGTGAGATCGATCCGGATCCGGAGCGCGGAGGCGCGAGTGGACATGTCTCCTCCCTTCGGCGGATGCACCCGGGGCCGCCCGATGCGGGCGACCCTCGAGCATCATGCTGGAGCGGGACGATGAACGTTTCGCGAGCGTTCGCGGAGCATGCGCCGAGACTTCAGTCGGACCATTTCGCGCCGGTGCTGTCGTACTCCGCGATCCGTGCGCTCATGAGTGATCTGCAGAGCTCGATGGGGACCTCACGAGCGAGCGGGAGCTTGATGAAGCCCTCCCCCGCCTCATACCCGGCCTCGGTCACCGCGACGCGGTGCGCCGCGAACATCCGGGGCGGGAAACGCAGCGAGACGTGCGCCTTGAACGCCTGGAGCAGCCAGAGGTTCGTCCCGTCGATCTCATAGGACGGCTGATTCCACCGGAGCGCCTCCCGCACGCGCGGATCCGCGGCGAGGCCCAGCTCGCGCAGCAGATCGAGCTGCGGTCGCTGGCGCGGGTCCAGCTTCGCGAAGTAGTCGTCAACGTCGAGGCGGCGGGGCGTGGCCATGGCATCCGACTCTAGGCCGCGCGACCTCCCCTACTTCACGAGGCGGGACAGTACGCGATCGGCGAGCGGTCGACCGTCGGTCTGGCACGTCGGGCAGTACTGGAACGAACGATCCGCGAACTTGACGCTCCGGATCGTGTCGGCGCACACCGGGCATGGCAGCCCGTCGCGACCATGCACGCGCATGCCCGACCGCTTCGCATCCTTGAGATCCGCAGGTGGTCGCCCCGAGGCCTCGTCGATCGCGCTGCCGAGGATCGCATGCATCGCCTCGTAGAGGTCGACGATGTCGTGCGGCGCGATGCGCTTGGCGATCGCATACGGCGACATCTTCGCGAGATGCAGGATCTCGTCACTGTACGCATTCCCGATCCCGGCGATCGTCGACTGCTCCGTCAGCACGTTCTTGATGCGGCCGCCCTGGCCCGAGAGGAGCTCCGCGAAGGCCGCGAGGTCGAGCGAGAGCGCCTCCGGCCCGAGCTTCGCGATGCCCGGCACGTCGTCGAGTCGGCGGACGACGTGGATCTGGAGCGCGTGCTTCGTGCCGGCCTCGGTCACGTCGAAGCCCGTGCCGTCATCGAGTCGCAGACGGAGGTTGATATATCCGCCGGGCTTCACGACGCTCGTCGGCACCTCGTCGTACCAGCGCAGCCACCCCGCGAGCGCGAAGTGGACGACGAGATGGAGTAGCTCGTCGGTGGGAGCGTCCGCCGCCTTCGTCGCGATCGCAAGGTACTTGCCGCGACGAGTCGCCGAGACGACCTCGCGTCCCTCGAGCGCTTCGACCGGTGGATCGAACGTCTTGACGGCCGACGCGGAATACGCCCGGACGTGCTCGACGCGCCGCCCGGCGGCGTGCTCCGTGAGCCACCGCGCGAGCGCCTCGGTCTCGGGCATCTCCGGCATGTCGTCATCATCGCATCGACGGCGGACATCAGTCCCGCCATCCGTCGTCGCGCGACGCACGTCGGTCGCCCGTCGCGCGCGGCTGGACCTTGGCGAGGGACTGCGACTACCGGGCTTCGCGCAGGATTCCTGGATCGCTCCGCGCATTCACACGTTGAAGCGGAACTCCACACCGTTCCGTCACAGACAGGCATCACGATGCCGCCAAGACGGACCGACCGTCCCAACCATCGGCATCGGTCGCCGTTTGCTGCCGCAGGCGCCTCAATTTGGCATTCAGATCCGTCACCTTCACACCCAGAGGATGCCGGCGACGTCTTCGACATGAGCCTTCACCTTCGAGATACCCGGCCAGTACTTGTTCGGGTGTCCGCACTGGTTCCGGAGGTCGAGCGCCTGACCGAGGATCTTGTGCTGAGCCTTGTCGATAATGCCGAGATCCTGCGCGACCTTGAGGACGTCGACTTCTTGGAACTTGAGCAGGTCGTCGTGAGTCTTGAGGCTCGCTTTGGGTTGGTACTTCTGGAAAGCCGTTGTCACCGCGCTCGCACCGTGCGACCAGATGCGCTGCTTCAGGTCAGCGGCAGCGCCGACCCACACGAAGACGACTGCGGCGCGCCGAGCGTCCACTCTGAGGCACAGCACTGCTTCTTCGAGGAACTTCTTCGCGCCAGGATCGGTGACCTTCGCGACGATCTTTTCGAGGTCGCCAACGCTTTGCTCTATCTCGGGCTCGTTCTCCGGCAGTCCGTGGGTCGCGCGGACCGACCTGCGCCCCGTCTCCGTCAACTGCCACAACTTCGACCCGTTGACAGTGTTGCCCACCACGTCGACATTCGCACCGGCCTTACCGAGAACGTCCGCCATATTGATGCTCTTCGCGTTCGTGATGCGCGCACTCACCACTCCCGACTTGACCTCCGCCGCGGTCATCGACTCCTTGTTGCCGTAGCGCTCGTACCAGTACAGGACAGAGAGTGCGATCGTCTCGCGTTTCGCCGTCTTCACGGCGGCGAGGAACTCGACCAGCGTCACTTCGCGGGCAGCTGGTTCGCCACAAGGGCGGTGCCCTGCGAGGTCAACTTGAGGTCGCTCTGATCCTTCGAGTCGATGTAACCGCTGGTGCTGGTCTTAGAGGCAATGTTCCGCGGGTTGCTGGGGATCGCCCACTTCGCTGCTAGGTACTGACTCACGATTTGATTGATGGTCGCCTTCGAGAGCCCGGCGATCTCGAGAAGCCAGTACACGCAGACGGTGTACTTCTGCTCATTCGAGGATGGCTTCTTCTCGGCGGCGAACTCAACCCACGACTGCTTGCCCTCGGGAGCCAGGTTGACGCCCTTGTCCTGCGGGACTGACGCCACCTTTCGCGTCCGCTTGGGCTTCCCCTTGCCGTTCCCAGCCGCCGCCTCAGCATCTCCGTTGGCCGCGGTGGTGCCGTCGTCCCCGCCATCAGCCGGATGATCGACGTGGACCTCGGGCGTCTTGATGTGCAGGGTGGACTTGCCAAACATGTGCGCGAACGCGGCGTTTTGCAGGTCGGTGTTGCCCTCGATGGTCCTGACGACCTCGAGGACTCGCTTCATCTGATCCAGTCGGGCGTCGAACACTTCGTCGGCCACGGCGCCTCCATTCCAGGACTTGGGTGCCCCGGATTATACGACGGACGTGAGACGTTATCCGCGACCTCGATGGGCGCGTCCTCCTAACTGAGGACAGAACGGGGTTGCGTCCGCTTGAAGGGCGATGGGGGCGGCGCAAAAGCCGCTCCTTGTGGCCCACCGAGGCCGCCTCCATCCGTGCACCGTCAGTTGTTGAAGCGGAACTCCACCACATCCCGTAGCCGAACAACCTCACGCGACCTGGCCGCGCTGGTCTCGAGGCAAAGTCGATCGCGAACGCGCCGCCGACCGCCTGGGGTACTTCCATCCTTCAGCCGTCGTAGACGTCCTCGGCCATGCGAAGCGCGGCCCAGGCCTTGGGCCAGCCCGCGTAGAAGGCGGTGTGGGTCAGCACTTCCGCCATCTCGTCGGCGGTAACGCCATTAGCCTTGGCCCGCACGATGTGGTGCTGGAGCGAGCTGTCGAGCACGCCGTTGGACATCAGCGCCGTCACGGTGACGATGCTGCGGATGCGCGGGGAGAGTTCCTCCTCGCGCGACCAGACCTGCCCGAAGAGAACGTCGTCATTGAGCTCGGCGAACGTCGGGGCGAACTTCCCTAGCGCGTCCCGGCCCGCTGTCACTCTCTCTGTCATGCTCCTTCTCACTTGCCGCTGTAGACGGGGAACGCGGCGTGCGCGCCGTAGTCACGGGCGTCCAGGCCCCTTAGCGTCGCCATGTCCGACATCGAGATCTCGAAGTCGACCTCGGCGTTGGAGCGCATGTGCTCGGGGTTCGCTGTCTTCGGCAACGACACCATGCCGAGCTGCAGCGTGTAGCGGATGCACAGCTGAGGGACCGTCACGCCGTAACGCTCCGCCATCGCCCGCACGTCAGCGTTCTTCAAGATCTCACCATGCGCGATCGGCGAGTACGCCTCGACGAGGATCCGGTGGCTCTCGCAGTAGGCGATCAGCTCGCTCGGCGTGTTGCCCGGATGCGCGAGCACCTGGTTCACGTGGGGCGCGACCGCGGCGCTCGACAGGATGTTCTCGAGGTCCGACTGCTGGAAGTTGGAGACGCCGATCGATCGGAACTTGCCAGCCCTGTGCGCGTCCTCGAGCGCGCGCCAGGCCTCGCGGTTGCCTTCGGCGTAGTCGCCGCCGCGGAAGTCATCCCAGGGCTGCGGAGAATGGATGAGCATCAGGTCGACATAATCGAGACCCATGGTCGACAGAGACCCGTCGATCGCGGCGACCGCGCGGTCGTAGTCCTTGATCTCGGCGGCGAGCTTGGTCGATACAAAAAGGTCCTGGCGCGGAATGCTTGCAGTGCGCACTCCCTCGCCCACACCGCGCTCGTTGCCGTAGGCCTGAGCGGTGTCGATGTTCCGATACCCGATCTCGATTGCGGCGCGGACGGCATCGACGACCTTGCCATCGTCGATGAACCAGGTGCCCAGACCCAGCTTGGGGATCCTGACGTCGTTGGTGAGGACATAGGTCTCGTTCAGGATCGTCATGCGTTGTCTCCGTTCTTCGGCAGGGCGCCGTACACCTCATCGGTGACTGGCTCGAACCATTCGTTGCTGACGCCCTCTCCGGGCGTGATGAAGGCGAGGTGGGAGAACCATGCGTCCGCCTTCGCTCCATGCCAGTGCTTGGTGCCGGCGAGCACGCGGATCACCGTTCCCGGGTCCATGCTGACGGGCTCTTCGCCTTCGGCCTGATACCAGCCGGAGCCGGCCGTGCAGATGAGGATCTGGTCCCCGGAGCCGGCGACGCCATGATGGATATGCCAGTTGTTGCGGCATCCGGGCTCAAAGCTCACGTTGCTGACCGGCGTGCTGCCGCCCGCGAGGGGAGCGAGGTAGCTCTGACCGACGAAGTACTGCGAGTACGCGTCGTTGGGCTCCCCCAGCGGGAAGATCTGGTCGAACTGATTGGCAGTCACGCCTGCTCCTTCTGCAGTTATTCGATGGCCACGCGCCGTCATCGTCGCGATCCGGCTACATGCGTCCTCGGCGTTGCGCACTTCAATGCTCATGCGCGAAGGCCGGTCGGTGCAGGGGAGAGATTCATCCTGGGATGGATTCCTCCCCCTCACACAGGGAGTGCGGGTCGGGAAGAATGAAGCGATGGTCCGCGATATCAAGAAGAACGAGCTCGGCACGTTCCTCAAAGCACGTCGCGCCGAGCTGACCCCGCGCGAAGCCGGGCTAGGCGACGGAGCGGGGACTCGTCGCGTCGCGGGGCTGCGCCGTGAGGAGGTGGCGCGGCTGGCGTCGATCAGCTCCGACTACTACACCCGCATCGAGCAGGGCCGCATCCAGGTCTCCGCCGCCGTCTTGGGAACCCTCGCGGACGTGTTGCGCCTGGACGATGACCAGCGCGGATACCTGTTCAGCCTCGCCGGCAAACCTTCGATGCGAGCGCCGCGCCAGGCGGTGCAGAAGGTCAAGGCGCAGCTGGAGCGGCTGCTGGATGACCTCGTCGCAACACCGGCGATCGTCATGGGCAGGCGCATGGATGTACTGGCCTGGAACCGGCTCGCCGCCGCGATGATTACCGACTTCGGACAGGTCCCTGCCAAGCACCGCAACTACGTGCGCATCCTGTTCACCGATCCCGCGATGCGCACCCTTTACGCGGACTGGGAATCGGTGGCGAGGACGGCCGTCGCGCAGCTTCGGATGGAAGCGGCCAAATATCCCGACAATCCTCGCCTTGCGGCACTTGTCGGTGAACTCTCAGTTCAAGACGCGCAGTTCAGTGCATGGTGGGCCGCTCGTAACGTCGCCACCCTGTCGACGGGGACCAAGATCCTGATCCATCCCACCGCTGGCGAGCTCGTCCTCGACTGGGACACCCTCGCCGAGACCAGCGACTCCGACCAACAGCTCGTCATCTGGACCGCAGCCCCGGGTAGCCCCACATACGAGGGGCTGCGTTTCCTCGCCTCCTGGAGCGACATCCATACGGCTAGCCGTTAGAGCGAAGACCTGAACTCCGTTCCGATATATAGAGCCGCCTGCTCGGGGCTCCGCACCGGGGCGACGCTACGGCGCATTCACACGTTGAAGCGGAACTCCACGACGTCGCCGTCGTGCATTACGTAGTCCTTGCCCTCCATGCGCGCCTTGCCGGCCGCACGGGCCGCGGCGACGGACCCTGCCGCGACGAGGTCCTCGAACGAGATGACCTCCGCCTTGATGAAGCCGCGCTCGAAGTCGGTGTGGATGACGCCCGCCGCCTGCGGCGCCTTGGACCCCTTCGGGATCGTCCAGGCGCGCGACTCCTTCGGGCCGGCGGTGAGGTAGGTCTGGAGCCCGAGGGTGTCGAAGCCGATGCGCGCGAGCTGGTCAAGGCCCGACTCGTCCTGACCTGTCATCGCCAGCAGCTCGGCGGCGTCCTCTGGCGAGAGGGCGATGAGCTCGGACTCGATCTTCGCGTCGAGGAAGACGGCCCGCGCGGGGGCGACGAGCGCCTCGAGCTCGGCGCGCTCCTCGGGCGATGTGAGCACCGATTCGTCGACGTTGAAGACGTAGATGATCGGCTTCGCGGTCATGAGGCCGAGCGATCGGAGCTGGGCGAGGTCGACGTCGGCCGCGCGGGACAACGGGACCCCGTCATTCAACGACGCCTGCGCCGCGAGCGCGGCCTCGAGGACGGCCGGCTCCGTCTTCTTCCCCTTGACCTCCTTCTCGAGGCGCGGGATCGCCTTCTCGAGGGTCTGGAGGTCGGCGAGCGCGAGCTCGGTCTGGATCGTCTCGATGTCGCTTCCCGGGTCGACGCGGCCGTCGACATGGACGACATCCGGGTCGGCGAAGCCGCGGACGACCTGGGCGATCGCATCCGCCTCGCGGATGTTCGCGAGGAACTGGTTGCCGAGCCCCTCGCCCTCGCTCGCGCCCTTGACGATGCCCGCGATGTCGACGAACGAGACGGTGGCCGGGACGATCCGCTCCGAGCCGAAGACCTCGGCGAGCTTGCCGAGGCGGGCATCCGGGAGGTTGACGACGCCGACGTTCGGCTCGATCGTCGCGAACGGGTAGTTCGCCGCGAGCACGCCAGCGCGGGTCAGCGCGTTGAAGAGGGTCGACTTGCCGACATTGGGAAGGCCGACGATGCCGATGGTGAGCGCCACGGCCGACCAGCCTAGCCGGGGCCGATTGAACGTCCGGCCGCGGCGAGTCGGCGAGGCAGCGGGCTGAGCGCGTGGTCAGGATTCAGGCCGGGCGGGGCCGATGTCGGCGCATGCCGGAGATCCGGCCGCGACAGCCTGAATCGTGACGGCGCCGGCACGGCTGCTGGTGGCGTCACGGCCGGATGGTGCGGAATGCTCGCGTGACGTACGCGAATTCGGCGGTCGCATCACCGACGAGGCCGAGCTCCGCATTCATCTCGGTCAGCTCGCGGATGATCCGCGCCTGCTCCTCGGCGGCGGCGCGGATGAACGTGCTCCGCGACCGTGCCGAGTCGAGGATCCCGGCGGCGGTGATCGGCGCGGACCAGTCGAACCGCGCCTCCTCCAGGGGCTCGAACGGCGCCCCGACGCGCACGCCGCCGGCGAGGTAGCGATCGGCGGGTGCCGGCCCCATGATCTCGAGCATTCGTGCGACGAGCGGTGAGGACTCGTCGCCGACGTTCCAGAGGAGCGCGAGGACGCCGCCGGGACGCAGCACGCGCGCCGCCTCGGCGGTCCCTTGCTCGCCGTCGACCCAGTGCCATGCCTGACCGTAGGTGATCGCATCGGCGCTCGCGTCGGCGAGCGGGATCGCCTCGCCGCGGCCGAGGTACGTCTCGACACCGGGGATCTGGGCCATCAGCTCGGTCGCCATCTCCGCGTCCGGCTCGACGGCGAGGACGTCGGCGCCCGTGGCGACGAGGGTGCGCGTCAGCTTCCCGGTGCCGGCGCCGAGGTCGATGATGGTGGAGTAGGCGGCGTTGATCGGCTCGAGCGCCCAGTCGACGGCCGCCCGAGGGTACTCGGGCCGCGCCGACTCGTAGGTCGCCGCGTCCTGGCCGAATGAAAGCGCCAGCTCGTCATCGCTCGCCACGCTTCCGACGCTACTCCGCCCTCGTCGCATCCGCAGCGCCCGATCCCGACCGCCCATCTCGGCCTTCTGCGCGTGGCATCCGGGCCGATGTCGGTGGTCGGGGGAATGGTGAATGCGTGCTCGACTTCACCGCCATCGACTTCGAGACGGCGAACCATTCCGCGGCGAGCGCCTGCTCGGTCGGGCTTGCGAAGGTCCGGAACGGGAAGATCGTCGACCGCGCCGGCTGGCTCATCCGACCACCGGAGGGGCATGACGCGTTCTTCGAGTGGAACACGCGCATCCACGGGATCCGCGCCACGGACGTCGCCACCGTGCCGCGCTGGATCGAGCAGCTGCCCGACCTCCTCGAGTACCTCGAGGACGATGCGCTGACGGCGCACAACGCGGGCTTCGACATGGGGGTCATCCGCGCGGCATGCGAGGCGTCCCGCGCCGCGGTGCCCTCGTACGACTACCTGTGCTCGCTCCAGGTCGCCCGCCGGACCTACACGCTCGACTCGTACCGACTGCCGCTCGCGGCATCCGCGGCGGGCTTCGACGACTTCCCGCACCATGACGCGCTCGCCGACGCGGAGGCATGCGCATGGATCATCATCGACGCCGCGAAGCGGCACGGCGCATCGTCGATCGCGGAGCTCGGCGCGATCGCGGGCGCGCGGGTCGCGCACCTCGGACCGGCGGCCGTCGCGGCGTAGGCCTCGGCGGAGGGGCGCCAGAGGCCCCTCGGAAGCTCCTCGGTCGAGGTGACGCTTTCAGGCCCGTTGACCGCCGATTCCGCTCAGGATCGTCACCTCGACGGCGACCGACCGGATCGCCTCCGCCCGATGTCGGTGGGCCATGCGACCCTCGAAGCATGGAAGCTCTTCTTCCCCTCATCGGCATCGTCCTGGGAATCGCGGTCGGGGCATTCATCACGTGGCTCGCGCTGCGCGGGCGGATGAATGCGGCGGCCGCGAGCGCCGCGGCGGAGCGGGATCATGCCCTCGCCCTCGCCGGCGCCGCACACGACGCCGCCCTCGCCGAGGAACGACGCATCGCGCTCGAGGCGTCGTCGGAGGTGCAGGCCGAGCTGTCGGCCGCGCAGGCTTCGATCGATGCGCTTCGCGAGCAGATCGCGGGTGCATCCGTGCAGTACAAAGAGCTGGTCGAGCGCGGCGCTCGCGAGGCGCGCGAGCGCGAGGAACGCGAGCGGGCGGAGTCGAAGGTGCTGCAGGCGCTCGCTCCGGTCAAGGAGACGCTGCAGACGATGCAGCGCAAGGTGACCGACCTCGAGGAGCAGCGCCAACGGCAGCACGGGGAGCTCGCGCAGCAGCTCAAGGCGGCGACCGAGGGCGAGGAGCGGCTGCGCGCGACCGCGGAGTCGCTCGCAGCGGCCCTCAAGAACAATTCGGTCCGTGGCGTCTGGGGCGAGACGCAGCTGCGTACCCTCGTCGAGTCCGCCGGTCTGCTGGCCCACGTGGACTTCTCGGAGCAGGCGACGATCGCGATCGACGACGTGATGCGACGACCGGACATGATCGTGAACCTGCCGGGCGGCAAGCAGATGGCGATCGACTCCAAGGTCCCCTACAACGACTACATCGAGGCGGCCCGTGCGAGCGACGAGGCCTCCAAGAAGGATCTGCTCGGTCGCCATGCGAAGAAGGTCAAGGGGCACGTCGATGCGCTCGCGGCGCGCGGCTACTGGACGGGACTCGAGGCGAGCCCCGAATTCACGATCGCGTTCATCCCGAACGAGTCGCTGCTCTCTGCGGCGCACGATGCCGACCCCGCGCTCATGGACTACGCACTCTCGAAGGGCATCATCCTCGCCTCGCCGATCACGCTGTGGGCGGTCCTCAAGACCGTCGCGTTCACGTGGCGCCAGGACGTGCTGACGGAAGACGCGAAGCGGCTCTTCGACCTGAGCAAGGATCTGTACGGCCGCATCTCGACGCTCGCGGATCACGCGGACAAGCTGCGCCGATCGCTCGACAGCACGGTGTCGGCCTACAACGCATTCGCGTCATCGTTGGAGACACGAGTGCTCGTGACGGCCCGGAAGCTCAATGAGATCGACGAGTCGAAGCTCATTCCGTCGGCGAAGCAGATCGAGAGCCGGCCGAAGGATCTGACCGCGCCGGAGCTCACGCTCGAGCTGCTGGAAACCGCCGAGTAGGTCTCACTCCTCGAGCCACTTGGCGACGCGGTGGGTCGCCTGGATCCGGCGGATCGTGCCCGACCTCGAGCGGAGGATGAGCGACTCCGTGTGGACGACGTCGCCGTCGCGCTCGACGCCACGGACGAGCGAGCCGTCCGTCACGCCCGTCACGACGAAGATCGTGTTGTCACCGCGGACGAGCTCGTCCTGCCCATAGATGTAGTCCATCTTCAGGCCGGCGGCCTCGCCCCTCGCGCGCTCGGCATCGTCCTTCGGTGCGAGCCGGCCCTGCATGAAGCCGCCGATCGCCTTGATCGCCGCCGCGGTCGCGACTCCCTCCGGGCAGCCGCCGATGCCGAGGCACATGTCAATGCGGGTGCCGGGCAGTGCCGCGTTGATGCCGCCGGCCACGTCGCCATCGAGGATGAGGCGCGTCGCGGCGCCCGCGGACCGGATCTCGTCGATGAGTCCCTCGTGGCGCGGCCGGTCGAGCACCGCGACGACGATCTCGCCGACCCGCTTCCCCAACGCCTTCGCGAACTCGCGGATGTTGTCGCCCACCGACTGGTCGAGCGAGACGACGCCGGCCCCCCGGCCGTTCGTGACGATCTTGTCCATGTAGAAGACGGAGGACGCGTCGAGCATCGTGCCGCGGTCGGAGACGGACAGCATCGAGATCGCATGCGAGCGGCCGGCGGCGGTGAGCGAGGTCCCATCGATGGGATCGACGGCGATGTCGCACTTCGGCCCGCGGCCCGTGCCGACCACCTCGCCGTTGAAGAGCATCGGGGCGTTGTCCTTCTCGCCCTCGCCGATCACGACGACACCCTCGAAGTCGACGGTGCCGAGGAACTTCCGCATCGCATCGACGGCCGCGCCGTCCGCCGCGTTCTTGTTCCCCTTCCCGATCCACGGGACGGCATGGATCGCGGCGGCCTCGGTGGCCCGCACGAGCTCGAGGCCGAGATTCCGATCGGGGACGGCGGACAGGTCGATGGCGGCGTCGGGGCTCACGGGGACCAGCCTAGGCTCCGGCACCCCGGCCCCGGCAGGAGGATCCGAGCACGGCGTCCTGCAATGCGGTCATTCCTACGGCCGCTGCGCCGTCCCGCCGAATAGACTCGCTGCCGATCAGCCCCGGCGAAGGAGTCGAAATGCCAGTCGCAACCCCCGACCAGTATGCGGAGATCATCGGACGCGCGAAGGCCGGCGGTTACGCCCTTCCGGCGATCAACGTGTCGAGCTCGCAGACGGTGAACGCCGTCCTCCAGGGCCTCAGCGAAGCGGGATCGGACGGCATTCTCCAGGTCTCGACGGGCGGCGCGGACTACTTCTCCGGTCCGAGCGTCAAGCAGCGGGCGACGGGGGCCATCGCATTCGCCCGCTACGCCCGCGAGGTCGCGAAGTCCTATCCGATCACCGTCGCGCTCCACACCGACCACTGCCCGAAGGACGCGCTCGACAGCTTCGTCCGGCCGCTCATCGAGGCGAGCGAGGAGGAGATCAAAGCCGGCCGCGAGCCGCTGTTCCAGTCGCATATGTGGGACGGCTCCGCAGTCCCCCTCGACGAGAACATCGCGATCGCGAATGAGCTCCTCCCGAGGATGAAGGGGATCGGGGCGATCCTCGAGGTCGAGATCGGCGTCGTCGGCGGCGAGGAGGACGGGGTCAGCTACGAGATCAACGACAAGCTCTACACGACGCTCGAGGACGTCGAGCGTGTCGTCGACGCCCTCGGTCTCGGCGAGCGCGGCCGCTACATCGCGGCGCTCACCTTCGGCAACGTCCATGGGGTCTACAAGCCGGGCAACGTCCAGCTGCGCCCCGAGATCCTCGGCGAGATCCAGGCGGGCATCGCCGCGAAGTACGGCACCGGTCCGAAGCCGCTCGACCTCGTCTTCCACGGCGGCTCCGGCTCGAGCTCCGAGGAGATCGCGACCGCGGTCCGCAACGGCGTCATCAAGATGAACGTCGACACCGACACGCAGTACGCCTTCACCCGCTCGGTGGCCGACTTCATGCTCAAGAACTACGACGGCGTCATCAAGGTCGACGGCGAGGTCGGCGACAAGAAGCGCTACGACCCGCGCGCCTGGGGCAAGATCGCCGAGGGCGACATGGCGAAGCGCGTCGTGACCGCGGCGCAGGAGCTCGGCAGCGCCGGGACGCACTGAGACCGTACGACGATGTCCGGTCACGATGACCGGACATCATCGGGGTCCACGATCAGGAGCGCGCCTCGGTCCCGAGTGCTCGCCGGGACCGCTCATCCCAGACCGGTTCCACCCGGTTCCGCGACGGCGCCGCGTCCCGCCGATAGACCATGAGGGTCCGCTCGAAGACGATCACGACCTCGCCGCGCTGATTGAAGCCGACGGTGCGGACGACGACGATGCCGGCATCCGAGTGGCTCGAGGACGAGCGGACGCTCAGCACCTCGGACTCCGAATAGAGGGTGTCGCCCTCGAAGACAGGATTGGGCAGTCGCACCCGGTCCCAGCCGAGGTTCGCCTTCACGTTCTGGCTCACGTCGATGACGCTCTGCCCGGTGATCAGGGCGAGCGTGAAGGTCGAGTCGACCAGGGGCCGCTCCCACACCGTCTGCGCGGCGAGGTGCGCGTCGAAGTGGATCGCGGCGGTGTTCTGCGTGAGCAGGGTCATCCAGCTGTTGTCCACCGGCAGCACCGTGCGGCCGAGCGGGTGCCGGTAGACGTCGCCCACCTCGAAGTCCTCGAAATACCGGCCTTCCCAGCCGCGGACCACCCGCTTCGACCGCTCGTCGCTCATCCGACCGTCCTCCTCATGACCGATGTCTTCGTCTTGATCCGGTGCCGTGCGCGGAGCTCGTCGATGGCGAGGGGCGCGCATCGTCGCGATCCGATCAGCGGGGCGGGCGGCGTGACCCCCTCGTCGGTGAGCAGCGCCTGCTCCTCCTCGGCGATGCCGAGCTCGCTCAGCAGCTCGTGGTTGTGCTGGCCGAATGCGGGGGCCGGGCCCGTGGCCGCGAGCGACACGTCGGAGAGCCGCCACGGCCGTCCGATGTACGCCCGGCTGCCGATGCCCGATGACTCGGGGTGGGTGAGGACCTCGAAGAACCTTCGCGCCGCGAGGTGCTCGTCCTCGAGCAGCTCGCCGCAGTCGAGCACCATGCCGGCCGGGACACCCGCCGCCTGAAGGCGCTCCTCGAGCTCGTCGCCGTCCAGGTCGCGGATCGCGGCCGCGAGCGAGGCGTGAATGCGCTCCTGCCCGAGCAGCCGCCCGCTCGTCGTCGCCCAGTCCGACTCGACGTCGAGAGGGACGACTTCGCAGAGCGCCTGCCACGCCGCGTCGGAGTCGACGGCGATCGCGAGCCAGCGATCGTCGCCCCGGGTCTGGAACACGCCGTGCGGGGCCATGTCCGGATCGGCATTCCCGTGCCGGCCCGCGACGCGCTCCGTCGCGAAGACGTCGGCGATCCACGGCCCGATCGCCGCGGCCCCGAGCTGGTACATCGACTGGTCGAGGCGCCGCTCGGTCGGCAGGTTCTCGTCGGCGGCGAGGGCCGCGATGATCGAGGACGCCGCCGACCACGCGGCGAGGAAGTCCGTGTACGACTGGCCGATCTTGCTCGGCCAGCCGCCCTCGTAGCCCGAGACCCAGCACGTGCCCGAGGTGCCCTCGAGCGACGTCGCGACGCTGCCGTACGAGCTCCAGGGGCCCGTGCGCCCGAAGCCCGAGTTCGAGAAGATCACGAGATCGGGGTTCCGCTCCCGCAGGACGTCATCGCCGAGCCCGAGCCGCTCCAGGACGCCGGGCGTGAAGCTCTCGAGCAGGACATCGCTCCGCTCGATGAGGTCGAGGAAGATCTGCTTCCCTCGCGGGTCCTTGAGGTCGAGGGAGAGGGCGCGCTTGCTCTTGTTCACCGTGTTGAGCGATCCGACCCGGTCCCAGTAGCGCTCGCCCGGGACGTTCTCCGGATACGGTCCCCAGCTCGTCATCGTGTCGACACGGTCCGGCGGCTGGACCCGCACGACGTCGGCGCCGAGCTCGGCGAGCATCGAGGCCGCATACGGCACGGCGAAGACGTGACTCGCGTCGAGCACGCGCACGCCGGCGAGCGGGCGCTCCTGCCCCGCCCGGCGGCCGGCATCCGGCTCGCGGCCGGCCCAGTCCCGTCGGACCTCCGCCTGATGCTGCCCCAGCGTGGGGGCCGGGCTCGCCACCACCTGCTGCCCCTCCTCGAGGGCGAAGGCCGTGACCGGGAACCGGAGATCGCCGGCGACCGGGTGGTGCACCGTCTCGTAGCATGCCCGGCTCGCGAGCTGCGGGCAGTCCGCGAGGTCCTTCGGCGACTGCACGACGCCGAAGAGGATCTTGTTCCGGTTCGCCTCGTGGAACAGCTCGAATCGATCGCGCTTCGCGAGCGCCGCTCCGAGCAGTCGATCGAGCTCTTCGGCGTTCTCCATCCGGCTGAGCCCGGTGCTGAAGCGCGGGTCGTCGAGCGCCGGCTCGCCGACGAACGAGGCGAAGTCCGACCAGCGTCCGCTCCGCGGCGAATGGGCGATCACCCAGCCATCGGCAGCGGGATAGCAGTTGCCGAAGCTGTCCCCGGCCGGATCCCTCCGATCCGGCACCTCGTCCATGTAGGTCACATAGGGGATGCCGATCACGAGATGCGAAGTCAGGGCCTCGCTCAGCGAGACGTCGACGTGGCGGCCTCCTCCTCCGCGACGCTGCTGGTAGATCGCGGCGAGCGTCGGGACCAGGGCCGCGAGGGCGCCGGAGAACTCGGACTGCGAGCAGCCGTGGCGGAGCGGCTCCCGATCGGCGGTCCCGGAGAACGACATGATGCCGCTCTGCGCGTAGTTGATGAGGTCGGTCCAGCGCCGATCCGACTTGGGGCCCGTCTGGCCGTAGCCGGTGATCGACGTGAGCACGATCCCCGGATGCAGCCGCACGATCGAGTCGAAGTCGATGCCCAGGCGCTTCGCGTCGCGCGGCGACGAGCCGTGGATCACGACATCCGCCTGCCGCACGAGGTCGGCGAGTGCGGCGCGCCCATCGGGGTCCTCGAGGTCGAGGACGACGCCGCGCTTGTTCCAGTTCACGAAATGGTGGACGAGGCTCTGCTCCGCCGCATCCTCGATCGGCAGGCGCGGCTCGAGTCCGCGGACCGCATCGCCCTGAGGCGGCTCGACCTTGACGACGTCGGCACCACGATCGGCGAGCAGGCGGGCGCAGAGCGCCGGCGCGATGCCCGGGCCGAGGTCGAGCACGCGGAGTCCCTGCAGCTGACGGGAGCGGATAGGGCTACGCATCGTGCGTCTCCCGAGCCGAGGAGCCGGGGGCGGCCGCGGTCGAGTCGGCCGGGATCGGCGTCTCCACGACGATCGTCGCGACGACCTTGCCGGCCTGCGAGGTCGCGCGGCCCTCGATCGTCGCGTTCGCACGCGCCTCGTCGAACTCGACAGTGCCGTCGAACGTGAGGGTGTCCCCCGGGCGGGTCGGATTGCGGAATCTCGCACGGATCGTCGAGCCGGCCTCGACGACCGCGCCCGGCGGCAACTGGTCGGTGATCCAGTGCACGAGCTTCGTGACGACCTGGTTCCCGTCGACGAAGAGACCGCCGAAGATCTGGGTCGCCGCGTAGGCCTCGTCGACGTGGGGATTCGTCCCGGACGTCCGCTGCTCGAGCAGCGCGGCGAAGGACTGGAGGTCCTCCATCTCGACGGTCCACTCCCTCGGCTCGAGCCGCAGGGTCTGCGCATCGGCCTGCGATTGCGTCATCTGGTCTTGTCCTCCGCTCGGCCCGGCTCCCAGAGATTCACGTACGTCAGCTTCAGCAGCGGCTCGCCGCCGATCCACGCGTCCACATTCCACTCGACGTACCGTCGCTCCCGCCGCACGAACTTGTCGGCCAGCGAGGTGACGCTGCGCACCTCATCTCCGGGCCGCGGCGATCGGAAGAGCTGGAGCGCCCAGTCCACGGCCGGCGTCGTGAATCCCGGATACGCGCAGCCCTGAGCGGCGACGAGCTCGCGCCGAAGGAGGGGCGCGTAGATCCGGACCAGCGGAATGGGCACGCCGTCGGGCTCCCCGTCGCCCGCGCGGAAGCGCGGGTTCTCGTCGTGCTCGACCTCGACGTACTCGGCGATCTTCTCGGGCAGGATCCGACGGGTGACGGGATCGAGCCGGTCGCCGGCTCGGGCGCGGTCCCAGTCATAGACCGGCGGCGTCGCCTGGTCGTTCATCGGCCGTCCTCGACGGTGACCACCGGGACGAATGCGCGGATCGTGCCGAAGGCGACCGTCGCCTCGCGCTGATTCGTCGCGTTGACGTCGAGGACCACGATGGAGCCGCCGGCGGCGGGCTCCACGGCCGTCACCTCGGCCTTCGCGACGATCGTGTCGCCCGGGCGGGTCGGGTTCACGAGCCGGACGTCGAGCGACGAATGACCCGAGACCAGCGCATCGGCGGGCAGATGATCGGTGACGACCTGCCAGAGGTACTGAATGGTCTGATGGCCGTCGCCGACGATGCCCCCGTACATGTGGCGGCTCGCGAACTCCTCGTTGACGTGGTGGTTGTGGTCGGCGAGCGAGAACGACGGGTCGAGGTGCCCCATGAACTCCTGGAAGTCGGTGATGTGCTGCGGGGTCACCTCGATCGGCTTCGAGGTGAACACCTCGCCGGCCGCCGGCAGTCGCGTCTCGGCGCTCATCGATCTCCTCCGTGTCGCCGGTCCACTCGGCCGGTCATCGCGTCCTGTCCTCCGACTTCGAGCCTTCCCAGACGTTGTGCTGGCGGTAGCGGATGACGAGCCGACCGGACTGGTTCCGGCCCTCGACGCCCCACACCAGGTACTTCCGCCCACGGCGCTCGTACTTGTCGACGACGCTGGCGGTCGTCGTGATCACGTCGCCCTGATGGATCTTCTCGAAGAGCTCGAGCTCGATCCGGGCGAACGGCGTCGGCCGCACCGGCGGGGAGAAGCCCTTCGTCGCCATGATGTCGGCGCGTCCCGAGGGCGCCATGTGGATCAGCATCGCGAGCGGGGCGCCGTCCCCTCCTGCTTCCGGTCGAAGCGCGGGATTCGCATCGCCCGTGATCCGGACGTACTTCGCGACGAGGTCCGGGTCGACGTATCCGTCGTAGGGCGGCCTCGTGTCGCCGATCTCGGCGTCGTCCCACTCATAGGGCGGGAGCGGCGTCTCCGTGGTCATCGGTCCTCCTCGATCCGCACGAGTCGCTCCGGTGGCAGGACGACCGTGACCTCGGCTCCGATGGGCACGTCGAGGTCGCCGGGCGCCGAGACGCGGAGCGTATAGTCCCCGACCGACACGACGAGGTCGCACGCATTCCCGAGGTAGGCCACCGACACGACCTCCGCGGCGAAGGCGTTCTCGGAGCGACCCGCCGTCGCCGCCGTCTCGACGATGACGCTCTCGGGCCGGCAGACGAAGCTGTGCTCGCCGAGCGAGTCGTCGAGCCCGGCGAGCGCCAGCGGCGCGGGCAGGCCGGGCACGTTCAGCCAGTGCCGCCCGTCGCGCCGCGCGACCTCGCCGGAGAGGATGTTCGTCGTGCCGATGAACTCGGCGGCGAACCGGGTCCGGGGGCGGCCGTAGAGCTCGCGCGGGCGCCCGGTCTGCTCGATGGATCCGACGTTCATCAGGATGACGCGGTCGGACATGGCCATCGCCTCGGACTGGTCGTGCGTCACATAGATCGCCGCACGCCCGATCCGCCGGTGCAGCTGCATGATCTCCTCACGCATCCGCTCCCTCAGACCCGCGTCGAGATTGCTGAGCGGCTCATCGAACAGCAGGAGATCGGGCTTGGTCACGACCGCGCGCGCGAGCGCGACCCGCTGCTGCTGCCCGCCGCTGAGCTCGGTCGCATAGCGCTCCGCGAAGGCCTCGAGGCGCACCATGGCGAGGGCCTCATCCGTCCGCTCGCGGATCTCGGCCTTCGACAGCCCCTTGTTGCTGAGACCGTAGGCGACATTCCGCCGGACCGTCATATGCGGCCACACCGCGTACGACTGGAACACCATGTTGATGTTCCGGTCCTGCGTCGGCACCGACTTCCCGGCGTCGGCGACCCGGTGCCCCGAGATCTCGATGTACCCGCTCGTCAGGTCCTCGAGACCGGCGATGCAGCGGAGCGTCGTGGTCTTGCCGCAGCCCGAAGGGCCGAGCAGCGTCACGAATTCGCCATCGAGCACCTGGAAGCTCACACCCTTGACGGCGGCCACGTCGCCGTATTTGACGACGAGGTCCTTCACCTCGAGCGCGATCCTGGTATCGGTGACCGCCTCCGTGCGGATGGCGGCGACGCCGGTCTCGATCACAAGAACTCTCCTTGTTTCTCTTTGCGAATCAGGGGGCTAGACGGCCGACGACAGACGGACCTTGAACACGAATCGCGCGACGACGATGCCGACGATGAGGATCAGCGTCTGCAGGAGCCCGACGGCCGCGGCCTGGGGCACGCCGCCGTTGCCGATGTAGTCCCAGGTCAGCACCGACAGGACCGTGGAGCGCGGCGAGTAGAGGATGATCGTCGAGTTGATCTCGCGCGTCGCGAAGATGAAGACCATGATCCATGCGGACAGCAGCGACGGCTTCGCGAGGGGCAGCGTGATGGTTCGCAGCGCCTTCGGCCAGCGAGCGCCGTTCACGTAGGCCGCTTCCTCGAGCGACTTGTCGATCTGGACGAGCCCGTTCGACGACAGGCGGGTCGCATGAGGAATGTACGACGCGACGAAGGCGACGAGGAGCAGCCAGATGGTCGCATAGATCGGCGTGCGGATGTAGAGACCGACCATGCCGGTCGCGAGCACGATGCCCGGGATGGCGACCGGCAGGGTCGCGAGATAGTCGATGACGGCCGCCAGCCGCCCGCGCCGGCGCTGCACGGCGAACCCGATGAGCAGCCCGAGGAGGACGGAGACCGTCGGGGCGAGCACCCCGAGGATGACGGTGTTGAGCGTCGCCGTCGCGACGCGTCCGGAGGTGACGACCGACAGGAAGCTCTTGAAGGAGAACTGCATCTGCGCGAAGTCGGTCTGCGCATACGGGGTGAATGCGACGAGCGTGATGGCGGCGTACGGCATCACGACCGTCACGACGAAGTAGATGACGAGCACCGTCTGGGCCACGCCCCGCCATTTGCCGAGCCGGATGAGGCGCGGGCGGAAGCCGCGCGAGGTGACCGTCACGAATCTCGCTGTCTGCTTCACCGCATTCCGGTAGAAGAAGATGCCGATGACGGTGACGACGAAGAGGACGGTGCCGAGGGCGCTCGCCGTGGCGAGGTCGGTCGGATAGACGGTCGCCGCCCGATAGATGCGGACGGCGATCGGCACGAAGTCGTTGACCGCGAGGACGCCCGGGACCGAGAACACCCCGGTGGTCAGGACGGCGACGAAGAAGAACGCGGCCGTCATGGCGGGACGGATGACCGGCAGCGTCACCGTCATGATCGTGCGGAAGTGCCCATGGCCGTTCACATAGGACGCGTCCTCGAGCGACGGATCCATGTTCCGCAGCGCCGCGGCGACCATGAGATAGCCGTAGGGGATGTAGTAGATCGACAGGACCCACACCATGCCGGGGACCGACATCACGTTGAGCAGCGTGAAGTCCGGTCCGAAGATGTGGCGGAGATTCACGTTGATCATCCCGGAGTTCGGCGCCGCGAGCATGATCCAGGCGACGGCGCCGATGAACGGCGAGAGGAACAGGGGGGCGATGACGCCGAGCTCGAACGCGCCGCGCCAGCGGACGTCCGTCCGCGCGAGGATCCATGCGAACGCGGCGCCGACCACGACGGCGATGGCAGCGATGAGCAGCGAGAGCCCGATCGTCCCCGCATACGTCCAGAGGTACTCGGGGTCGGCGACGACCTCGAGGAGCGCGTCGAACCGGATGCCCGGGTTCTTGCGGTCCCACCCGCCGACCGCCCCATAGAACATCGCCAGGACCGGCACGACGATGAGGATGACGAGGACCGCCAGGAGTGGCAGCAGCAGCGTGCCGGTCAGTCCTGCGAGCCATTTCGGACGGCGTCCGGCCCGCGGGGCGGCCGTCTCCGTCATCGGCACTGTCTCGATCACAGTCTCTCGTCTCTCATCCGTCGCACCGGCCCTGGCGAGTCCTTCAAGCGGAACCGAGGGCTACTTCGTGTAGTTGAACGCCTCGTCCCACTGCTTGAGCGTGTCCTGCTCGACCGTGCTGAAGTCGAGCTTCGGATCCGTCGACCAGAACCAGACGTTCTTCGGCGCCTCGTACCAGTCCTCGCTCGCGATCTGACGGGTGTCGTCCGCCTTCGGATTGCCCGGCGCCCCCTGCGCGATCGCGGAGAGCGCGCTCTGGTTCTCCGGCTGGGTCGCCCACTCCTCGAACAGCCTGGCTGCGGCGGAGTGCGGCGCATTCGCCGACACGGCGAGCGAGAAGGAGGTCCCCGGGGAGACGTCCGGATAGAGGAACTGGACCGGCGCGCCGGCGATGACCTGCGGGCCGACCACGGTGTCCGGCGCGAGGAGCGCCACGGCGCTCTCGCCCGCCACGAGGGCCTGCACCATCGAGGGGGATGCGTCGTAGAAGGTCGGCTGATTCGCGCCGAGCTGCTTCAGGTAGTCCCAGCCGAGACCGTCGTTGAGGTTCGCGAGGGCGTAGTAGAACGCGGTGTTGTTCGTCGAGTTGTGCGCGTTCGACGCCGCGAGCTTGCCCTTGTACTTCGGGTCGGCGAGGACGCTCAGGCCCTTCGTGCGGAGGTCGTTGACGTCCTGCTCGCTCAGCACATTCGTGTTGTAGGCGATGGCGGAGACGACCTGGTACAGCGGGTAGTAGTAGCCCTCCTTGGTCCCGCCGGCATCCGCGAAGTCCGACGAGCTCGCCGGCGTGTAGTTCGCGATGAGGTCCTGCGACACATCGTCGGCGAGGACGCGGTCGTCGCTCAGGATCACGACATCGGCGAAGTTCGAGCCGGCCTCGGACTCCTGCACGAAGCGCTCGTTGACCGGGTTGGTCGACGCCTTGTACACCTCCAGCGAGAGCCCGTACTCGTCGAGGAACGGCTGCACCCACGTGCGCAGCGTGTCTTCGGCGGTGGCGGTGTAGACGGTGAGCGCGCCCTCCGCCTTGGCATCGGCGGCGAGCTGGTCGAGGCTCCCGCCCGTCGAGGTCGGCAGGTCCGTCGGTTCCGACGGCGCGCTGCATCCGGCCAGCATGGCTCCCGCCGCGAGGAGGGAACCGAGAGCCAGCAAGACTCTCCGTTGAGTCATCATTGCTCCTATTTCATCAACCGTTCGCTGAGCGAACTCTTGCCATTTGTTCTTGTCCAGACACCGAGCTCTACGGCTCGCACCGCGCACCGACCCGCGGCGACGCGACTCAGAACGTAACCAGCGCGTCAACCACGAGCCGCGGAATCGTGTTAGCAATTCTTCCGTGCAGAACACTCCGCCGGACCGTCCTCCGGCATACCTCATCGAGTCGGTCGACGCGGCCCTGCAGATCGTCGTGCTCATCAAGCAGCGAGGCGAGCTGCGCGTCTCCGAGGCCGCGGCCGAGCTCGGGATCGCACGATCCACGGCGCATCGGCTGCTGCGGACGCTCGTCTGGCGCAACTTCCTCACGCAGGACCGGGTGGGCAAGGCCTATCGCGCGGGACCGGTGCTCGTCGAGCTCACCATGGAGACGCTCAAGGCCGCCTCGCTCCGGACGGTCACCCGACCGCGGCTCGAGCAGCTCAGCGCTCAGCTCGACGCCACGGTGAGCCTGCTCATCAGGGAGGGCGGCAACGCGCGCTTCCTCGACCAGGTCGAGGGCAGTCGACCTATCCCGGGACGTGCGCCGGCCGGCTCCCTGCTCCCGGCGACGACCGTCTCGGGCGGAAAGGTGCTGCTGGCCTGGCTTCCCGAGGCCGAGCGGCGCGCCCTGTATCCCGGGCGACTGCCCAAGCTCACCCCGCATACGACCACCGATCACGAGGCGCTCGCGGTCGAGTTCGCCGAGGTGCGGCGCAAGGGCTACGCGCTGAACGTCGACGGCAGCTTCCTCGGCCTTTCGGCGCTTGCCGTGCCGATCCGCGGCGCCGATGGGAAGGTCATCGCCTCGCTCGCCGCCTCGACGCGGACCGATCAGTTCGCGGAGTATCCGCTCGAGCGCGTCCTCGAGCCGATGCTCGCCGCTGCAGCGAGCATCGGCTTGGATCTCGAGTCGGCGGCGGTCTCCGGGACCGTCCGCGCGGCGAATTCCTGATACCAGAACTTCCCCTTCCGACCGGCGTCGCGCGATGGAGACGCGGATAGACACGTCTCGTTCACTGCTCCAGATCGCCTGCCCGCGCGCCGGCACTACGAAGGGGAATCAACGCTCGTGCAGAACAGCTCTGACGTGATCATCGTCGGGGGAGGCCCGGTCGGCGTCGCCCTCGGCATCGAACTCGCGCGGCGAGGGATCGACGTCACGATCCTCGAGCGCCATCACGAGCCGCAGCCCGTCCCGAAGGGGCAGAATCTCACCCAGCGGACCGTCGAGCACTTTCGCCGCTGGGGGATCGAGGCCGAGCTGCACGGCGCTCGCACCCGTCGCGACGGCCAGCGGATGGCCGGCCTCGTGTCGTACGGGACGCTGCTCAGCGGCTTCCACTACCCCTGGATGCAGCGCGACCTCGTGGGCGCGTTCTATTCGGCCGAGAACGAGCGGCTGCCCCAGTACGCGACGGAGGGCGTCCTCCGGGCCCGGCTCGCCGCCCTGCCCGCCGCGACGGTCGAGTACGGGGTGACCGCCGAGCGCATCACGCAGTCGGACTCGGGCGTCGAGGTGGAGGCGGTGACCGAGACCGGGGAGCGCCGGACGTACCACGCCGCGTGGGCCGTGGGCTGCGACGGGAGCAAGTCGCGCATGCGCGAGGCAGCCGGGCTCACCCAGACGCAGGCCGATCACGACCGGCTCATGGTGCTCGCCGTCGTCCGTTCGCCGCAGTTCGAGGACCTCGTGTCGAGGCTCCCCCCGACGAGCGTGGTCAGCGTCCTCCATCCGGCGCTCGAGGGCTACTGGCAGTTCTTCGGGCGCGTGGATGCGGCGGACACCTGGTTCTTCCACGCTCCGGTCGATCCGGGCACGACGGCGGACAACATCGATCTCGCGAGCCTGTTCCGCCGGGCTGTCGGAGTGGACTTCGACTTCGAGGTCGAGTACCTCGGCTTCTGGGATCTGCGCTTCGCCCTCGCCGACGCCTATCGCTCGGGCCGGATGCTGATCGCCGGCGATGCGGCCCACAGCCACCCGCCGTATGGCGGGTACGGGATCAACACCGGATTCGAGGACGCGGTGAACCTCGGATGGAAGCTCGCCGCGGAGATCGAAGGCTGGGCGGGACCGCGCCTGCTCGACTCCTACGACGCCGAACGCCGCCCCGTCTTCGCCTCGACCCGCGACGATTTCATCGACCGATCGATCCGTGTCGATCGGGCCTTCCTCGAGGCGTACTCGCCGGAGGTCGATCGCGCCGCATTCGAGTCGGCGTGGAACGCCCGCGCGGACGAGGCGGCGATCGAGGTCGGCGTCTACGCGCCGAACTACGAGGGCTCGCCCGTGGTCCCGGGGACCGCGGGCACGCCGACCGCGCGCGGCGACCATCAGATGCGCGCCCGCGCAGGCCACCATCTCGCGCCGGGCCGGACCTCCGATGCCCGTCCGGTGTTCGATGCGCTGGGGCCGTGGTTCACCCTGCTCCTCGCCGAGGACGCTTCCGGTGAGGCGGTGGAGCGCGCCGCGAAGGCGCTCCGGATCCCCCTCCGCGTGGTCCGTCTCGCCACGGAATCCAGCGAGAGCTATGGCGCTCGAGGCATCCTCGTCCGGCCCGACGAGTACGTCGCATGGGCCGGGGATCCGACCGAGGTCGACGCCGAGGCGGTGCTCGGCGGCGCGATCGGCATCGCTACCGCATTCGGCGCGCTGCGCACCGCAGTGGAGGGGTCCCCGGCACGATCGGGCGTCTAGGTCGATCGCTCAGGAGAGCTCAGCGCAGGCCGAGCTCGGCTCGGGGCGAGCGCTAGGAGCTCGCTTCCTCGGGCTCGAGGCCGGCGGCCAGGAGCAGCCGTCGTGCCCGCTCGAGGACGGGGCGGTCGACCATCTGCCCGTCGACCTGGCCGGCGCCCACGGTCCCCGCGCCGAGGATCCTCCTCGCTCGCTCGATCGCGTCCGCACTCGGGGTGAATGCCGAACGGATCGCATCGAGCTGTCGCGGATGAATGCTGAGCTTGCCGGTGCAGCCCAGTCGCCTCGCACGGCGCGCCTCCGCCTCGACCCTGGCCCCGTCCTGCACCTCGACCGAAGGCGAGTCGATCGGGCCGGGCAGGCCGGCCAGACGCGAGGCGACGACGAGCTGAATGCGCGCATAGTCGATGACCGCGTCGATCTCGGCATCGAGGTCCACGGAGAGGTCGATCGCGCCGAGCGCCAGCCGCGCCGCCCCGGCGCCCGCGATCGCGGCCGCGCCGACAAGCCCCCGCGCGCTCTCGATCAGCGCGACGATCGGCACCGCGGGACCCAGCGCTGCCGCGAGCGACCGGATCTCATCCGGCGATTCGGCCTTGGGCAGGACGACGCCGACGAGGCCGTCCTGCGATGCGACTCGTGCGAGCGCGCTGACCTCCGCCGCATGGGTGGGCGTGCTCACGCCGTTGATCCGAACGAGCGCCGCGAGCTCGCCGCTCTCCAGCGCGGCGATGGTCGCCTGAAGCGCTGAGGACTTGTCCTCCGGGGCGACGGCGTCCTCCAGATCGATGATCACCGCATCGGCACCCGCCGCGGCCGCCTTCGCGAAGCGGTCCGGTCGCGAGCCGGGGACGAAGAGCGCGGTGCGCAGCGCCGCGACGGGCCTCCCGGCACGGTCCGGCATGGTCTCGTCGTGGTCCTGATGCGCGCTCATCACGACGATTATCGCGGGACACGATCGCGCGTCGCGTCGCCCGCGCCAGCGACCGGTGAGGCACGCTTGTCAACGACGTTGACTGCGCTTCCGCTTTCGGCTTGACTGTCCGGCATGGACATCCGGGGGAAAGTCTTCGTCATCACCGGCGCCGGCAACGGCGTCGGCCGTGAGCTCGCGCTCCTGCTGCTGGGGAGGGGAGCCAAGGCCGTCGCGGGCATCGACAAGCGCTCGACCCATCTCGACGAGACCGAGGCGCTCGTCACCCAGGCGCGCGTCGCCGGCACCTTCAGCAAGCACGTCGCCGATGTGACGGATCGCGCGGCGATCGAGGCGCTGCCGGCCACGATCGAGGCGCTGCACGGCCCCGTCGACGGCGTCATCAACGACGCGGGCATCATCCACGCATTCGAGCCGATCTCCAAGCTGACGATCGAGGAGATCAAGCTCGTCGTCGACACGAACTTCTGGGGCACGGTCTACGTGACCAAGGCGTTCCTCCCGGGCCTCCTCGCGCGGCCCGAGGCCAAGCTCATCGACTTCTCGTCGATGGGCGCGCTCGCGCCGGTCCCCGGGCAGACCGCCTACGGCGCGTCGAAGGGTGCGGTGAAGGCGTTCACCGAGGGCATCTACGCGGAGCTCCTCGAGACGAACGTCTCCGTCTCCGTCGTCTTCCCGGGCGGGATGCAGACGAACATCGCCGGCAACTCGGGCATCCCCGTGCCGGACATGGCGACGATCGACCCGAAGGTCGCTCAGATGATGGCGCCGACGACCCCGCAGGCCGCCGCGAAGCAGATCGTCGAGGAGGCGATCGAGAAGGGCGAGTTCCGCATCGTGATCGGCTCGGATGCGCACTCGCTCGACCGCACCGCGCGCCTCATGCCGACCAAGGTCATCAAGATCATCGCCGACCGGATGAAGAGCATCATCGGCGGCTGATCGCTCAGCGCGTGCGGCCGCCCAGCGACCGCGCGTCGGACTCCGAGCGCAGCTCCTTCGGGAGCGAGAAGACGAGGTCCTCCTTCGCCGTGACGACCTCTTCGACCGTCGCATAGCCCCGATCTGCCAGCCATTCCACGACCTCGCGGACGAGGATCTCGGGGACGGACGCACCCGATGTGACGCCGACCGTCTCGGCGTCCGCGAGCCAGCATTCCTCGATCTCCCCCGCGTAGTCGACGCGATGCGCCGCACCGGCGCCGGCCTCGAGGGAGACATCGACGAGACGCATCGTGTTCGAGGAGTTCGGCGAGCCGACGACGATGACGAGGTCGGCCTGCGCGGCGACCTTCTTGATCGCGACCTGGCGGTTCTGCGTCGCGTAGCAGATGTCGTCCGAGGGCGGATCCGCGATCTCCGGGAAGCGAGCCCGGAGGCGGCGGACCGTCTCCATCGTCTCGTCGACCGACAGCGTCGTCTGGGAGAGCCACACGAGCTTCGACGGATCCTCGACGACGAGGCCGTCGACCTCCTCGGGCCCGTTCACGAGGATCGTCCGCTCGGGCGCCATGCCCATCGTGCCCTCGACCTCCTCGTGACCCGCGTGGCCGATGAGGATGATCTGCCGGTCGCGGTCGGCGAACTTCGCCGCCTCGCGATGCACCTTCGTGACGAGCGGGCACGTCGCGTCGATCGTGAGGAGCTGCCGCGCCGCCGCGGCCGCTTCCACGGCGGGGCTCACGCCGTGCGCGCTGAAGACGAGATGCGCGCCCTCGGGCACCTGGTCGACCTCGTCGACGAAGATCGCGCCGGCCTGCTCGAGCGTCCGGACGACATGGATGTTGTGCACGATCTGCTTGCGGACGTAGACCGGGGCGCCGTACTGCTCGAGCGCCTTCTCGACCGCGATGACGGCGCGGTCGACGCCGGCGCAGTAGCCGCGCGGGGCGGCGAGGAGCACGCGCTTCACCCGACCATTCTCCCGCTCCTCCCCGTGGTCAGGATTCAGGCTGAGCGGCGGGGATGTCGGGCATGGACGGACATCGGGGCCATGCGGCCTGAATCGGTACCGGGCGACGCACGCCGACCGCCGCGGCCACGCATCGGGCGGCCGGCATCGCGCGTCGGATGCCGCCGGTAGGGTGGCCGCATGGCCCAGCCGGACGTCTCGAGCGCGGAGTCCCCGCGCTCCGTCGGCTGGCTGAACGGCGCGCTCAAGGAGTGGATCGCCCGCCTCGGCTCCGTCTGGATCGAGGGCGAGCTGACGGAGTGGAACGTCCGGCAGCGCGCCGTCTACGCGACGCTCAAGGACCTCGGTGAGAACACGACCGTGAGCCTCCAGCTCTGGCTCTCGGGCGGGCTCGACATCGCCGGATTCAAGAAGGGCGACCACGTCGTCGCGCACGTGAAGCCGGACTTCTGGTACGCGCGCGGCTCACTGTCGCTGAATGTGCACGAGATCCGGCATGTCGGCGTCGGGGCCGAGTGGGAGCGGCTGCTCCGGCTCCGCGCCCTGCTCGCGGAGGAGGGCCTCTCGTCGCCCGCGCGGAAGCGACCGCTCCCATTCATCCCGCAGCAGATCGGCCTCATCACGGGCGAGCGGTCGGACGCGGAGCAGGACGTGCTGAAGAACGCGCGCGAGCGCTGGCCGGACGTCCGGTTCCAGATCCGGTACGTGAAGGTGCAGGGCGCCTCCGCCGCGGCGGAGGTCCTGGGCGCGATCCGGGCGCTCGACGCCGATCCCGAGGTCGACGTCATCATCGTGGCGCGCGGCGGCGGATCGTTCCACGACGTGATCCTGCCGTTCAGCGACGAGACGCTCGTGCGCGCGGTCGCCGCCGCCACGACGCCGCTCGTCTCGGCGATCGGGCACGAGCAGGACAACCCGCTCCTCGACGACGTCGCGGACCTCCGCGCGTCGACGCCGACGGACGCCGCCAAGCGAGTCGTTCCCGATGTGGCGACCGAGCGGGCAAGTCTCGCTCAGGCCCGCACGCGGCTGCTCAGCCGGATCACCGGCCTCATCGCGACCGAGTCGGATCGGCTCGCCGCGATCCGCTCCCGGCCATCGCTCGCGAGCCCCGCCGTCGTGATCGAGGCGCGCGTCGAGGACCTCGCACGCTGGATCCAGCGGGGCTCCGACCTCGTCGACCGCCGAATCGAGGTCGCGACGTCCGAGCTCGGCTCGCTGCGCGCCGGCCTTCGTGCGCTCTCGCCGCTCGCGACGCTGGAGCGCGGCTACGCGATCGCCCGGGGGGCCGATGGGCGCGTGCTGCGATCGGCCGCCGAGGCCTCCTCCGGGGACCGGTTGCGCCTGCGCCTCGCCGACGGCGAGCTCCCCACTCGCGTCGAGTGATTCGCTGCGCTCCCCATCCGTCGCGGCCGGCATGAGGAATGCGCGCGCAGTCGCCGGGACGGGCAGCTGATCCGCGCCCATGTCCGCGGCGGTGGGTACGCTGAACGCATGGCCGAGAGCAGGAACGCCGACGTCGCGGGGCTGAGCTACGAGCAGGCGCGTGACGAGCTCGTCGAGGCCGTGACGAGGCTCGAGCAGGGCGCCGCGACGCTCGAGGAGTCGCTCGCGCTCTGGGAGCGCGGCGAGGCGCTCGCGGCCCGCTGCGAGGAGTGGCTGCTCGGGGCGAAGGCGCGGCTCGACGCCGCTCGGCGCGCGAGCACCGCGCCGGCCGGCGCAGCTCCTGTCGCTGCCGAGCCGACCGACGACGCCTGAGCGAAGCCCGCGCCGGGGCCGTTCAGCCGCCGAGCTCGACGTAGGCCGCGAGCGCGTCCCGGACGAAGGCGGCTCCGCGCTCGCCGCCGTAGTTGACGGCGAACCTCGGATCGGCGACGTACATCTCGCCGAGTCCCACGAGATAGGCGCTTCGCGTCGACGGATCCGTCGCCGGAGTGCCGGGCATGCTCGCGAGCCACTCGGCGTGGCGCGCCGCGAGCGCCTGCGCCGCCTCGCCCCGCGGATCGGCGTCGGACTCCGCGAGTGCGATCCAGTCGGCGGCCAGCTCCTGCTGACGTCGCTGCAGCTCCGCGCGTTCGGCCGGCGTCTTGGCCTCCCACCACGCCGCGCTCCTCGCGTACGCGTCAGCACCCCATCGTTCCTCGACCTCCTCGCGATATGCCGTGTGGTCGAATCCGTCGAACATCGTCTCCATGTCGAGCTCCTCTCCTTGTTCCATCGCGGCGATCGTCTGCTCGATCGCGCGAAGCTGTCGCCCGATCCGCGCCTGCTCGCCGCGGAGCAGGTCGAGGTGGGTTCGGAGGGCCGTCTCGGGCGGGACCTGCCGCTCGAGCACCCCGGCGATCGCCGGCAGGCCGAGCCCGAGCTGGCGAAGCAGCAGGATCCGCTGCAGCCGGGTCAGCGCCGCCCGGTCGTAGTGCCGATAGCCGTTCGCCGCGATCCGAGTCGGCGGCAGCAGACCGATGTCGCCGTAGTGCCGCAGCGTGCGACTCGTCGTCCCGACGATCCGGGCGACCTCATGAATCGACCACTCCATTCGTGCCCTCCTTCCGCTCGGCATCGACGCTATAAGTTGACGTCGCGTCAAGGTCAAGCGGTCGTCGCTCATTCGGTCCGCGACGATCGCCACTAGGCTGGTTTTCGATGAACATGCAAACCGCGGTCCGGTCCCGATGAGTCGCAGCCCCGCCGAGGTCTGGGCCGAGATGCTCGCCGGCAACGAGCGATTCGTCTCGGGCGCACCGCTCCACCCCCGCCAGGACGTCGAGCATCGCGAGGACCTCGCCGGCGGGCAGGCGCCGTACGCGACGCTGTTCGGCTGCAGCGACTCCCGGCTCGCGGCGGAGATCATCTTCGACTGCGGCCTCGGCGACCTCTTCGTCGTTCGGAACGCCGGGCAGGTCGTCTCCGACTCCGTGATCGGATCCCTCGAGTACGCCGTCGCTGTCCTCGCCGTCCCGCTCATCGTCGTGCTGGGGCATGACGAATGCGGTGCCGTCCGCGCGGCGGTCGACAGCACCGCTCCGGACGCCCCCGCGCTCCCCGTGCACATCCGGCACCTCGTCGAGAAGATCCTGCCCGCCGTGCAGCGCGTCCACGCCCATTCGCCGGAGGCCCCCGTGCACGAGGCGGACGCCCAGGAGGTCGGCCGCGAGCACCTGCGCGACACCATCCGCGAGCTCGTCGAGTCGAGCACGGTGCTGAGCGACGCCATCGCCGACGGGCGTCTCGCGATCGTCGGGGCGAACTACCGTCTCGCGGCGGGGCGCGTCGAGCCGGACGCCGTCGTCGGGCTCGCCTAGCTCCGCATTCACTCCCGTGTCACGGCGAGCGCCCCCGGTAGGCTGGCTCGGGCCGAACGAGAGAGGGCAGCAGCCGACATGACCGAGATCGTCACCATCGACGGCAAGCAGTACCGCAAGGACCACGACACGATGGGCGACATCTTCGTCCCCGCCGACGCCCTCTACCAGGCGCAGACGCAGCGCGCCGTCGAGAACTTCCCGATCTCCGGCACGCCCCTCGAGCCGGCGAACGTCGTCGCCCTCGCCGAGATCAAGCGCGCCGCCGCGATCGTGAACGGCCGGCGCGGCATCATCCCGCAGGACATCGCCGCCGCGATCGCCGCCGCCGCCCAGGAGGTCATCGACGGGAAGCACTTCGACCAGTTCCCGATCGACGTCTACCAGACCGGCTCCGGCACCTCGTCGAACATGAACACGAACGAGGTCATCGGGACGATCGCGACCGCGGCCCTCGGCACGACGGTGCACCCGAACGACCACGTCAACGCATCGCAGTCCTCGAACGACGTGTACCCGACCTCCGTGCACCTCGCCGTGACCCGCGCCCTCGTCCACGACCTCATCCCCTCGCTCCGGCACCTCCACGAGGCGCTCGCCGAGAAGGCGTCGGAATGGGCGACCGTCGTGAAGTCGGGCCGCACCCACCTCATGGACGCGACCCCCGTGACGCTCGGCCAGGAGTTCGCCGGCTACGCCCGCCAGATCGAGCGCGGGATCGAGCGGGCCGAGCAGGCCGTCCCCGCCGCGGCCGAGGTCCCGCTCGGCGGCACCGCGACCGGCACGGGCATCAACACGCCGCTCGGCTTCTCCGCCGACGTCATCGCGGAGCTCGTCTCGGCCACCGGACTGCCGATCACCGAGGCGGCCGACCACTTCGAGGCGCAGGGCGCGCGCGACGGGCTCGTCGACGTCTCGGGGGCGCTGAAGACGATCGCCGTCTCGCTCATCAAGATCAACAACGACCTGCGCTGGATGGGCTCGGGGCCGAACACCGGCCTCGGCGAGCTCCACATTCCCGACCTCCAGCCCGGCTCGTCGATCATGCCCGGCAAGGTGAACCCGGTCATCCCCGAGGCGACGCTCCAGGTCGCATTCAAGGTCATCGGCAACGACGCGACGGTCACGTGGGCCGGCGCGAGCGGCAACTTCGAGCTGAATGTGGCGATCCCGGTCATCGCGAACGCCCTGCTCGAGTCGATCCGGCTCCTCTCGAGGTCGGTCGTGCTGCTGGCGGACAAGACGGTGGCCGGGCTCGAGGCGAATGTGGAGCGCGCGAAGTTCCTGGCCGAGGCGTCCCCGTCGATCGTCACCCCGCTCAACAAGCTCATCGGCTACGAGGCGGCGGCGAAGATCGCGAAGCACGCCGTCGCGAAGGGGCTCACGATCCGGGAGGCCGTCATCGACCTCGGCTACGTCGAGCGCGGCGAGCTCACCGAGCAGCAGCTCGACGAGAAGCTCGACGTCCTCAGCATGACCCACCCGTCATAATTCGTCGCAGGCTTCGGGCCCCGAAGTCCCCCACCGTCCTGACTCGTCGCAGGCCTCAGGTCCTCTACACGTAGGGCCAGGCGGCGAGCGCGGCGTCGATCGCCTTGCGCTGCTTCGCCGTGACGCGCTCGACGAGCTCGAGCGCGCCCTTCGACCAGCGACCCACCGCGACCCCGTCGACGAGGACCGCCGGGCGGAAAATCCCGTTCACCGTGGCGAGTTCCTTCATCACCGCATCCGAGGCAGTGAGCGAGCGGTCGGCGTAGCCGAGGATCCACTCGTCGAAGCCGGGCACGAGGACCACGGCCGCTGGCTCGCCCACCTCGACGCCGTCGTCGAGGCGCAGCATCTCGCGCCCGTCCACCGAGACCCGTTCGATCTCCTCGACTTCCGCGATCGCTCGCTTGAGCCCGCCCTTCGGCGCCTTGAGCCACCAGGCGAGGTCGTCGAGGGTCGCCGGTCCGCGGGCGGCGAAGAACGCGCGGGCGATCCGCGCGAGGAACGCGTCCTCCGGCTCGGAGATCGGCACGACGGGCACGACGATCTGGTCGTTCCCGTCGAAGGGCCCGAGCGCGAGCACGCCGTCGATCGCGAGCGTCGACGTGAAGTGGTAGCCGAGGCCCTGGCCCTGCGGCACCCCGGCGTCGGCCCAGAGCGCCTCGAGCTCGCCGCGTGATCGCGGCCGCTCCGCGAGCGCCGCAGTCGCGACCGACTTCGCGAGCTCGAAGTCGGCGTCGCTCAGGCCGAGGTAGGCACGCCGGGCGCGGAGCGAGGCCTGCATCCGCGGCGCCGTCACCCCGACGAAGCCCGCGAGGTCAGCCGGCGTCACGGCGAAGAGCGTGCCGCGCATCGGCCAGCCGCGGACGAGGGCGCCGGAGTCGAATGCGGCGCGCACGTCGGCGACCGTCGTCCCGGACGCGGATCGGAGGGCGATCGCGCGGAGCACCGAGCCGAGGTCCTGCCCCTGCAGCGCGCCCGCCCGCGCCACGACGGCGGCCGGCTCGAGCGCCGATCCCCCGATCAGGTGGGCGCGTGCCCGGAGCCGGCGGGCCTCGGCGGCGTCGATCTCGATCATGCAGCCCCCTACTTCCGGACCGGCACCACGGGAACACCCGTCCCCGACGACGAGACGATCGTCCGGTCGTCGACGGGCTGCGGGAGCTGGACCGGGATGAGGACGGTCTGCAGCACGGAGGCGGTCATGTCGCACGTCGCGCCGGCCGCCGCGGGATCCTCGGGGAGTCCCCAGTAGACCGCGAGCTCGAGCCGTTCGCCGTCCGCGACGGCGACGACCGAACGGGGGATGCAGTCGAGCGGGCCGCTCGCCTCCACGACGACGTCGGCCTGGCCATAGCCCGTGTAGCCCTTCGGCGGCGTGTGCCCGACGAGGCCGGGAGGCACCGGCGCGCCGAGGAGCGCGAAGCGGGGCAGGTCGACGAGATATGCGGGCGGCGAGCCCTTCACGAGCGGCTGGGCGCCGTCGAGCGGGCCCTCGACAAGTCCGGCAGGGGCCGCCGTGTCAGGCGTCACGATCCGGTCGACGAGGTGGGGCGTCGGCGACCCCCACATGAGCTGGACCGCGCTCGGCGTGGATGCGGGCGTCGGCCGCGCGTCGATCATGCGCCAGGCCTGGACCCCGGCCACGGCGACGATGCCCGCGAGTCCGAGCGCGCAGACCACGCGGCGGACGCCGTGGATCCCGTCCCCGGGCTCCGCGCTGTCCGGATCCGCGGTGGACCACCCGACGAGGACGCGCCACTGGCTGCGGGGGGCGACGAGGCCCCAGAGCAGGAGCGCGCCGAGCACCGCGGAGACCGCGATGAGGAACCATGTGGCCACCCGGCCACCCTAGCGAGTCAGGCCAGCTCGTTCCCGTCGAGGAGATCGGAGACGAGCGCCGCGATCGCCGAGCGCTCCGACCGCGTCAGGGTGATGTGCCCGAAGAGCGACTGGCCCTTGAGGGTCTCGATCACGGACGCGACCCCGTCGTGCCGGCCGACGCGGAGGTTGTCGCGCTGAGCGACGTCGTGCGTGAGGACGACCCGCGAGTTCTGGCCGATGCGGCTGAGCACCGTCAGGAGCACATTCCGCTCGAGCGACTGCGCCTCGTCGACGATCACGAACGCGTCATGGAGCGAGCGCCCGCGGATGTGCGTGAGCGGCAGCACCTCGAGGATGCCGCGATCCATCACCTCGTCGAGGACGTTCTGGGACACGACGGAGCCGAGCGTGTCGAAGACCGCCTGGGCCCACGGGTTCATCTTCTCGCCCTGATCGCCGGGCAGGTAGCCGAGCTCCTGACCGCCGACGGCATACAGCGGGCGGAACACCATGATCTTCCGGTGCTGCTGCTTCTCGAGCACGGCCTCGAGGCCCGCGCACAGCGCGAGCGCGGACTTGCCGGTGCCGGCGCGGCCGCCGAGCGACACGATCCCGATCGACTCGTCGAGGAGCAGGTCGATCGCGAGCCGCTGCTCCGCGCTGCGACCGTGCAGGCCGAAGACGTCCCGATCGCCGCGGACGAGCGCGACCGTGCCGAGACCGTTGACGCGACCGAGGGCGGAGCCGCGCTCGGAGTGGATGATGAGCCCGGTGTTGACCGGCAGCCCCTCGACCGACCTCGTGCGGAGGACCTCGTCGTCGTAGAGCTTCGCCATGTCGCTCGCCGACAGGTCGATCTCCTCCTGGCCCATCCACCCGCTGTCCGGCGTCTGCTCCGCGCGATACTCCTCCGCGGCCATGCCGAGCGACGCCGCCTTGACGCGCATCGGGAGGTCCTTCGAGACGACCGTGACGTCGAGCCCGTCGTTCGCGAGGTTCATCGCGACGGCGAGGATGCGCGAGTCGTTGTCGCCGAGCTGCATCCCCGAGGGGAGCACTGACTGGTTCGAGTGGTTGAGCTCGACGCGCACGGAGCCGCCGTCGCCGACGGCGATCGGGAAGTCGAGGCGCTCGTGCTCGGCGCGGAGGTCGTCGAGGTGACGGAGCGCCTGCCGCGCGAAGTAGCCGATCTCGGGATCGTTCCGCTTCTTCTCGAGCTCGGTGATCACGACGACCGGGATGACGATGTCGTGCTCGGCGAAGCGGAAGATCGCACGCGGATCGCTCAGCAGGACGGAGGTGTCGAGGACGTACGTGCGCTGGCGCGTGTCCGGCCCGGTCCCCCCTTCCGCGATCGTCGCGGTGTTCGGCTTCTGGCGGGTCTCGGCCACGCTGGCTCCGTTCCTCGGGGCCCCGGGATTGGCGCCCCGATGGAGATGAACGTATGACTCCGTACCCAGCCGCGGCCCGCGCGACACGCGGAGGCGATCGGAGCGGATGAACGTTCAGCGGCCGTTCATGCGCCGAGGCGGCGGTCGCGACCGGCGTACGCGCGAAGGGCCCGGAGGAAGTCGACCTCGCGGAAGTCCGGCCCGAGCGCCTCGACGAAGTAGAACTCCGAATGCGCGGACTGCCAGAGCATGAAGTCGCTGAGCCGCTGCTCGCCGGAGGTCCGGATGAGCAGGTCGGGGTCGGGCTGCCCGCCCGTGTAGAGATGCTCGCCGATCTTCTCGGGCGTGAGGACGTCGGCGAGCGTCTCGAGGGTCCCGCCGCCGCGGCCGTGCTCGCGGACGATGGAGCGCATCGCGTCGACGATCTCGCGGCGCCCGCCATAGCCGACGGCGAGGTTCACGATCATCCCGGTATTCGCGGCCGTCCGGGTCTCGGCGGCGGCGAGATCGTGGACGAGACGATCGGGCAGCCCGGCATCGGCGCCGACGTGCTTGATGCGCCAGTCGCGGACGCGGGAGAGCTCGGACGCGAGCTCCCCGATGATCTCGAAGAGCCCGTCGAGCTCGGTGCTCGGCCGCTTCTCGACGTTGTCGGCGGAGAGGAGGTAGAGCGTCGTCACCTCGATGCGGAGATCGTCGCACCAGAGCAGGAAGTCGCGGTAGACGTCCGCGCCGGCCTGATAGCCGTGATCGGTGCTCGCGAGTCCTCGCTGCCGGGCCCAGCGGCGGTTGCCGTCGACGATCATCGCGACGTGACGCGGGAGCTTCGCGAGGTCGAGGCGGTGGCGCAGCCGGCGCTCGTAGAGCCGGTAGAGCAGCCCTTCACCCTCGCGGCCCGACACGCCGACAACGGTACCGCGGCGCACCCCGGAAACTCCCAGCCGTGGCACGACGTCGCCCCCATAGGCTCGCGACATGCCGACGACCCTGCCGATGCCGGGAGCGGTATCCGACCAGCCGCCGTTCGACCCCAACGACCCGAAGCCGACCTGGCGGGGCTGGATCCACGCGGGCACGCTGCCCGCGGCGATCGCGCTCGGCATCGTGCTCGTCTGCCTCGCCGACGGGCTGCTCGCGCGGCTCATGTGCGCCGTGTACTTCCTGTGCTCGGTGCTGCTCTTCGGCGGCTCCGCGCTGTACCACCGGTTCGACTGGGGACCGAGGGCGAAGCTCGCGCTCAAGCGCCTCGACCACGCGAACATCTTCCTGCTCATCGCCGGGACCTACACCCCGGTCGCCGTGCTCGCGCTCCCGATGCCGAAGTCGGTCATCCTGCTCTCGATCGTGTGGGGCGGCGCGCTGCTCGGCATCGCATTCCACCTGTTCTGGATCCACGCGCCTCGCTGGGTCTACGTGCCGCTGTACCTCGCGCTCGGCTGGGCGGCGTTCATGTACCTCTTCGACTTCTTCGGCTCGGCGCCGGTCTCGATGGTCCTGATCCTGGTCGGCGGCCTCTTCTACACGGGGGGCGCCATCATGTACGCGCTGAAGAAGCCGAACCCGTGGCCGGGGAGGTTCGGCTTCCACGAGCTGTTCCACGCTTGCACGCTGCTCGCGTTCCTCTGCCACTGGACCGCGGTGCTCCTCGTCGCGGTCCGGCCGCCGCAGTTCGTCTGAGCGGCGGCCCGGGATCAGCCCTCGTAGGGCCTCGCGGCCACGATCTCCACGGGGATGACCTTCCCGTTCGGCGCGGTGTACTGCGTCGACTCGCCGATCTGCTTGCCGACGATGGCCTGGCCGAGCGGCGAGCCCTCCGAGTAGACGTCGATGTCCGCGTCGCCCGCCATCTCGCGCGAGCCGAGGAGGAAGACCTCCTCGTCGCCGAGGATCTTCGCCGTGACGACCATGCCGGCGGCGATGCCGTTCTTCACATCGGGCGCCTCGCCGACGACGGCGTCCTTGAGCTTCGCCGAGAGCTCGCGAATGCGCGCCTCGATCTTGCCCTGCTCCTCCTTCGCCGCGTGATAGCCGCCGTTCTCGCGGAGGTCGCCCTCCTCACGCGCGATCTCGATGCGCTTCGCGATCTCGGTGCGGCCCACGGTCTCGAGCTGCTCGAGCTCCGACTTGAGTCGGTCGTACGCGTCCTGCGTCAGCCAGATCTCCGCCACGATGGTCCCCAATCAAGCGAAAGAACCCGCCGAAGCGGCGGGTTCGGGTTTCGATCGGACCAGGTTAGGCCAGCGGGCCATGGGGTGCAAAACGGCTTGACATCACGGCGCGACGACCCAGCAGTCGTGCACCGTCCCCGTCACCGGGTGCTCCGTCGTGCGGATCGGGACGGTGAACGTCCGCATCCGGTCCCCCGAGGACGGCACGTCGACGATCCTCCAGCCGACGACCGCGAACGACTCGTCGAGCGCCTCGACCGCGCACTGCGCCGCATTCCCCGGATCGAGCGTCACGAGGAACGTCGCGTCGACCTGTCCGTCGGACACCGACTGGAACCCGTTGTCCTGCCATTCGAGCGACGGGCCCGTGCCGACCGGATCCGCCCACACGAACCACCACACGGCGAGCGCGACGATGACGGCGGACGCGACGACGACACCGACGATCCCGCCCCTGCGCGAGGTGCGGCCATAGCGCGCGTCGAGATCGGTCATCAGGCTTCCAGGGTAGGCTCAGGCGCCGTGCCGGACCTGAGCGCCCTCATCGCCACCGTCCTCGTCGGCGCGGACGCGACGCCCTCGCCGCTCCCCACGTCGAGCCTGAGCGAGGACGCGGTCACCCCGGGCGTCATCGGCTTCCTCGTCACGGCGGCCGTCGTCATCGTCGTCGTATTCCTCATCATCGATATGGTGCGACGAATGCGGCGCGTGCGATACCGCGAGGAAGCGCGCGAGCGGATCGCGGCCGAGCTCGAGCAGCAGGCGAGCGCCCCGACGCCGGACGACGTCCCCAACGACTGACGGTCAGGCGACGACGCGCGGCTGATAGCCCGCGCCGCGCAGGCGGGCGAGCACGAGATTCGCATGCTCCGCGCCGCGCGTCTCCATGTGGATCTCGATCTCGACGTCCGTGAACTTGAGGTCGAGATTCTGCCGCGAGTACCGGACCTCGACGACGTTCGCATTCGCGGCGGCGATGATCTCGGAGATCGTCGCGAGCTGGCCGGGACGATCCTGGAGCGGGATCGTCACGCGCAGGTAGCGCTGCGAGGCCGTGAGGCCCCGGGAGATCACGCGCTCCATGAGGAGCGGGTCGATGTTGCCGCCCGAGAGGAGCACGACGGTCTTCCCCGTCGCCTTGATCGCCCCGTGGACGATCGCCGCGACGCCGACCGCTCCGGCGGGCTCGACGACGAGCTTCGCCCGCTCGAGGAGGACGACGAGCGCCCGCGCGATCTCGTCGTCGGACACGGTCACGACGCCGTCGACGAACTCCTCGATGAGCGGGAACGTCAGCTCGCCCGGCCGCGCGACCGCGATGCCGTCGGCGATCGTCGGCGAGATCGAGGCGGTCACGACGCGCCCCGCCTCGAGCGAGGGGAGGAACCCCGCGGCGTTCGCCGCCTGGACGCCGATCACCTGGATCGTCCGCCCGGCCTCCGCGGCCTTCAGCTTGAGCGCTGTCGCGACGCCCGCGGCGAGGCCGCCGCCGCCGATCGGGACGATGACGGTGTCGAGATCGGGCACCTGGTCCCAGATCTCGAGGCCGAGCGTCGCCTGGCCCGTGATGACGTCGAGGTGGTCGAACGGCGGGATGAAGACCGCGCCGGTCTCGGTCGCGTACTCCTGCGCCGCCGCATTCGTCTCGTCGAAGACGTCGCCGACGAGCCGCACGTCGGCCCCGTAGCCTCGGGTCGCCTGCACCTTCGGGAGCGCGGCGCCGATGGGCGCGAAGATCGTCGCCCGGATCCCGAGCTCGCGGGCCGCGAGCGCGACGCCCTGGGCGTGGTTGCCGGCGGAGGCGGCGACGACGCCGCGGGCGCGCTCTTCGGCGGTGAGCTTCGCGAGTCGGTTGTAGGCGCCGCGGATCTTGTACGCGCCCGTGCGCTGCAGGTTCTCGCACTTGAGGAAGACCGGGCTGCCGAGGATCTCCGCGATCGAGCGCGACACCTGCATCGGGGTCACGTCGGCGACGGCGCCGACGACTTCCCGCGCCGTCTCGATCTCGGCGAGCGTCGGGGCGATCGATGCGACTTCGACTTCGTTCATTCCTCGACTCCTGACGATCCGGTACGACCATCCTCCCCCGTCGCGGGAGCGGTCGTGCGCCAGGTGCCGGAGCCGAAGTAGCGGATCATCACGTTCACGACCGCGACGAGCGGGACGGCGAAGAGGGAGCCGGGGATGCCGGCGATGAGGCCGCCGGCCGCGACCGCGAAGACGACGGCGAGCGGGTGCACCTTGACGGCGGGCCCCATCACGAGCGGCTGGAGCACGTGTCCCTCGACCTCCTGCACGAAGAGGACGATCGCGAGCATGATGATCGCCGGCCAGACGCCGAGATAGACGAGCGCGATGAGCACGGCGAACGCGCCCGTGAGAAGGGCGCCGACGAGCGGCACGAAGCTCGCGAGGAAGACCGCGATCGCGAGGGGGATGACGAGCGGGAAGCCGCCGGGGAAGAAGAGCCCGAGGATCCAGGCCCCGAGCCCGATGCCGACCGCGTCGACGGCGGCGACGAAGATCTGGACGCGCGTGAACGACGTGAGCGTCCGCCAGCCGGCACGGCCCGCGCCGTCGACCGCCGTCCGCGCGCGCCGCGGGAAGATCCGGACGAACCATGCCCAGACGCCATCGCCGTCGATGAGGAGGAACAGCGTCGCGAAGAGCGCGAGGAGCAGCCCCGTCGCGATGTGCCCCGCGGTCGAGCCGAGCGAGAGGACCCGGTCCCAGAAGTCGGGATCCGCCTGGAACGACGTCCACCAGTCCGCGATGCGCTTCGGCAGGTCGCCGAGATCGACGTTGAACGGCGGCCCGGCGAGCCAGGCGCTCAGATCGTCCGCCGCGACGAGCGTCCGGTCGCGGATCCCCTCGAAGCCGCCGCGCACCTGCCAGACGACGAGCGCAACGAGGCCGCCCACGATGCAGAGACCGCCGATGAATGCGACGACCACGGCTGCCCAGCGGGGCCAGCGATGCGATTGGAGCCAGTTCGAGAACGGGACGAGGATGCTCGACAGCAGGACCGCGATCATGAACGGGATCACGATGACGCGGAACGTGATGATGAGCCAGATCGCGAGCGCCACGACCGCGACGATCACGAGGATGCGCCAGGACCACGCGGCGCCTGTGCGGAGCGCGCCGGGGACGTTGTCGTCGCTCATGCCGCCATGGTAGGACCCGGGCGTGACCGCCATCCTGAGGGATGCGGCGATGTCGGGGGCGCTGGATAGCGTGAACGGGTGCCCGAGTCCGTCTCCCCCGCCCTCGCCCGGCGGATGCTGCTCACCGCGCAGGGCTTCGGCGCGCCGCGTCCGGCGGCGGTCGGGACGCGGCAGCTCGGGCTCGCGTTCCGCCGGCTCGGGCTCCTGCAGCTCGACTCGGTGAACGTGTACGAGCGCGCCCACTATCAGCCGGTCCACGCCCGGCTCGGCGGCTACGACAGGGCGCTGCTCGACCGCATGACGTTCCGGCCACGCGGGCCCGTCACTGAGTACTGGGCGCACGAGGCGGCGCTCATCCCGGTCGAGGACCTGCCGCTCTGGGCCTGGCGGAAGGCGGAGTGGCGGGAGAGCGACCCGTGGTGGGGCGCCTGGGCTCACGAGCACACGGCCCTCCTCGACCGTCTCCGGGCGACCCTCGAGGCGGAGGGACCGCGCGCGGCGAGCGAGATCGAGGAGGAGGGCCGGTCACGGCCGCGGGGGAAGTGGTGGGACCACTCGAGCGTGAAGCGCGGGCTCGAGACGATGTTCCGACGCGGCGACGTGGTGAGCGCGGGACGGACGCGCTTCGAGCGCCGCTACGCGCTGCCCGAGCAGGTGCTGC
>Ga0164242_10000649_pt1 | contig 42080 bp, 40 predicted proteins | sample OricomgcompostMG_FD_108783 | JGI IMG/M metagenome (GOLD analysis project Ga0164242, IMG submission 108783) | Miracle-Growth compost microbial communities from Emeryville, California, USA - Original compost - Miracle growth compost (MG) ... | reverse complement strand
AGGCGGTGTTGTAGACCTTCTCGAAGACGCGCGGGACGGCCAGGATGAAGGTCGGCTTGAACTCGCCGAGGTCGTCGAGCAGGTTCTTGATGTCGGGGGAGTGCCCCAGACGGGTGCGGGACTTCACGCAGCCGATCTGGATGATCCGAGCGAAGACGTGCGCCAGCGGCAGGAAGAGCAGGGTGCTCCGGCCAGCGGTCTCGAAGAGGTTGTCGAGCTCGTCCACCACGACGCCGAGCTCCACCATGAAGTTGCTGTGGCTCAGCGCGACGCCCTTCGGGCGGCCGGTGGTGCCGGATGTGTAGATCAGGGTTGCCGGGTCCGACGGTTGCACCGCGCTGCGCCGCTTCTCGACCTCGTCGTCGGCGACGCCCGCGCCGAGGGCGACCAGCGTCTGGACCGCGTCGTCGTCGAACGACCAGACATGGGTGAGCGTCTCCAGGCCCTCGCGGGCCTCGCTGACCCGGCCGAGGTGGTCGGGTCCCTCGACGACGATGGCGCGTACGCCGCCGTCCTCGAGGATCCAGCGGACCTGCTCGGTCGACGAGGTCTCGTAGATCGGGACCGTGACCGCGCCGGCGAACCAGATCGCGTAGTCGAGCAGGGTCCACTCGTAGCGGGTCTTCGAGAACAGCGCGACCCGGTCGCCCTGCTCGATGCCGGCGGCGACGAGTCCCTTGGCGACGGCGACGACCTCCTGGTGGAACTGCTCGGTCGTCACGTCCTCCCAGCCCGATGGGCCGGGGCGGCTGAACGCCACCGTCTGCGCGTAGTCGCGTGCGTTGGCCACGACGTCGTCGGTCAGGTTGCCTGCCGTCGGAAGCTCCATGGTGGCCGGGGTCGAGAACTCGCGCACTGCTTTCCTCCGCACATACTGCTGGTAGGTGAACTCCGGCACACTACTCCGACAACACCGCCGGGCGGCATCCCCTGGTCCATATCCGCTACGCTCAACACCTGTCCGGCCACGTGTCATGCACAGGTCGGAGCCCGTCACCTGAGCCCCGCCGCGGGCCCGCAACACGAAGGCACTTCATGGCCGAACAGACCACTTCTTCGATCGTCGTCCAGGCTTCCCCTGGCGCGGTGATGGATGTGATCGCCGACTTCCCGGCCTATCCCGTCTGGGCCAAGGGGATGAAGATCGCCGAACCGCTCTCGACCGGTGCCGACGGTCGCGCCGAGCAGGTCCGCTTCGTGCTCGACGTGCCCCCGATCAAGGACGACTACACGCTCGCCTATGTATGGGACGGCGACCGCAAGGTCTCCTGGAGCCTGGTCAAGGGCACCCTGCTGCGGGCTCTGGACGGCGCCTACCTGTTGCGCGACCTCGGCAACGGGTCCACCGAAGTCTCCTACCGGCTCTCGCTGGACGTGAGCATCCCCTTGATCGGCATGCTCAAGCGCAAGGGCGAGAAGATCCTGATCGAGACCGCGCTGCGGGGGCTGAAGACGCGCGTCGAGTCGCTGTGACGGCGACTCCAGCGTCCGAGGCCCGGATGCGGGTCCTGCTCTTCACCGGCAAGGGCGGCGTCGGCAAGTCGACCGTCGCTGCAGCCACCGCGGCCCAGGCGGCGGCTGCCGGCCGGCGGACGCTGGTCATGTCGACCGACGCCGCGCACTCCCTCGCCGATGCGTTCGGCACGAGCATCCCCGACGGCACCCCGACCGAGGTCGCCGACCGGCTCTTCGTGCAGCAGATCGACGCGCAGCGGCGTTTCGAGGAGTCGTGGGCCGACATCCAGCGGTATCTGCTCAGCGTGCTCGAGGTCGTCGGTGTCGACCCGGTCGCCGCCGAGGAACTCACCGTGATCCCCGGCGCGGAGGAGGTGCTGGCGCTCCTGGAGCTGCGCGAGCAGGCCCGCTCGGGTCGCTGGGACGTCATCGTTGTCGACTGTGCGCCCACCGCGGAGACGCTCCGGCTGCTGGCGCTGCCGGAGGCGCTGGGCTGGTACATGCAGCGGATCCTGCCGATGCAGCGGCGCCTCACCAAGGCGCTCAAGCCCGTGCTGACCAAGGCCGCCGGCGTACCGATGCCGGGAGACAGCGTCTTCGAAGCGGTCGAGCGGCTCCATCGTGAGCTGCATGAGGTCCGTGACCTCCTCGCCGGCCCGAACGCCTCGGTGCGGCTGGTCCTGACTCCGGAGCGGGTCGTCGCCGCCGAGGCCCGCCGCAGCTTCACCACGCTCTCGCTCTTCGGTTACCGCGTGGACGGCGTGGTCGCCAACCGTGTGTTCCCGGCCGAGGGAGCTGACGACTGGCGCACCGGTTGGGTGCTCGCCCAGGACGAGGTGCTCGCCGAGGTGGACGCGTCGTTCCCCGGCCTGCCGGTCTGGCGCTCGGTCTACCGGCCCCGCGAGCCGGTCGGCGTACCGGCTCTGGTGACGCTCGCCGACGAGGTGTACGCCGGCAGCGACGCCCTCGCCGTACCGACCGGGGACGGGCCGTTCCGGATCACACGCACCGCCGAGGGCGCCATCGCACATCTGTCCCTTCCGGGTGCCGACCGCGACCAGGTCCATCTGGGCCGCAACGGCGACGACCTGGTCGTCACGGTCGGCTCCTACCGTCGTCTGATGACGCTGCCCGCCGGCCTGGCGAGGCTCCAGGTGGCGGGCGCGCGCGTGGAGCAGGGCGAGTTGCAGGTACGGTTCCGCGAGCGGGAGAGAGCGGCCCAGATCACACCGGACGGGGAGGAGCAGACGTGACCGACGATGACCCACGCGCTGGCGATCCTGGTCCGGAGCTGGGCAGCGCCGCCGAGGAGGCGGCCAAGCTCTTCGGTGCACTGGGCGACTGGGCCAAGGAGCACAGCGGCGATGTCGCGAACAACCTCGCCGTCGGGCTGACCGCCGGCCTGGCCGGTCTCGCCAGCCACGCGCAGGCGGCCGCCTCCGATCTTGGGCGTGACCTGGACGGACACCTTGCGACCGGCGCTCCCGAGTGCACCTATTGCCCGATCTGCCGCACCGTCCACGTGGCCCGTGAGGCCGGTCCCGACGTGATGGTGCACCTGGTCTCCGCAGCAACCTCTCTGATGCAGGCGGCCTCGGCGGTCCTCGCCGCTGCCTCGGCGTCGGGCCGGGCATCGCGCCGTACGCCGACAGTGGAGAGGATCGATCTCGATCCGGAGCAGGGTTGGTCCGATGACTGGCCCGAGGACTCCGCCGATGGACAGGAGAACAAGGAGTGACCGCACTCGCGTGTGGCGTCGACGTCGGCGGGACCAAGATCCTCGGTGGCGTCGTCGACGAGCAGGGGAAACTCGTCGAGGAGGTCCGAGTCACCTCGCCGGCGGCCGATCCCGATGCGATCGAGGCAGCGATCGCATCGGTCGTGCTCGACCTCAAAGGTCGTCATGAGATCTCCTCGGTGGGCGTGGGCGCCGCCGGCTACATCGACAAGAGCCGCAGCACCGTGATGTTCGCCCCGAACATCGCGTGGCGCGACGTCAACCTCAAGCAAGGCCTGGAGAAGCAGGTCGATCTGCCGGTCGTGATCGAGAACGACGGCAACGCCGCGGCCTGGGGCGAGTTCGCCTTCGGTGCGGGTGCCGACGTGGACGACTTGTTGATGGTCACCGTCGGCACCGGCGTCGGTGGCGGCATCGTGCTGGATGGCGAGCTCTACCGTGGCGCCTTCGGCGTCGGCGGCGAGATCGGTCACATGCGCGTCGTACCGGGCGGCATCGAGTGCGGCTGCGGCAACCTCGGCTGCTACGAGAAGTACGCCTCCGGCAGTGCCCTGGTGCGCTCCGTGCGGGAGGCGGCGATCGCAGGCGACTCCCGGACCGCCGCGCTGGTGGCGCGGGCTGGAGGCGACATCGAGGCGATCACCGGCCCGATGGTGACCGATGCCGCGCGTGCCGGCGACGTTTTCGCCGTCGAGGCCCTGGCGACTCTCGGGCGCTGGCTGGGCGAGGGCATCGCGTCGCTCACAGCTGTTCTGGACCCAGCCGTGGTGGCGATCGGCGGCGGCGTCGCTGACGCCGACGAGCTTCTGCTCGAGCCGGCGCGAGAGGCATTCCTGGCCCAGCTGACCGGTCGCGGCCACCGCCCCGAGCTGCAGATCCGTCGTGCCAGCCTCGGCAACCGCGCCGGTCTCATCGGTGCTGCGGACCTGGCCCGGCGGTAAGGGGGCCTGATGTCTGATCGTGCGGGCGTCTACATCGGTGTCGACATCGGCGGCACCAAGGTGATGGCGGCGACCGTCAGCGACGATGGGACCGTCGGTCCCATCGCGCGGCGTTCGACCCCGGGGCGGAGGGTGGAGGTATCGCTGGTCGAGGATGCCCTCACCGAGGCGATCGAGGAGGCTGCGACGGGGCGCCCGATCGCGGGGGTCGGGATCGCCGCTGCGGGCTTCGTGGACGCCGAGGGCGAGCGGGTCATGTTCGCTCCGCATCTGCCCTGGCGCGATGACCCGACCCGTTCGCGACTCGAGGCGCGATGGCGGGTGCCGGTCGCCTTGGACAACGATGCGAACTGTGCAGCGCGAGCCGAGGTCGCACTGGGCGCGGCACAGGACGCCAGCGACGTACTGCTGGTGACGATGGGGACCGGCATCGGCGGCGCCGTCGTCCTCGGCGGGACCCTGCTGCGTGGCCGCAACGGCATGGCGGGGGAGTTCGGCCACATGCAGGTAGTGCCGGACGGGCGTGGGTGCGAGTGCGGAGGCGAGGGCTGCTGGGAGCAGTACTCCTCCGGCAACGCGCTGGTGCGCTATGCCCGCGGTCGGATGTGGCACGAGTCGTTCGTCGGTACGACGCTCCTCGAAGAGCTCACCGACGGTGATCCTGACCTGCTGACCGGTCCGCTGGTGACCACCGCCGCCGAGCGCGGTGATCGACTTGCGCTGCAGGCGTTCGACGAGATCGGCGAGTGGCTGGGCATCGGCATCGCCAACCTGGTCGCCGCCTTCGACCCGGAGCTGGTGGTGGTGGGCGGAGGTGTCTCGGCCGCCGGCGACCTGCTGCTCGGGCCTGCCCGGGTCGCCCTGCGACAGTCATTGGTGGGCGCCGAGCATCGCTTCATCCCGCCGATCCGGCGTGCCCACTTCGGCCCCGAGGCGGGTGTCGTCGGCGCTGCTGCGCTGGCACGGTCGGTGAGCTGAGTCCACGCAGACCGCAGCGGACGCGGCGAGATGACTTGGGCGGCGAGGCCGGCTCGTGGCCGCTGGCTGTGCTGTTAGCGTCTAGCTACAGACGCGCGCCGTCGTCCCAGGGGTCGCGCGGCTCACGCGGCATGTGGAAGACGAGGTAGCCGAAGCCGACCAGGAAGGCCATCACGAGCGCGTCCACGACCCACGACGGGATCCACCAGCCGAGGGTGGCGCGGAGCACGAAGAGCACGACCGCGAGCACAGGAGCGCCGAGGACGCCGAGCCAGGCGAAGAAGCGGTCGGGGGTGGTGCGCGGGAGGGACGGCTGCGGTGCGACGAAGGCGTCGTGCTCGTAGGCATCGTCGTACAGCTCGGCGTCAGGCTCGAACTGCTCGTCGACGTCGTCGTCGAAGGAGACGACCGCCGGCTCATCGGTGAGCTCGTCCTCGGACAGCTCGACGCGGTCGCCGAAATTGGCCACGATCTCCTGCCAGGCCGCGTCCTGCGCCGCCTTGTCCGGGTCGCTTACCGGTTCGCTCACCCCTCCAGAGTAGGTGGCCGCTCCACAGACTCCTAGGCCGCGTTCCGTCAGGCCGATGTGACCCGTGCGACGAACGCCGCCGACTCGTCGAAGATCTGCTGGGCGTCGTGGTCGAGGGTCGCGACGTGGTAGCTGTTGCGCAGCTCGCGCATGGTGACCGTGCCCGAGACCCGAGAGGTGATCAGCGGCTGCGAAGCGTGGTCGACGACGTGGTCGACGGTGGAGCGGAAGTACAGCACCGGTGCTGTCACCTTCGGCAGGTCCGCTACCAGCGACGGCCAGGCCCGCATCATGGAGTGCGCCGCCTTGAGCGGTGTGCGGAGATAGCCGTACTCCTCGACGTCGGCCTTCTTGATGTCGCTGGCGATGCCGGGCATCGAAGGGACGAGGTGCTTGAGCACCGGCAGCAGCTTCACGTCGAGACGCTTGGTGGCGACAGCGGGATTGACCACCACGACACCCGAGATCGTATCGGCGTGGTCGGCCGCCAGCCGCAGCACGAGCGCTCCGCCCATGGACAGACCGGCTACTACGACGGCGTCGGTCTCCGCTCGGAGCTTGGTGAAGGAGCGGGTCACCTCGCCGTACCAGTCCGACCAGCCGGTCCCGTTCATCTCCTGCCAGGTCGTGCCGTGGCCAGGAAGGCGCGGAACCTCGACGGCGTACCCGAGATCGGCCAGCGAGCGGCCCCACGGCGCCATCGAGTACGGCGAGCCCGTGAAGCCGTGCGAGAGCAGCACGCCGATGCGGCGGCCACCGGTCAGCTCGGGCCGTGCCGCTACGGAGAGCGGTGCGTGCAGGTCGTCGGAGGCGATCGCGTCAGGCATGTCTGGCATTGTGCCGCAGCAGCGGCTGCACGTCCCGGAGACCGAATGTGGGGGACATGGTGTCCTCGCAAGCCGCTAGGCTCGGGCTGTGAATGAGAAGGCGTTCTACTCCACGCTCAAGCACGTTGTGATCGGCCCGTGGCTCAAATTGGTCTTCCGGCCGAAGTGGCAGGGTGTCGAGAACGTCCCGACCGACGGCCCGGCCATCCTGGCCAGCAACCACCTGTCGTACTGTGACTGGCTGTTCATGCCGCTCGGGCTGCCGCGGATGGTGCGCTTCGTCGCCAAGGACGAGTACTTCACCGGCAAGGGCCTCAAGGGCTGGTTCCAGCGGACGTTCTTCGCCGGCACCGGCAACGTCCCGATCGACCGCTCCGGCGCGTCGGCCGCCGAGGGCGCACTGATCGCGGCGCGCCGGGTGCTGAGAGACGGCGAGCTCTTCGGGATCTACCCCGAGGGCACTCGTTCGCACGACGGCAAGCTCTACCGTGGCCGCACCGGTGTGGCGAGGCTTGCGCTGGAGACCAAGGCGCCGGTCGTCCCGGTCGCCGTGATCGGCACCAACGTGATCGCGCCACCGGGCAAGGTCTTCGGCAAGCTCGTCCGTCCCGTCATCCGCTACGGCAAGCCGCTCGACTTCTCGCGCTATGACGGCATGGAGAACGACCGCTACATCCTGCGCGCGATCGCCGACGAGATCATGTACGAGATCCTCCGGCTCTCCGGCCAGGAGTACGTCGACCTCTACGCCACCGACGCGAAGAAGCGCGACAAGGAAGGCGCGGCGGGCGAGGCGGGCAAGCCGGCGGCCTGACTCCGGTGACGATCCACAGCGACCACCCCTTCCCGACCGAGGACGATCCGGTACGCCGCTTCCGCGGGCGGCTCGGCGGCGCCGTCGCGCTGGTCACCCGCGGTGCTGACGCTGACCGGGCGGGTCTGACCGTCTCGTCGCTGATGGTGGCCAACGGCGACCCCGCCCGCGTGCTGTTCCTGGTCGACCCGGACAGCGATCTCGGCGAGACGCTGACGATCGGGTCGCGGGCGGTGGTGCAGTTGCTGGCCTGGCCGCACCGCCACTTAGCCGAGGCATTCGCCGGGACGGCGCCGGCGCCCGGCGGGCCGTTCCGCACCGGTACCTTCGTCGACTCCGAGTGGGGCCCGCGTCTCGTCGATGCGACGGCGTGGGCTTCGGTGGCAGTGGAGGCGCTCGAGGAGGTCGGCTGGTCGTTGCTGGTGACGGCGGTGGTCGACGCGGCCGAGATCGGGCCGGCCGCGGCCGACGAGGCGCTGCTGCATCGCCGGGGCCGATGGTCGAAGCCGTGAGCGACGAGCTGCTGGCGATCGCCGAGGAGCTCTACGGCCTGCCGCTGGGGGAGTTCACCGCGGCGCGTGATGTGCGGGCCCGCGAGCTGAAGGGCACGCCGCTGGCGACGGCGGTGAAGGCGCTGCGGAAGCCGGCGACGGCGGCCTGGGTGGTCGACCTGCTGGTCCGCCGCGAGCACGAGCAGGTCACCCAGATGATCTCCGTCGGAGAGGCCCTACGGGAGGCCCAGCAGGGCATGGATGCAGCGGCGCTGCGGGAGCTGACGCGCCGGCGTCGGCAGCTGACTGCGGCGCTCACCACGCGGGCGCGGGCGCTCGCCCGCTCGGTCGGGCTGAAGGTCACCGACCAGGTGGCCGAGCAGGTCGAGGAGACCTTGACGGCAGCGATGATCGATGAGTCCGCCGCCGAGGCGGTGCGCTCGGGGCTCCTCATCGGGCCGCTGCGCGCGACCGGTGTCGGGACCGTCGATGGCGCTGGCGCGGTCGCTGTCCCGGATGCGCTCGGCTTCGCTGCAGCACCGGTCGCGGACCCGCCGGTGTCGCTGCATGTCGTCCCGGATCCGGAGCCCGACCGACGCGCCCTCGAGGAGGCGCAAGCGGCGCTCGCCGAGGCGACGACGGCCGCTGAGGCAGCTGAGGCCTCCCGTGACGCGGCCGCCGCCGAGGTGGAACGGCTGAACGCACGGGCGCTGCAGGTGCAGGCCGAGCTCGACGAGCTGCGGCGTCAGGTGGCCGAGCTGGAACAATCTGCCCTCGAGGTCGATGACCAGGCCAGCGAGGCGAAGGAAGCGCTCGCCGAGGCGCAGTCGGCCGTGGAGCTCGCCGTACACGCGCGGGATGAGGCGGCTGCGGCACGGGATCGGCTGGGGAAGGTCAGGGCCGGTCGCCGCTGAACGACTGATCAGCCATCCGAGTGCTCCAGCGCCGATTGAGTAAGTGTTCAGCGTTGGAACGCTTGTTCAATCGGCGGCGTCGGCTCCCAGTTCCTGAGCAATCGTTCAGCCGAGCGCGATCATGCCCACGCCTTGGCCCGCTCCACCGCCCGGAGCCATCGGTCGTAGTCGGCGTCGGCCGCAGCCCGGTCGCCCTCAGGTGAGAAGGCGCGGTCCAGGGCCCACGTCTCCCGCAAGTCATCGAATGATGACCACAAACCCACCCCTAGACCGGCCAGGAAGGCAGCCCCCAGCCCGGTGGTTTCCACATAGCGCGGCCGCGCGACCTCCAGGCCGAGCTGGTCGGCCTGAAGCTGGCAGAGCAGGTTGTTGGCCGACGCGCCGCCGTCGACCTTCAGCGACGTCACCTCGGGCATCGTGGCCACCACGTCACGTACCTCGTAGGTGATCGCCTCCAGGGTCGCGCGCACGATGTGACCCCGTGTCGAGCCGCGAGTCAGCCCGATGATCAACCCGCGTGCGGTCGGATCCCAGTGCGGCGCACCCAGCCCGGTGAGCGCCGGGACGAAGACCACCCCGTCCGAGGACGGGACCGCGGCTGCGATCGCCTCGGTCTCTGCCGCAGAGCCGACGATCTGCAAGCCGTCGCGCAGCCATTGCACCGCGGCACCAGTCACGAAGATCGACCCCTCGAGCGCATAGGTCATCGGACCGTCTGGGGAGCGCCAGGCGGCGGTGGTCAGCAACCCGGCATCCGACCGGACCAGCTCCGTCCCGGTGTTGGTGAGGATGAACGATCCCGTGCCGTAGGTGCACTTCACCTCGCCGGGATCGAAGCACGTCTGTCCGAACAGTGCCGACTGCTGGTCGCCCGCGATGCCCGCCACCGGGAGCGCCAGATCGAGGAACGACCGCGCGTCGCTGACTGCAAGCTCGCCCCAGTTCGGCGCAATCTCCGGCAGTGCATCCCGGGGCACTCCGAAGAGCCCACACAGCTCATCGGACCAATCGCCGGTGGTCAGGTCGAACAGCAGGGTGCGGGAGGCGTTGGAGACGTCGGTGAGGTGGTGTACGCCGCGGGTCATCCGGGCGACCAGATAGGAGTCGACGGTGCCGACGGCGTACCGGCCTGACTCCACGTGCGCCCAGGTGTGGGGCTCGTGCTCGCGGATCCAGGCCAGCTTGGTGGCCGAGAAGTAGGGGTCGATGCGCAGACCGGTCAGCTCTGTCACCCGCTGCTCGTGGGAGGCCATGTCGCTGCAGAACGACGCGGTGCGGCGGTCCTGCCACACGATCGCGCGGCGCGGGGACCCGAGAGTCTCGCGATCCCAGAGCACCACTGTCTCGCGCTGGTTGGTGATGCCGATGCCGACCAGTTGTCCGGCGTCGACCGACCGCAGCGCGCCGCGGCACGCCTCGAGTGTCGCCTGCCAGATCTCTTCGGGCACGTGCTCGACCCAGCCCGGCTGGGGGAAGTGCTGGCCGAACTCCTGGTAGCCACGAGACACGATCTCGCCGTCGCCCGCCACGACCAGCGCGGTGACGCCCGTCGTACCGGCGTCGATCGCCAGGATTGCCCTCATCAGTCGTTCCTCTCGTGCTCGTATCCGTGCCCAGCCTCGGCGCTCGCCCGTTCGGCGGTGCGGGCCGGCTTCCGGGCGTACATGGCATGATCAGCGCGCTCGATCAGGTCGGTCAGCGTCTCGGCACCACGCAGCTGAGCAACCCCTGCGGTCCACCTGACGGTCGCCTCTTCTCCGAGGGCTTGGATGCGCTGGTGTGCCTGCTCCTCATCGAGGCCGGGCAGCATCAGGACGAACTCGTCGCCGCCCACCCGGCCCACCGCCTCCTCGCCCGCCAGGTCGTCGAGCCACTGCCGCGTCGCCGCGACCAGGAGGTCGTCGCCGGCACGGTGTCCACGGCTGTTGTTGATCTCGCGCAGGTCGTCGAGGTCGATCAGCACCACTGAGACAGGAGTACGCCGACGCTGGGCACGTGCCAACAACCGCTGGCCGACCGTCTCGAGGCCGTGCCGGTTCAGGACACCGGTCAGCGGGTCGGCGCGTGCCAGCCATCGCATCCGCTCGAACAGCATGCGCACGATCTCGGTGGCAATGGCCGCCTCGAGCGCGATCACCATCGCGCCGGCGGTCAGGGTCGAGTCGCGGCGCTCGGCCACCGCGGCGACGTACATCGCCAGGCCCAGGTAGTAGACCACCACGGCCCGACGGCTCAGCAGCAGGCTGGTGTAGATGCCCACCAGGGGCAGCCCGACGCCGTTGCTGAACGCGGCTGTGTCCAGGTGGCTCGTGTGGGTCATCGCTGCGATCGCGGCCAGCTGGATGGCGAGCATGACAGTCGCCTCGAGTCGGGTGAACGCTCGCCCGCGCAGCAGCGCGATCGCTGCCATCGCCAGCCCGAGCGCGCCGAGGGTGCCCAGGGCCCAGCGCGGGTTCTTGCCCGGTGTGTAGAACACGGTGGCGACGACCAGGAGGAGGCCACCGACGAGGTACATGACCGCTGTGACACTCGCCAGCGCGGACTCGCTCCCGAGGTGTCCGCGTCCGCGCCCTCGCCCGCGAGGTAGTGGCGCGGACCAACTCACGAGTGGTCCGACCGCACGATCGCCAGGATGCGCTGGTCGATCCAGGCCAGATCCCGGTCGACCCGCATCTCGTAGTTCTCCGCTCCGACCCAGCTCAAGAAGTCGCGTGCGCCCTGTGCGGCGGCGAACGTCTCCAGCTCGGCCTCGAGGTCGGGTGTCACCGGCACCTTCTCCTCCTCGGTGGAGGCGGTCAGGTAGAGGTCGTTGAGGTCGAGCAGCCGGGCGAGCTCGGCGATCGGGTCGCCGCCGGGCAACGATCCCGCATCGTCGACGCGCAGGTCGACCGCGATGTCGTCGTTCCCGTCGTACCCCGCGTCCTCGCGTACGACGAGCAGTGCCGCCGACTGCCGTCCCCGCGAGTCACCCCCGACCGCGTCGCCCGCGGTGAGCGCGGCCAGCAGTCGCCGCGCCAGATCCGGCTCCTCGGCGGAGTCGTGCCAGGCCCGCTCCATCGCATCGATCACTTCGGGGCCGGTGAGGATGTTGCCCTGGATGGCGTAGCCCTCGCCGGTCACACTCCCGGCCCAGGGCAGGCACGCCGCGCCGGTGTGGCTGGCTGCTCCGCCGTCGACGTCGACGATGCCGACCTGGCGGTGGTCGCGCCCTTCGTCCTCCTCGAGGAGCTGCTGCAGGGCGATCGGAGCGGTGGCGCCATCGTCCAGGTGGGCGAGCGCGAGCCCCTTGTAGGAGACATTGGCGCTCGCCTGGGTGGCGATGGCGCCGACCCCGGCGACGGCGGCAGGCACCGCATTGCCGACCGCGAGGAACTTGGAGGCGACAGCCACGCCCCACGTGCTGCCATCGGCTGACCTGGCCACGATCGAGAACGTCATGGGGCCGAGATTAGGGCACGGCGTCAGGGCGCGGTGCCAGTCGGCCGCAGCGTCACGCCGGGAGCGGTGAGCACCAGCCACGGTCCCTCGCCGGCAGCCGTGCGCCAACCGGCATCTTGCAGCGTCGCGACGGTGCCCGCGTTCCCAGACAGGAGCGCTGCGCATCTGACGTCGTACCGGTTGAACGGCGCGCGCCAGGGGGACGAGTGATCGAGGATGCTGAGGTCGAGGATCTGCTCGGAGTAGGGGTCCTGGCGGTTGTCGGCGAAGACCTTGACCTCGGGCGTGAACCAGATCAGGTAGGCGCCGGAGTCGTAGCTCGTATAGACGTGCCCCGGGCAGGCGCGGATCGCCTGCCTGACAGAGGAGCTGATCGGATGCCAGCCGAGGCCCGGGGGCGCGGCGGCGTAGACCAGGGCAGTGGCGAGTGTCGCGCCGACGCCGGCGGCAGCGAGGATCGGCCGGGCGCGGCGGACCGTGTCGCGCGGGCGCGCGTGCGACGTCACCGGGCGGAGCAGCCGGACGAGCAACGGCGTGGCCGCGACCACGAACATCGTCGTGTTCCGCGTCGCGTCGACCGCCAGTGGCAGCAGGGCGATCGTGGAGACGAGACCGAGCTTGGCCTCCCAGGTCGCCAGCCGGTGGCGGCGTACGACGACCAGCACCACGGTGCCGCCCACCCACAGCCAGAACGCGCCCGTGTAGAAGGTGAGATGCGTGTAGGCGGGGCGCCACTCGTTGATGTTCTGCTCGAACGGCCGGCTGCCAGAGGTCAGCACGTAGTGCCACAGACCCGTGCCGAGCGGTGTGAGGAGCGTGGCGAGCGCGCTGAGTGCGGTGACTGCCAGCAGCGGCAGGACCGGTCGTAGCCGGCGGTGGTGCCCCAGCGTGGCGGCGCAGGCCGACCCCAGGGCCAGCCCACCGAAGACGACGCCGCCGTGCGCGTTGGCCCAGACCAGCATCAGCGGCACGCACCACCACCAGCGACGGGTGCGCAGCAGCCACAGGATGAGCGCGAAGAGCGCCATGCTCAGCACCTGCGGTCGGACCGCCCAGGCGGCGATCACACCGGGGATGGCGAGGAGGAGTACGACGAGGTCGGTGCGGCGTACTGCGCCGTCGGCGGTGGAGAACACCAGGGTCATACCGGCGAGCAGGCCGACCGCAAGGGTCAGCAGCGGCATGCCGCCGACGTGGTGGAGGGCGTAGGCGAGGGCCTGCCACAGCCACTCGTGGTCGGGCCAGCGACGGCCGTAGGCGGTGTAGGAATAGCGGTCGACGAGGCTGACGCGGTGATCGCGCCAGATGTCCTGGCCCGCGCGCAGCGCCCACCACGTGTCGCCTTGGGCGGGCGAGACGCAGGCGGCGGCAGCGGTCGCGACCAGCAGGATCAGCCAGCGTGCGAAAGCCGGGAACTCCACCGGCGAGTCGACTCCGGGGGACCGCTGCACGGGCGCGACTCTAGAAGCATCCGGCTCCAGGGCGGATGAAAACCGCCGATTCGGGGCACTCACCCGATGCTCAGCCCGAACGGAGGAGGTATCCCCAATGTCCGCTGACCATTCGTCCGGCAACAGACCAACACCCGGTGGAGACGTCCCAGGAGCATCCACCCCAAGCCGCGGCGGCGTCTCGCTGGCCCGTGAGATCGGCCTTGTGGGCCTGTTGTGGGCATCGATGGGATCGATCATCGGCTCCGGATGGCTCTTCGGCGCCCAGCGCGGCCTGATCAACGCCGGCCCGGCGGCGATCATCTCGTGGGTGATCGGCGGTATCTGCATCCTGGTGCTCGCGCTGGTCCACGCCGAGCTCGGGGCGATGTATCCGCTCTCCGGCGGCTCGGCTCGCTTCCCGCACTATGCGTTCGGCGGTGTGGCCGGCGCGGGCTTCGGCTGGTTCTCGTGGCTGCAGGCGGTCACCGTCGCGCCGATCGAGGTATCGGCGATGATCCTCTACCTCACCCACTATCACTTCGCGCAGAGCTGGCTGCACGACGATCAGACGCTGACCCACACCGGCCTGATCGTCGCATTCGTGATCATGGCGATCCTGGCCGGGATCAACTACCTCGGTGTCAAGGTCCTCGCCCACACCAACAGCGTGCTGACCTGGTGGAAGGTCGGCATCCCGGTGGCGACGATCGTCATCGTGCTGATCCACGGGGCGGCCAACGGCGGTCTGCACACCTCCAACTTCCACGCCGGCGGTGGCTTCAGCCCGGGTGGCCTGACCGCCGTACTCATCGCGATCCCCGCCAGTTCGATCGTCTTCAGCTACCTCGGCTTCGAGCAGGCGGATCAGCTGGCCGGTGAATCCAAGAATCCGAAACGGGACATCCCGGTCGCCGTGATCGGCTCGATCGTCCTCGGCCTGATCATCTACATCGCCCTGCAGGTCGTCTTCCTGCTCGTGCTGCCGAACAGCCTCGTACCGGGTGACTGGCGATCGGCGAACTCTCCGCTGGCGATGCTCACCGGCCCTTGGGCACAGGTGGCGACGGCTGTCGGCATCGGCTGGCTGGCCTCGATCCTGTACGCCGACGCGGTGATCTCCCCGGCGGGGACCGGCCTGATCTACACCGCCGCCGGCTCCCGCGTTTCCTACGGCCTCGCCCGCAACAATTACTTCCACTCGGTCTTCGGCCGGCTCAACGCCGCGAAGGTGCCGTGGTTCGGGGTCCTGGTGTCGTTCATCGCTGGTTGTGTCTGCTTCCTGCCGTTCCCGAGCTGGCAGTCGTTGATCGGCCTGATCACCAGCGCGTCCGTCCTCATGTACGCCGGAGCTCCGCTGGCCTTCGGAGCCTTCCGGCGTCGGCTTCCCGACGCCGAGCGGCCGTTCCGGCTGCCGCTGGGCGAGTTCTTCTCGCCGCTGGCCTTCGTGGTGGCGACCTGGATCATCATGTGGACCGGCTGGGACACCGACTACAAGCTCGGCATCCTGATCGTCGTCGGCGCCCTGGTGATCTTCAATCGTGAGATGCGACCGGAGTTCATGAACTTCAAGGCCGCTGCGTGGCTCCCGGTCTACTTGATCGGGATGGGCCTGATCACCTACTTCTCGATCTTCCGGCAGTCCGACCCGGCGCCGCACGAGATGGGCCTGTGGTGGTCGCTCGGCGTCTGCGCCGTCTTCGCCCTGGGGATCTACTACTGGGCGGTCAACGTCGCACTCCCCGCCCCCGTGATCCAGACGATGATCGAGGAGGTCGTCGTGCCCGAGGAGGAGGGCCTCGCCGTACCCGCCGGACACTGACTCCGGCTGGGACCGTCCCGGGTGGCGGCCCGCCCGCAGGCAAGCGCATCATGTGGCGCATGTCACTCTTCACTCGGGCGGCCGCCACCCTCGCGGCCACTGCTGTCGTGCTCGTCCCGGGCACTGTCGGTGCAGCCCACGCCGACGACGCCGTACCGCTGCCGTCAGCTGATAATTGGTACACGACAGACGCTGGCAATCTCGCCGACTATGCCCACGGAGCCGTCATCGCCAGCCGGCCAGTGACGGCGACAGTCAGCGATCTCCAGCACGCGCTCGCCAAGCCGCCGACCACGCTGCCGTCGATGTCCGCTACCCAGGTTCTCTATCGCACCCGGAACGCTACTGGTGGTCGCAGTGAGACCGTCACGACGGTGCTCCAGCCCAGCGGAGCGAGCAAGGGCGTCGTCGCCTACCTCAGCTATTACGACGGCCTGAGCGATGTCTGCGACCCCAGCTATACGCTGCAGGACCCGGAGGTGAACGCGAGCACGCTCCCCGAGAAGGCGATCATCGGCACGCTGCTGGAACAGGGCTACACGGTGACCATTCCCGACTTCGAGGGCGAGACGCTCGACTGGGCGGCCGGTCACGAAGCCGGGTGGAGCACGCTCGACGCGGTCAAGGCCACCGAAGCCCAGCTCAACCTTCCAACCACCACGAAGGTCGGCATGATCGGCTACTCCGGTGGCTCCATCGCGGGTGAGTGGGGCAGCGAGCTGGCGCCGTCGTACGCGCCCGATCTCAACATCGTCGGCACCGCGATCGGCGGCGTCCCGGTGAACTTGGCGCACGTGATGAACTACGTCGACAGCTCGGCCGACAAGGACCGCGACCAGTGGGCCGGTGTCATTCCCGCGGCGATGGTCTCGCTCGCTCGTGCGTACGGCGACGACTTCAGCGACTACCTGAGCTCCACTGGCGAGGCAGACACGGCGGCTGTCTCGTCCCAGTGCATCCAGGCGTTCGCCGGCAACTATCCGGGCCTGCACGTTGCTGATCTGCTGAAGCCGGGAGTCAACTTCCTCAACGAGCCGGACGTGAAGCAGATCGTCAGTGGTCTCGTGATGGGTAACGGTGACACTCCGAAGGCACCGATGCTGATGGTCCAAGGCAACGAGGACGGCATCGGGGACGGTGTCATGGTCGCTGCAGACGTGAAGGCGCTGGCGACGAAGTACTGCAATGCCGGGCTGCCGGTGCAGTACAACGAGGTTCCCGGGGAGGCGCACGGCGACGTCGGCACGTCGTTCATGCTGCAGGGCATGACGTATCTCGCCCAGCGCTTCGCCGGCGGCACCGCGCAGAACAACTGTGCTGCGCTCACCGCGAAGCCAAAGCCGGCGCCGACACCCGCGCCCCCGACGGCGATCCACGCCAAGCTCAAGGGCCACTCGAAGGGTAAGAAGGACGTCCTCGTGGTCACGGCGAAGGACGCGATCGGGGCGAAGGTGCAGCTGTTCCGAGCCGGCCACAAGAAGGCCATCGGCCACGGCACGATCCGCAAGAACGGCAAGGTGACGATCAAGGTCGAGGATCGCAACGGCTCGGCCAAGACGCGCTATCACGCGACCGTGGCCGCCACGGCGACGACCCAGGCCGCGAAGACGAAGGTGCTGCGGCTGCGTTGAGTGCAGCGCGAGGGTAGTCCGGGGTCGAAGTGACCCCCTACTCGCCAGTAAGGGGGTCACTTCCACCCCGGACTACCCCGCCGCTCCCAGATCCACCACCAACGCGAGGTGATCTGAGACCGGCAGGCGCCGTACCGACGCGTGTGCCGTGCCGGTGAAGCCCGAGGCGAGCACGTGGTCGAGCTGCACGTCGGGCGCCCACACGGGGAAAGTCGGCTGTGGATCGCCGAGCGGTCCCATCCCGCTGACTCGTGCAGCCTTGGCCGGGTCCATGTTGAGGTCGCCGGTCAGCAGCAACGGCCGGGGGAGTGACCGCAACGAGCGGGTCAAGGTGCGGAGCTGGTGCCCGTTCCACCACGGCAGGAACGACAGGTGGGTAGTGGCCACGGTGAGCTCCCCGAGCGGTGAGCAGATCCCGGCGGCCACCGCGACCCTCGGTTCCTCGCGCACCAACGTCGGCCACCGCTTCCCATGGAAGCGCATCGGCGCGGGCCCCGGCACCACGGGCAGCCGCACCACCTCCCATGATGTGACCGGGCAGCGGGTCAGCAGCGCAATGCCGTACGCGGCGGCATCTGGCTGTTCGGCACCGGTCGCAGCGGTCCAGGTCGCCCCGGGACTACCGGCGAGTGCCGCCACGAACAGATGCTCGTCCGCCCCCATCGCCTCGGCCGCCACCGCCGTCAGGTCGGCGCGCCCGGAGCGGGTCTGGTTGCGGTCCACCTCCTGGAGCGCCAGCACGTCGGCGTCCAGGCTCTTGATCGCATCGGCGAAGGTGTCGATGTCGACCTCGTCTCGTTCGAGGTCGCGGCCATGCAGGATGTTGAAGGTCACCAGGCGCACACACGTGCGGTACCCGCTCGGCATGCGGACTTACGCCGAGGGGTATCGGGCGGCATGCCGGACGAGGTACGCCGAGGGCTGCGGGAGGCCCTGAAGACGGTCGCTGTCGCCCTCAAGGAGGTCGAGGTGCCGTTCGCGCTCGCTGGCAGCTACGGGCTGTGGGCACGGGGTGGCCCGGAGCCCGACCACGACGTCGACTTCATGGTCGCCGAGGACGACGCCCCGCGGGTGATGGAGCGGCTCGCCGAGCGCGGGCTGCAGGTGGTGCAGCCGCCGGAGGACTGGCTGTTCAAGATCTTCATCGGCGAGGACCCGGGACCGGCTGCGATGGTCGACGTCCTCTTCCGCAGCGCGGGCGAGCCGGTCACTCGACGCCACTTCGACGGCGTCGACGAGCTGGAGGTCGAGTCGGTCGCGATGCCGGTGCTCTCGGCGACCACGCTGATGATCGACAAGATGCGGGCGATGGAAGAGCATGCCTGCAACCTGTCGGCCGCGTTGCCGGCGGCCCGGGCCGTGCGTGAGCAGATCGAGTGGGACAGGGTCCGCGAGTCCGTCCAGGACAACCCCTACGGCTCGGCGTTCCTGTATCTGCTCGACCGTCTGCACATCACGGGCTAAGGGACCAGCACGACCTTCCCGGCCGCGTGTCCCTCTCCGACGAAGCGGTGCGCGTCCGCGGCGTCGCCCAGCGCGAACTCCTTCACCACGCGTACCTTCACCTTGCCCTGGCCGGCGAGTTGGGCGAGCGGTGCACGCGCGGCATCGCGTAGCGCGGTCCCTGGGTCCGCGCCGGGGGCGCCGCCGAGGGCCTTGATGCCGGAGGCAAGGTTCTTCGGAGTCACTACGACGGTGGCGATCCGATCGCGCTCGACCAGGTCCAGCGACACCTCGAGCGCTTCGTCGGTCCCCGCCGCGTCGATCGCCGCCGTCACCGGCCCCGTCTCCGCAGCCGCGTCCCGGACCCGTTCGGCGAGGCCGTCGCCGTACTCGATCGGGAGTGCGCCCAGCGAGCGCAGCAGCTCGTGATTGTGCGGCGAGGCGGTGCCGATCACGCGTGCTCCGCGCAGCGCCGCGAGCTGGATGACGGCCTGGCCGACGGCGCCGGCGGCGCCGTGCAGGAGGACCACGTCGCCCGCGTCGACCCCGGTCACGTCGAGAGCGTGTACGGCGGTGGCGCCGGCGAGCAGCAGCCCGGCGGCCTCGCCCCAGGAAAGCGAGGCAGGCTTCGGTACGACGGCGGTGGCCGGCACCGTGATGGCGGACGCATAGCCGCCGGTGATCCGGAAGGCGATCACCTCATCGCCCACGGCGACAGCGGTGACGTCGGGACCGACCGCGTCGACGACGCCGGCGACCTCGTGGCCGAGCCGGAACGGGGTCGCGCCGTCGCCACGGCTGCCCTGCCGGATCTTCAGGTCGACCGGATTGACCCCTGCGGCCCTGACCGACACGCGCACCTGTCCCGAGCCCGGCGGGGGCAGCTGCTCCTCGCGAAGCTGCAGCACGTCAGGGCCGCCGTACTCGTCCGCAGCCACGTAGCTGGCGGTGAGAGGCTCGGGCAGGTTCGCGCTCAGATCGCTCATGTCCGCGACAACCGACGTTGCAGGCGACACATTCCTGAACGCGTACCCTTATCGGGTGATCCCGTCCCTCGAAGAGCTCCACAAGATCGGTGCACTCCAGCAGCCGACCTACCCCGACCAGGCCGCGCTCGACAAGACCGTGGCCCGGCTTCGTACCCTTCCTCCGCTGGTCTTTGCGGGCGAGTGCGACGAGCTCAAGGACAAGGTCGCTGCCGCGGCTCGTGGGGAGGCCTTCATCCTCCAGGGCGGGGACTGCGCTGAGACCTTCGTCGACGCGACCGCCGACAACACCCGCAACAAGCTGCGCGTGCTGTTGCAGATGGCCGTCGTGTTGACCTATGCCGCCTCGGTGCCGGTGGTGAAGATCGGTCGCCTCGCGGGTCAGTACGCCAAGCCCCGCTCTGCTGACATGGAGACCCGCGACGGCGTCACCCTGCCGGCGTACCGCGGCGATGCGGTCAACGGCTTCGAGTTCACCCCCGAGTCCCGGATTCCTGATCCGCAGCGGCTGCTCGAGGTCTACCACGCCTCCGCTTCGACGCTGAACCTCGTGCGCGCCTTCACCACCGGCGGGTACGCCGACCTGCGCCAGGTGCACGCCTGGAACTCCGAGTTCGTGCGCAGCAGCCCGGTCGGTGCTCGCTACGAGGCGATGGGCACCGAGATCGAGCGCGCGCTGACCTTCATGGAGGCCATCGGCGCCGACCCGGAGCAGTTCCATCGCGTCGACTTCTACTCCAGCCACGAGGCGCTGCTGATGGAGTACGAGCACGCCCTCACCCGGGTCGACTCGCGCACCGAGAAGCCCTACAACGTCTCGGGTCACTTCGTCTGGATCGGTGAGCGCACCCGCCAGCTCGACGGCGCTCACGTCGAGTACTTCCGACACATCAGCAACCCGATCGGCTGCAAGCTCGGCCCGACGGCGACTGCCGACGACGCGCTCGCCCTGGCGCGCAAGCTCAACCCCGACAACGAGCCCGGCCGGCTGACCTTCATCACCCGCTTCGGCGCCGACAAGATCCGCGACGGTCTGCCGGGCCTGGTCGAGAAGGTCACCGCCGAGGGCGTCAATGTCGCCTGGATCAGCGACCCGATGCATGGCAACACCTTCACCGCCACCAACGGCTACAAGACCCGTCGCTTCGAGGATGTTCTCGACGAGGTGCAGGGCTTCTTCGACGTACACCGCGCGCTCGGCACGGTCCCGGCCGGCATCCTGGTCGAGAACACCGGCGACGACGTCACCGAGATCATCGGCGGCGGCGAGGAGCTCGACGAGCACGGCCTCGCCCACCGCTACGAGTCGGTCGTCGACCCGCGCCTCAACCGGGTGCAGTCCCTCGAGATGGCGTTCCTGGTCGCGGAGATGCTTCGGAAGAGTTGAGCGCGGCCTTCGCGCAAGTGTCACGGTGATAGTTCAGAACTATCACCGTGACACTTCGCGTTTGAAGTGATGCTTCTGAAGTATCACTTTCTGCCCGGCCTATCACGGTGATAGTTCGGGCCGGAACCAGCGCCGACGAAGCCTGACAGGTGTCACGGGGCGTGGGTGATCGTTGACCCGCGCACCGTCGCCCGCCCGCGCGTAGCGTCATGGTCATGTCGATGGCCAACGTCCTCATCGCGCTCGCGATCCTCGCACTCATCCTCGTCCGCCAGTTGCGCACCCAACAGGTCCGGGAGGCGCAGCCCTACCGGATCATGCTGATCCTCGGCGTCATCGGACTCGTCGAGACGGTGCAGTTCCATCAGCAGCACGACGTGTCCACCGCAGCTTGGAGCCTGCTGGTGGCGAGCCTCGTCGTCGGCGCAGGCTTCGGCGCGCTCCGCGGCCTCACCGTGCACGTATGGCGCGATGGCGGCGTGCTCTACCGCAAGGGCAACGCTGCCACGCTCGTCCTCTGGCTGGTCGGGCTCGCTCTCCACCTCGGCGTCGATGTCGTGATCAAGCACGTCGACAACAGCGCCTCCGGCCTCGGCAGCTCATCGGTGCTGCTCTATCTCGCGGTGACCCTCGGCGTACAGCAGGTGCTGGTCCTCGATCGCGCCGAGCACCTGCCTCGGGCCGCCTGAGCACTGTCACTAGGCTGGCCGATGTGATCGATCTGCGCTCCGATACCGTCACCAAGCCCACCGATGACATGCGAGCGGCGATGGCCGGCGCGGAGGTCGGCGACGACGTGTACGGCGAGGATCCCACGGTGGCCGCACTCGAGGAGCGAGTCGCAGGGCTGTTCGGCAAGGAGGCGGCACTGTTCACGCCGACCGGATCGATGGCGAACGTACTCGCCGTCCGGACGCTGGTCGAGCCTGGTCAGGAGGTGCTCTGCGAGTCGGCGGCGCACATCGCGCGCGCCGAGCTCGGCGCTCACGGGGCACTGTCGGGCATCACGATGCGGACCTGGTTCGACCCGCGTGGACAGATCGACCTGTCCACGATCGAGAAGATGTTCGCGCCCGACCTCGGACCGTTCTTCGTGCGCACGACGGCGATCGCGGTGGAGAACACCCACAACTTCGCCGGCGGCACGGTGTTGCCGCTGGCGGACCTGCGCGCGCTGCGGGCCTTCGTCGACCGCGCCGGTGCGGCAATCCATCTCGATGGTGCGCGTATCTGGAATGCCCATGTCGCCACCGGCGTCCCGCTGGCGCAGTACGGCGAGATCGCCGACGTACTAGCCGTCTGCCTCTCCAAGGGGCTCGGAGCCCCCATCGGCCCGCTCGTCGTCGGCGGCCGCGAGGCGATCGAGCAGAGTCGGATCCGGCGCAAGCGGCTCGGTGGCGGGATGCGGCAGGTCGGCATTCTCGCTGCGGCCGGCCTCCACGCCCTCGACCACCACATCGACCGGCTCGCCGAGGACCATGCCAACGCCCGCCTGCTCGCCGAGGCCTGTGGCGTGGACCCGGAGACGGTGCCGACCAACATCGTGGTCGTGCCACGCGAGGATGCGCTCGGCTTCGTCGCTGCGGCGCGCGAGGAGGGCGTGCTGATCAGCGCCGTCGGTGCGAAGGCGGTCCGATTGGTGACGCACCTGGGCGTGAGTGCGGCTGACGCCGAGCGGGCGGCGGCGGTGCTGGCACGGATCTGAGTCTCGATCGACCACAACACGACGGTGGCGGAGGCCGGACGGGTCCGACCTCCGCCACCGTCGCTGTGCTCACGGTGAGGCGTTCAGATCACTGCGGGGCATTGATGTCACTGGGGTGCATCGCCAGTGGCGTCACGTCGATCTCCATGTAGGGGAAGAGCGGGAGGTTGGACAGGATCCGGTGCAGCTCGTCACTCGACTCGACATCGAAGATCGAGTAGTTGGAGTACTTTCCGACGACCCGCCAGATATGCGGCCAGGTGCCAGAGCGCTGGAGCTCTTGCGAGTAGGCCTTCTCGCGGGCCACGATCTCGTCTCGAACCGCGGGCGTCAGATCATGCGGGATGCGGACGTCCATCCGGACATGGAAGAGCATCGGCCTCAGCCCTGGATGGGGTCGAGCACGAAGGAGTAGTCGACGGTAACGCTGCCGTCCTCCTGGGGGACCGGAGCGAGCATCAGCTCGGGCTTCACGGCCGAGGCGATGTCGTCGTCGTTGTGGACGTCGCCGGGGAAGTAGAGCTGGGCAGTGAGCAGCTCGTGACCTGGCGCGGAGACCTTCACGTGGATGTGGGCCGGGCGCCAGGCATGCCAGCCGGCCGCAGCGATGAGCTTGCCGCAGGCGCCGTCGGTCGGGATCTGGTACGGCGCTGGCTGGATCGTGTGGATCTCGAAGGATCCGTCCGGGCCGACCGAGACGGTGCCGCGGAGGTTCCACTCCGGGATGCCGGGGGCGAACTGGCTGTAGAAGCCGTCGTCGTCGGCGTTCCAGATCTCGACCTTGCCGTCGGGGAGCGGCGTGCCGTCGGTGGAGGTGATGGTGCCCTTCCAGACCAGCGGGGTGCCCTTCTCGCCCTCGCGGGTCGGGATCGTGGCGACACCACTCTCATCAGCGACCTCGGGCGCGTCGGGAACGTAGTACGGGCCTTCGATCGTGCCCTTGTTGCCCTTGCGGTGGGCGGTGTTGACCTGCTCGACCTCGTGCTCGACCCAGACGTCGAGGAACAACGGCCACTCGCCGTCCAGGCCCACCTGGATCAGCCACGCCTTGAGTGCCTGGTACTCGGCGTAGGTCACCTGGTGGTTGCGGATGGTCGCGTAGACCGCCTCGAGAACCTCGCGAGCGAGGAGGTCGACGCGCTCCTTCGGGACGTCCTTGACGGCGTCGAAGGCTGACTTGTCGGTCTGGAAGCGCTCGGTCGCGGACGCGCCGGACGCCGCCGCGGTGGCGGTCTCGACTGGGGTGTCGGTGCTGGTCATGACGTTCTCCTTGCGGGTGCGGATGTTGCGAGGGTGTGGCCGGCCGGCTAGCTGTCGGTGCGGTAACGGGCGAGCTTGTCGGGGTCGATGGCGATGCCGAGGCCGGCGCCGGTCGGCACCGCCAGGAAGCCGTCGCGGATCTGGAGCGGCGTGGCGAGAAGGTCATCGCCCATGTCGAGGAAGTTCGAGAGCTCGCCGGCGCGCCGAGAAGTCAGCCGGTACGCGGCCCCGAAGTGCACGGCGCAGGCGGTACCGAGCTGACCGTCGATCTGGTTGCCGATGACCGCTTCGATCCCGAGTCCCTCGGCCAGATGGTGCACCCGCTGGGAGACGGTGAACCCGGTCCGAGCGGTCTTGATCGAGATGGCGGTCGCCGACCCGCCGAGGATCTCTCGGGTGACCTCGGCGGGCGTGGTGGCGGATTCGTCGGCGATGGAGGGAACCGGCGTCTGTGCGACGAGCCAGCGCCGTCCGAGTACGTCGTCGGCCGGGCAGAGTTCCTCGGCGAAGAGCAGGTCCAGGTCGGCCATCTCACGCAGCGCCGCGGCCGACTCGGCGGGACTCCAGCCGCGGTTGCCGTCGACGTACAGCTCGACGGTGTCGCCGAAGCGTTCGCGCAGAGCCCGGACCACGGCGGTGTCGAGATTGACCGGGTGTCGACCGACCTTCACCTTGAACGTCCGGATGCCGTAGCTGTCGATCATCCGTTCGGCCTCGGCGACCATCCGTGCCGGCTCCTCGAAGCCGAGCATGTGGCTGACCCGCATCCGGTCGGTCCAGCCGCCGAGCAGCTCGCTGACCGAGTGCCCGAGGGTCTTGCCCAACGCGTCCCAGATCGCCATGTCGACCGACGCCTTGGCGGTCGGGTTGGCCACCGTGCGGTGCATCCGCTGGTAGGCGACCTCACGTTGGAGCAGGCTCAGCCCCTCCAACTGCGGCGCGAAGATGTCCTCGATGACGGCGACGATGCCGCGCTGGGTCTCGCCATAGGTGAAGGGCCGCGGGGGAGCCTCGGCCACGCCGACGATCCCATCCTCGGTGTGGACCCGGACCAGCACATGCTCGGCGGCGTGGACCTCGCCGGAGGCGAACTTCAGCGGCTTGACATAGGGGATCGCGAACGGGATCGCCTCGATCCGGGTGATCTTCATCGGGGCTCCTCGGTGGGCGGCACGGTGATCTGGGGTGGGAAGGCCAGCTCGGTGACCAAGCGGGCGACGGCGTCGACGAGGGGGCTGTCGTCGTCAGCACGCCGTCCCAGGGCGAGTCCGACCGAGCCGGCATCAGGTAGGTCGCGGAAGACGACGCCGTCCAGCGGTAGGGCGCGGACGCCGGCGGGGGCGAGTGCGACTCCGAGGCCGGCGGCGACGAGGGCGAGCAAGACCGACGTGCCGGGAGCCTCGTGCTCGCGGTGGGGTGCGAAGCCGGCGGCGCGGCAAGCGCGGCTGACCGCGTCGTTGACCACTGACTGTCGGCTGCCGTAGGTGACGAAGGGCTCGGCGCGCAGGTCGGCGAGTGAGATCACCGGCTCGGCCGCGAGCCGATGATCGGCCGGTACGGCCAGGACCAGAGGCTCCTGCTCGATGGTGACCAGCTCGAGTCCGTCGCCGGAGGCAGGCGGGCGCAGGATGCCGAGGTCGAGAGTGCCGGAGCGCAGTCCGTCGCACTGTTCGGGCGTCAGCATGTCGGCATGGATCTCCAGGGCCACGCCGGGCAGCTCGCGCTTGACCACTCGCGCCAGGCGCGGAAGGTGGGAGAAGGAGGCCGTGCCGGTCAACCCGAGACGGAGCAGCCCGTGCTGCCCGGCGGCCAGGCGGCGTACCCCTCGAATGCTGTCGTCGAGGGCTCCGAGGATCCGGTCGGCCTCAGCTCGGAGGAACTCGCCAGCGGGAGTGAGGGCGACCTGGCGGGTGGTGCGGTTGAACAGGGTGACGTCGAGCTCGGACTCGAGCTGGCGGATCGCTTGGGACAGCGCCGGCTGGGCGACATGGAGCCGGGCGGCCGCGCGGCCGAAGTGGCAGGTCTCCGCCACGACGGCGAAGTAGCGCAGGTGACGCAGCTCCATCGGTGCCTCCTCAGATCTCATCGACTCTCGGTCCCGCGTGGCCGATGTGAGTCGGGCCACATCAGGCGACTCTAGGGCGGGGATCCATAGCCGACAAAGACTTGTTTGCGGCCAATTGATAAGTGCCACTGATGAATAGGTGCCTGGGTGGACACTAGGCATTTGCCCGGTGTGACGGGTGCCACACAAGTGTCAAGGTCGAGCCAACCGACCCGGGAGGCACCCATGACCGAGATGCTCGAGCAGCGCTCGCACCTCACCGAACTGCTCGCCAACGCTGTCGTCGACGACCGCGAGGCCGGCGTCATCCGCGCGAACCGCGAGATCTTCACCGACGAGGAGATCTTCGAGCTGGAGATGAAGCACATCTTCGAGGGCAACTGGATCTACCTCGCCCATGAGAGTCAGGTGCCCGACCCCGGCGACTACTTCACCACCTACATCGGCCGTCAGCCGGTGGTGGTCACCCGTGACAAGGACGGCGAGCTGCACCTGCTGATCAACGCCTGCGCCCACCGCGGGGCGATGCTGTGCCGCAAGAAGACCGATAACCGCACCACACTGACCTGTCCGTTCCACGGCTGGACCTTCCGCAACGACGGCACCCTGCTCAAGGTGAAGGACCCCGACGGTGCCGGCTACCCGAACACCTTCGACAGGGACGGCTCGCACAATCTGACCGCGGTGGCGCGCTTCGACAGCTACCGGGGGTTTCTCTTCGGAAGCCTCAATCCCGACGTCGTCGAGCTCGCCGAGCACCTCGGCGACACCACCAAGGTGATCGACATGCTCGTCGACCAGTCGCCGGAGGGGCTGGAGGTCCTGCGCGGCTCCTCGACGTACACCTACGACGGCAACTGGAAGGTGCAGGCCGAGAACGGCGCCGACGGCTACCACGTGACCGCCACGCACTGGAACTATGCCGCCACCACCTCACGGCGCAATACCGGTGAGTCGAAGAACGAGACCAAGACGCTCGACGCCGGCCAGTGGGGCAAGTCCGGTGGCGGCTACTGGTCCTACCCCTACGGCCACCTGTGCCTGTGGACATGGGCGGGCAACCCGCAGGACCGGCCGCTGTGGGACCGGATGGACCAGCTCAAGGCGACGTACGGCGAGGCCAAGGGTGAGTTCATGGTCAAGGGCTCGCGCAACCTGTGCCTCTATCCGAACGTCTATCTGATGGACCAGTTCTCCACCCAGATCCGACACTTCCGCCCGATCGCGCCGGACAAGACCGAGGTCACGATCTACTGCATCGCGCCGAAGGGCGAGAGCCCCGAGGCACGCGCCTGGCGGATCCGGCAGTACGAGGACTTCTTCAACGCCTCCGGTATGGCGACCCCGGACGACCTGGAGGAGTTCCGCTCCTGTCAGCTGACCTATCGCGCCACCGCGGCGCCGTGGAACGACATGAGCCGCGGCGCCGAACACTGGCTCAACGGCCCGGACGAGGTGGCGACCTCGCTCGGGATGCACGGAGTCATCTCGGCCGGTCAGCGTAACGAGGACGAGGGCCTCTACCCGATGCAGCACGGCTACTGGCTGAGCGTCATGCAGAAGGCTGTCGCGACCGAGAAGGGCAACTGAGATGACCGTCGCACCTGAGACCACCGGCGCCAAGCTGATCACCCAGAACGCCATCGAGCAGTTCCTCTACCGCGAGGCCCGCTATCTCGACGACCGCGAGTTCGAGAAGTGGCTCGAGTGCTACGCCGACGATGTCGTCTACTGGATGCCCTGCTGGGCGGACGACGACCGGCTCACCGAGGACCCACAGACCGAGATGTCGCTCGTCTACTACGCCAACAAGGGTGGCCTGGAGGACCGGGTCTTCCGGATCCGCACCGAGCGTTCGTCGGCCACCTCGATCCCCGAGCCGAGGACATCGCACAACATCTCCAACGTCGAGGTGATCGAGCGTGGCGACGACATCGTCGACGTGCGGTTCAACTGGCACACCATGTACTTCCGCTACCACACCGTCGACCCCTACTACGGCACGTCGTTCTACACGATCGACTTCTCCGCCGAGCAGCCGCTCATCCGGCGCAAGACCGTGGTGCTCAAGAACGACTACATCCACCACGTGGTGGACGTCTACCACTTCTGAGAGGTCCACCATGACGGCCACCCTGACCGAGACCGACACCTACCAGATCGCGCTCGCCTTCGAGGACGGCGTCACCCGGTTCATCACCTGTCGCGGTGACCAGACGGTCGCGGACGCGTCGTACCGTCAGCGGATCAACATTCCGCTGGACTGCCGTGACGGAGCCTGCGGCACCTGCAAGGCGCTCTGCGAGTCGGGTGAGTACGAGCACGGCAGCTATATCGATGACGCGCTCCCGCCCGATGAGGCGGAACGGCGGTTCGTGCTGCCGTGCCAGCTGCGGCCGCACAGCGATCTGGTGCTGCAGATCGCCAGCACCAGCGAGGTGGCCAAGACCCGGGCGGCTACCTTCGCGGCGACCGTAGTCGGTCTGGAGCGGCTCAGCCCGAGCACTGTCGAACTCGCTGTCACGATCCCCGAACGCAGCGAACTGGCGTATCTGCCCGGACAGTACGTGAACATCGCCGTGCCGGGCACCGACGTGACCCGTTCGTACTCCTTCAGCAACGCCCCGCACGAGGACCGGCTGACCTTCCTGATCAAGCTCACTCCGGGCGGCGTGATGAGCGAGTGGCTCGAGCATCGCGCTGCGGTCGGCGAGGAGCTCACCTTGACCGGGCCGCACGGCTCGTTCTTCCTCCGCGAGACCGACCGGCCCGTGCTGCTGCTCGCCGGCGGGACCGGGCTGGCGCCGATCATGTCGATGTTGCGCAAGCTCCGCGCCGACGGCTCCGAGCGCGCGGTGCACCTCATCTACGGTGTCTCGACCGATGACGACCTGGTCAAGCTCGACGAGCTGGCTGCTCTCGCCGCGGAGATCCCGGGGCTGACGTGGGACCACTGCGTCTCCGACCCGCACACCATCGCGGCCAACCAGGGCTACGTCACCACCCTGATCCGACCCGAGAACCTCCACGGCGGAGACGTCGCGATCTACCTCTGCGGCCCGCCGCCGATGGTGGAGTCGGTGCGCTCGCACGTCGCCGAGAACGGCATCGAGCCGGTCGGCTTCTACTACGAGAAGTTCGCTCTGGCGGGCCCTGCCGGAGCTGGTGCGACCGACGCCACCGCCGCACCGACAGCAGCGACCGGCCTGGAGCCGTGCGAGCGGCTGATGCTGTCGCCCGACGCCCGCTCGGTGGCAGGTCAGGCGCTCCACCCGGCCCGCGAGCTGGCTGCCTATGCCGGTGCGACGGAGGCGACCGCCCCCCGTGTCATCGGTGAACTGGCCCGCCGGATCGCCGGACAGGTCCTGGTACCCGCCACGGAGGCGAGCGGCACGGTCCGGCCGCTGGACGTCGACGGGGCACTGCTGCCGACCGCCGATGCGCGGGGAGTCGCCGGGCAGCAACTCTTCGCCGGACTACCTGTCGAGGCGGTCGAGCAATCTGCCGAGGACGCTACGGTGGCCGCGGACGGCTACCAGATCGGCGAGGAGCACCCTGACGTCCAGGCGTCGGACGCGATCTTCGAAGCTCGCGAGGCGCTGGAACTGGGCGCCCTGGAGCTCACCATCGGCCGGCTCACCTCGCAGGCGTTGGCCGGCTACCGCCTACTCGCCGAGTCGACGGTGCCATGGGTCGACGTCACACACGAGCGCTTCACCGACCCGCATCTCTACACCGAGGCGAACGCCGCCTTCCACGACTACCTCTTCGTGCAGACCGGGAACGCCCATCTCCTGCAGGCCTACCAGGCGCTCGGGGTCAAGGGGCAGATGGAGGACGTGCTGCGCAACGCCACCTGGTGCCACCCGCTGTGCGCCCAGGACCATGTCGACATCGTCGCCGCCTTCGAGGCCGGCGACCGTGAGGGCGCACGCGAGCTGATCGCCGGTCACGCCGAGCGCTCGAAGCAGACCATGCGACGTGCCATGTCCGACCGGCTCGCCCGGAACCGGCCGCGCTTCATCACGCCCGGACGGTTCACCGACCAGGTCGTGGTCGTCACGGGCGCCGCGCAAGGCATCGGCGCAGCGGTGGCTCGACGCATCGGGGCCGAGGGAGGTCAGGTGGTGCTCGTCGACCGCTCGGAGTTGGTCGAGGAGGTCGGCGCCGAGATGGCTGCTGACGGTCACGAGGCGACGTCGGTGATCACCGATCTCGAGCAGTACGCCGGGGCCGAAGTGGTGGTGCGGCACGCGCTGGAGCGCCACGGTCGCATCGACGTACTCGTCAACAACGTGGGCGGCGCGATCAACTTCAAGCCGTTCGTGGAGTTCACCGACGCCGAGATCGATATCGAGATCACCCGCTCGCTGATGACCACGCTCTATGCCTGTCGGGCTGCGCTGCCGGCGATGGTCGAGGCGGGGCACGGCGTGATCGTCAACGTCTCCTCTGCTGCGACGCGCGGCATCCACCGCATTCCGTACTCCGCGGCCAAGGGCGGTATCAACGCCATCACCGCCTCGCTCGCCATGGAGTACGCCGGCAGCGGGGTCAGAGTGGTCGCGACTGCCCCCGGCGGCACCGAGGCACCGCCGCGCCGGATCTCCCGTGGCACCCCGAAGCCGACCACCCAGACTGAGCAGGCGTGGTTCCAGGCGCATATCGACCAGACCCTCGACTCCGCGCTGCTCCACCGCTACGGCACGCTCGACGAGCAGGCGGCCGCGATCTGCTTCCTGGCCTCCGAGGAGGCCAGCTACATCACCGGAACCACCTTGCCGGTGGCGGGTGGCGACCTCGGCTGACCGAGCTCGGCCGGTGCTGCCGGACTATGGTGTGAGAGTGCTCACGTCCGGTCCGGCGCTGGTCGGCCGCAGCGAAGAGCTGACGGCCCTGGCGCAGTTGTTCGACCGGGTGGGCTCCGGCGAGCGGATCGCGCCGGTGCTGATCCTCGGCCCGGCCGGGACAGGCAAGACGGCGCTGATCGGACGGTTGTCCGAGACCATCGCAGGGATGCGGCGCGCCCGAGGCGTGCCGTGGGAGCGGGACGTCGCCGGTGGTGTCCTCGCACAGCTCGCCGGGGTGCCGGCTATGGCGGCGAGTGATGCCTCCTCAGCGGCGGACGCGCTCGCGAAGGAGCTGTCCGCCGACGGTCGGGCGACGCTCGTCGTGGTCGACGACGCCGACCAGAGCGACGGGCCGTCGCTCGAGGCGCTCTCGACGTTGCTCCGGCGCCATCCGGAGCTCCCCGTCCTGGTCCTGCTGGCTGCCCGATGTCGCACCCGGCTGCTCGAGGCGCTCGATGCCCGGGAGGTCGAGCTCTCGGGTGTGTCCGCCGACGCGGTGGCCGAGATCGCGTCGGGGCGAGGCCACACCATCCATCCGGCCACGGTGCAGCTGCTGTGGCGCCACACCGGGGGAAACCCTCGCGACGTACTGGCCTTGCTGGCCGAGGTGCCCGCCGACCGCTGGTCGCATCCTGATCCGGAGTTGCCGGCACCGCGTCACGTCCAGGAGCGGGTCGCCGCCGCGCTCGCGGCAACCGTCCCGGCGGCGCGGGCCCTGATCGAGGCGGTCGCGATCCTGGATGGGGAGGTCGCGCTGTCGCAGGCCCTGGAGCTCGCAGATCTCGAGGAGGACGGCCCCACTCTCGCCGAGGACGCGCGGGCCACGGGATTGATCACGGTGGACCGACAGTGGCGGCTGAGGATGACCGACCCCATGGTCCGCCTGGCCACCCTGGCCGTGATCGGGCCGGGCCGCTCGGCTGCCCTTCATCGCCGGGCGGCCGCGATGCTCCACGATCTGCCGGTACGCCGATGGCAGCATCTCGTGCAGGCATCGCCCGGACCCGATGCCGAGCTGGCGGACAACCTGGAGGCCGAGGCCCGACGGCAAGGCGCTCGGGGAGCGTGGGCCGAGGCCGCCCGGTTGTGGCAGCAGGCGGCCCGCCTGACGCCGGATACCTTGTCCCGCGAGCACCGGATCGTGCGTGCCGTGGACGCGCTCGTGGCGGCCGGAGAGATCCATGCGGCGGCGGGTCAGCTACCGGTCGTGGAGAGCTTGCGGGAGACGCCGTTGCGTGACGGTGTACTCGGCTACCTCGCGATCCTCCGCGGCCGTCACGATGAGGCCGCCGCGCGACTGCGGCGGGCCGACGACATCGTCAACGGTGAGCGTGATCCCGAGACGTCGGCGATGATCGCCCAGCGGCACGTTCTGCACGCGCTGAGCTGCTGCCAGGGCAGTGAGCTCGTCGCCTGGGCCGATCGGGCGGTCGCCTTAGCCGGCGGGGACTCACCGGCGGGGCTCGAGGCATGCGCGATCAGGCCGCTGGGCCTGGCCACGGCCGGCTCGCTTGCCGAGGCACGTGCGGCCTATGACGAGCTCAGCATCAGAGTCGACGGCGCCCAGGCGCAGCGGGTGGCGATGGGTGGCGGCTGGCTCGACCTGGTCCGGGGTGACCTCGATGCGGCCCGCGCCCGGCTCGAGAGTGCGCTTGCCACCGACTACAGCGGTGGCTCGGTCCGGATAGCGCTGTGGGCGCACGCTTGGCTGGCCCGAGTGCACGTGCACGCCGGTGACTGGGACGACGCGCTCGCCACTGCCGCTCGGGGACTGGCGCTGGCCGAGGCCTCCGGGATCACACTCGTGACCCCGCTCCTGCACTGGAGCGTCTGCCAGGTCGACGCCGAACGTGGCCGTTTCGACGAGGCGGAGGCGCATCTGCGAGCGGCGGAGTCGGTGACGCGCGGCTACGCCATCATGCAAGTGCCATGTCTGATCGCGCGGGCGCAACTGGCCGAGGCGCGGGCCGATGCCGCCGGGGTCATCCGGGCGCTGGACGCCCTGGTCCACGAATACGCCGGCACATCGGTCGACGTACCGGGATTCTGGGCCTGGCAGGAGCTCTACGCCGACGCGCTCCTCGCCGAGGGCAGGGCCGATGAGGCCGAGCAGTTTCTGCAGGGTCAAGTGGCGGCTGCACGACCACCGTCGGCGGCACATGCTCGGCTCGCGATCGCACGAGGCCGGCTCGCCGCGGCTCGAGGCGACATCGGTGCGGCAGCCCAGATCTTCGACCAGGCCCTGGGCTTCCTGGAGAGCAGCCCCTTGCGTTTCGACACCGCGCGGGTGGCCTTCGCCTACGGCCTGACCCTGCGGCGTGCCGGGCGCCGACGCGAGGCAGACCGGCTCCTGGAGCAGGCCCGTCATCTGTGGCTGGGGATGGCGGCGACCATCTACGTCGAGCGCTGCGAGCGTGAGCTCAACGCCGGCGGCCGCAGCGGCGTGTCCACGCCAGGCGGTGCCGGACAGCTCACGCCTCAGGAGCAGGCGGTGAGCTCGCTGGTCGCCCAGGGGATGTCGAACCGCGAGGTGGCGGCCCAGCTCTTCCTCTCGCCCAAGACCGTGCAGTATCACCTGACCCGCGTGTACGGGAAGCTCGGCGTCCGTACCCGCGCCGAGCTGGCCGCCGCCTACGCCCCGACCGAGCGGCGGCGGCCGTGAGCGAGATGACGTCGATCGATCAGCGATCCCAGCCGAACTGCAGCAGCTCCTCGCCGTCCTGGAGCTGGGAGCGGCTGCCGGTATCGACGAAGTCCGCGGCGAGCAGGACGCGCTGGCCGCGGCGGTTGTCGGCACGCGTCCAGGCGGAGAGGTGATCCCAGTCGCGCTCCTGGAGATCGCGGAGCAATTTGGTGCCGACGCCGGAGCCCCAGACTGCGGGGTCGACGTACAGCATCGAGACGTGGCCGGTGCCGGGCGAGGGTGTGCCGTCCATGAACTGCTCGGCGAGCAGCATCCCGGCTGGACGGGCGCCGTAATGGGCGACCAGCAGCAGCTCGGCGGCATCGATCTTCTCCCGCACCCGGCTGGCCCGCAGCTCGCCTGCCGGCCGTCGACGGGCATGGTTGGCGGCTCGCCAGATCCGCATTGCCAGATCGCGCCCCTCGGTCGTCGTCACGACGTCGATGAGGATCCGGGGCACTCTGGCACCTTAGCGGCTCCGGGCGGCAGGGCCGCGAGTCAGTGCAGCAGCAGGAAGAACCCGAGGAGTACGACGACCAGCATCGCGACGATGGTGACAGCCAGCGTGATCTTCCAGCTCTCGGGGGAGCGCTGCTCGACCACCTGAGCATCGCCGATGAGCGGGATCCGACGTCGGGTGACATCGGCCGTGGAGACCGGAGGAGTGCTGGAGGACGCGGTCGCTGCCGGTGCCGCCAGCTCCGCCTGAGGCGTGCTGTCGGGCGTGTTCGTCTGGGCACGCGCGGCGGCTCCGACCGGGACAGCGGCGACAGCGGTCTCGTCCGGGACCTGTGAGACGGAGGCCGGCCGGGGACGGGTGACGGCGGTGGTGCCGTCGGCGTACAGCGGATAGCGGGCGTTGCCCGGCGTCTCGTGGCCGCACTTGGGACAGAACCGGCCACGCTCCAGGCCTCGAGCGAGCTCATGGCCACACCGTCCGCAGAACTCCATGGGTCCCACCCTTCCCTATGAGTCGCCTCACAAACCAACTGACCGGGCCGCCTGGGACGTGAGATCTGTCGCACCGACGCAGCCGGCACCGGCGCCATCAGCCCGCGGGATGCAGTACCTCGGCCTCGACCTTGCGCCGTGGCGCGAGTTCGACGATGAGCATCGCCGCCAGCACCATCACACCGCCGACGAGCATCCGGGTGGTGGTCGACTCGCCGCCGAAGAGTACGGCGAAGAGTGCCGCGAAGACCGGCTCCATCGACATGATGACTGCCGAGCGGGTCGGTGCGAGGTGTGCCTGCGCCCAGACCTGGACGAGCATCCCGAGCGCCCCGACGGCCACCGCCATGTAGAGCATCCGCGTCCAGTCGCCGCCGGTGTGCGGCAGCGTGATCCCTCCAGGCGTCGCACCGGCGAGGCAGATCACGGCGATGACCGCCAGCTGGAGGATGGTCGACCCCATCGACGTCTCCGGGGTCGACCAGGCACCGAGACCGCAGATGTGCAGTGCGTAGAGCAGCGCGGAACCGAGCACGAGCAGCTCGCCGCTGCCGACATGGAGACCACGCAGCGACAGCACTGCCAGGCCGGCCGTGGCCAGGACGACGGCGATCCAAGCCGCGCGCGGGATGCGCTGACGCAGCAGCGGCGCGGCGAGCAGGGGCGTCATCACGACGTACAGGCCGGTGACGAAGCCGGCCGTCGAGGCAGGGGTGCGATCAAGGCCCGCGGTCTGCAAGATCTGGGCGAAGCCGTAGAGCACGCCGAGCAGGACACCCTGCAGCAGCCGGGTGCGGGGCAGGCGCAGGACCGACCGCGGCGCCACCGCCAGCAACGCGATGGTGGCGATCGCGTAGCGCACGCCGAGGTAGTCGAGGACCGGTACCCGCGCGAGCAGGTCCTTGGTCATGAAGAACGTCGATCCCCATCCCATGGCCAGGGCCAGCAGGGCGAGCGCTGCGAGGCTCTCCGTGGCCAGACCGGGACCCGGACGGAAGGGCCGGGTCATGCGCGGGCTGCGGCGGCCTCGGCCCGGAGCTGCTTCAGCAGGGGGATGTCGGGCGAGTCGGTGTCGTTCGAACCGGGCGTCTCGAGGACGAACGGCACGCCCTCCGTCGCGGGGTGTGCGAAGAGGTCGCGGAAGGCGTCGGCGCCGATGAAGCCGGCTCCGATCCTCTGGTGCCGATCCTTGAAGGCTCCACGGACGTCCATCGAGTCGTTCGCATGGATCAGCCGGAGGCGGCCCGGGCCGCCGATCTGCACGATCCGCTCGAGGGTGGCGGCGACACCGCCCGGCTCATCCAGAGGCGCGCCGGCCGCGAACACGTGGCAGGTGTCGAGGCAGATGCCCGCCTTCGGGTGCATGTCGAGCGCCCCGAGGTACGCCGCGAGGTCCTCCACGCCAGCACACAGCGAGCGGCCCTGCCCCGCGGTCGGTTCGAGGAGCAGCCACGGGCTGGACTCTCCGAGCGTGTCGAGGACCGGCAGCAGAGCCTCGCGCACCTGTGCGAGGGCGGCGGCGTACTGCTGCTCGGCTTCGGCTTCGCCAGTCGCAGGGGTGACGAACGAGCCGGTGTGTACGACGACACCCTCGGCGCCGATGTCAGCGGCGCGCAGCAGGTTGTGCGCGATGACGGCGGCCGACTTCTCATAGGTGGCGGGCGTCGGGCTGCCCAGGTTCACCAGATAGGGAGCGTGGATGAACGCGCGTGTCCCGCGCTGTTCGATCTCGGCCCGGAAGGCCTTGTCCTCGGCCGGCTTGCCGGCCGAGAGCGCCCACCCACGCGGGTTGCCGACGAAGATCTGCAGAGTCTCGCAGCCGAGCGCGTCAGCGGTGGTGAGGGCACCGGCCTTGAGGCCCTTGCCGACGGGAACATGGGAGCCGATGGGGTTGCGCAGCACGGGGTCGGACACGAGGCCTGACTTTAACGACGAGGCCTGGCTTTAACGACTCAGAACAGCGAGAGCGTCACCGTCGAGCCCTTGCGAACCTCCTGGCCGGAGCCGGGGTCGACCGAGATGACGTAGCCCAGCCCCGCGTAGAAGGCGGAGTGCTTGACCTTGACCTTGAGTCCCAGCGCCTCCAGCCTGGCGGTGGCATCGTCCACGCCGCTGCCGCGCAGGCCATCGGGGATGGTGACCATCGGCAGGCCCTTGGAGACGAGCAGGGACACGGTGTCGCCCTTGTAGAGCGTGCCGCTGCCGGGCGACTCGCTGATCACCTTCCCCTCCGGGACCGTATCGCTGTAGTCGCTGTCGGTGGTGACGATCAGACCGCGCTGGGTGAGCACGTCCTTGGCGTGCTTGGCGCTCTTGCCTACCCAGTTGCCGACCTTGATCGGCTTGCGGCCTTTGCTGATCGTGACAGTGACCGAGGTGCCCGGCCGCAGGACGGTGCCGGCCTTCGGGGTCGTCGAGATGACCACGCCCTTCGGCACGGTCTCCGACCACGCCTGCGCGGCAGCGGGGACGCTCATCTTGATCCGGGCCAGATCGGCCTTGGCCTGGTCGTAGGACTTTCCGGCCTCGGCGGGCACGGGATACTGCTCGATGCCCTTGGAGATCGTGATCGTCACGGTGCCACCGTGGAGCACGCGGCCGCCGGGGGACGGGTCGCTCGCCATCACCTTGCCCTTGGCGACGGTGTCGGAGTACGCCGGCGCGGCGACGTCGACGTGCAGTCCGTCCTTCTCCAGTCGCGCCGTGGCGGCCGTCTGGCTGAGCTGCAAGACACCCGGCGTCGCGGTGTAACGCGCGAAGCCGAACCACCATGCGCCGACTCCGATCGCGACCACCAGCAGCAGCGCCAGCGCCAACATCAGCGGACCGCGCCGACGCCGTCCGTCCCGCCCACGACGGCCCCGGCCCGGCTGCTTCGGCGGCCGTCCCGTGTCTTGGGCGCTGACCTGCGCGTTCGCGCGGCTCGCGCTCGGGGTCGTGCGCACATGCTGGGTGCGTTCCTCTGGCCGGTACGCCGGCGTGACCGCGAGCGCTGCGGTCCGCTCGTCATACCCAGGCTCGCCGCCGTCGCGTCGTACCGGCAGTGCCAGGTCGGCGACCAGATCGGGGTCGTCCGTGATTCCCATCGCGAGTGCGTGCTGGACGCGGCGCAGCTGATGGAGGAGCACGCCGGCGTCTGCCGGACGGAGCGACCTGTCGCGGGCCGTCGCGCGGGCCACGAGCGCGTCGACGTACGCCGGAAGGCCCGGGACCGACCGTGACGGGGGCGGCACGTCCGCGTGGACGTGCTTGTAGGCCACCTGGATCGGCGTCTCGCCGGCATGCGGCTTCGAGCCGGTGAGCAGCTCGTAGAGGAGCACCCCGGCGGCGTACACGTCGGCGCGTGCATCGGCGGTGCCGTCGGTGACCAGCTCGGGTGCCATGTAGGAGACCGTGCCGATCAGCACGCCGGTGGAGGTGTGCTGGGTCTCGGAGGTGACGGCGCGGGCCAGGCCGAAGTCAGCGACCTTGATCTGGCGGCCGTCGGAGGAGATCAGGACATTCTCCGGCTTGACGTCTCGATGGACCAGCCCGGCGCGGTGCGCGGCCGCGAGCGCGCTCAGCACCGGCTCCATCACCGCGAGCGCCTTGCGTGCCGGCATCGGCGCCTCGGCGACGACGGTGTCGCGCAGGGTATGGCCCGGCACGTATTCCATCGCGAGGAAGACGGTGCCGTCGTCCTCGCCCTGGTCGTAGACGGCGACGACGTTGGGGTGGGTCAACCGGGCGGCGGCCCGGGCCTCGCGGACGAAGCGGGCGGCGAAGGCGCCGTCGTCGCCCGAGCCGTCACCGAGGCCGGCGTGCATGACCTTGATCGCGACGGTGCGGTCGAGCCGCTCGTCGTGGGCTTGGTAGACGCTGGCCATGCCGCCGCGCGCGATCCGCTGGGTGATCCGGTAGCGCCGGTCCAGGACGCGGCCGATCAAGGGGTCGCCGCCGGTACGCTGCACAGTCCTGCGGCCAGAGCCAGAAGTGGCGCCGTCGCTTGACGCCTGCTCACGCACGCGGGCACGGCGGTCTGCTGGCACGTCGAAAACCCTCCTGCTGACCCGGCGGGGAAGTGACCGGGAATCCCATGGTACGGAGCGGGCGTCGAGTTTCCCGCCACGACACGGGAGGTGGGAGAGTGGGTCCATGTCCGACCAGACGCCTGACCTGACCGAGGGCGAGCGCAGCCTCGCCGACCAGGACCTCGCCGCTCTCGTCACCGAATGGCTCGACTGGGCCCAGGCGGGCAAGCTGCTCGGGGTCACCCCGGCGAAGGTCCGCACCCTCGTGCGCGAGCACCAGCTGGCCGCCGCCGTACCCACGCCGGGAGCCAAGGGCGCAGGTCAGCGCGTGCCCGCGCTGCTCATCCAGGACGGCCTCCCGGTCAAGGGACTGCCCGGCCTGCTGACTGTGCTCCACGACGGCGGGTACGACGACCGCGAGTGCATCGCCTGGCTGTTCCTCGACGCGGACCTGCCGGGTCGCCCGATCGACGCGCTGCGGGAGAACCGCGGTTCGGAGGTCAAGCGCCGCGCCCAGGCGATGGCGTTCTGAGGCCGGCTCGGTCAAGGAGGCGCTGATGGGGGTCAAGCGCAAGACGCTCTCGGGGATCGTCGGGCTGATCATCGTCGTCGTTGCGGCGGTGCTCGGGGTCAACCACGCGGAGGGGGACGGAGGCGGTAGCGCCCCAACGGGCTCGGTGTCCGGGGCGGTGTCCGGGGCGAGATCGGGATCGATCGCCGTGTCCTCGTTGCCGTCGCAGGCGCGTGAGGTGCTCGACGAGATCGACCACGGCGGTCCGTTCGAATATCCGCGCAAGGACGGCTCGGTCTTCGGCAACTACGAGGGCATGCTGCCGCACGAGTCGTCCGGCTACTACCACGAGTACACGGTGGACACGCCAGGTGCGTCGACGCGCGGCACTCGCCGGATCATCACCGGGCGCAACGGCGAGCTCTACTGGACCGCAGACCACTACAACACCTTCCAGCGGATCAGCCGATGAGCTCGGCACGGCATGCGGCGACGGTCGCGGACCTGCTCGGCGGCGAGCTGCCTCGCGGGGTCTACCGGCTCCAGAGTCGGTACGACGCCGAGCAGCTGGAGCGCTCAGCCCTCGACGCCGGCTGGCTCTTCGCCCCGCTGTGGGGGACCGGGACCCGCGCCGAGACGCTGGAGTCGCTCGGGGTCGCGCTCGGCTTCGGCGAGCACTACGGCCGCAACCTCGATGCCCTAGCCGATTGCCTCCGCGACCTGGTCGGTCCGACCCTGCTGCTGTGGGCCGACTGGGCGGGCCTCGCGGAGAACGATCCCGATGCGATGCGCCGGCTGCTGCAGGTGCTCGGGGACGCGGACCTGCTGGCGGTCGTGCTGGGCGGCGATGGCCCGGAGGACCTCGGCGTTCCGGCGTTGTTGGGGTAGTCCTGGACGACTCACCTCGCCGTGATCACAGCGCGCGCCGGGTGGCGGCGTCCGCCAGGCCCCGGAGTACGCCGCGGGCGGCGTCGTCGATCGGCGCTGCCTCGAGTGCCGCCACCGCCTGGTCGTAGAGCTGGGTGATCATCGACTCCACCTGGGCCTGCGCCCCGGAGTCGGTGATGATCTCCCGCAACCGGTCGACGTCGGGGCCGGTGAGTGTGTGTCCGAGCGAGGAGTCCAGCTGCGCCGCGGCCGCCGCCGATGCACCCGAGAGGGCGAGCGCGACCAGGACCGTCCGCTTTCCCTCGGCCAAGTCATCGCCGGCCGGTTTCCCAGTCGTGGCGGGGTCGCCGTACACGCCGAGCAGGTCGTCGCGCAGCTGGAAGGCCTCGCCCAGCGGCAGACCGAAGGAGCTCAGCGCCTCCAGTTCGTCCGCGGAGGCGCCGGCGAGGGCGGCGCCGATGTGCAGTGGGCGCTCGATGGAGTACTTGGCCGACTTGTAGCGCAGCACCGTCATCGCGGTCTCGAGCGACGCCTGGCCGCGGGCCTGCACCGACACGTCCAGGAACTGGCCCGCGATCACCTCCGAGCGGGTGACGTCGAAGAGTCCGAGCGCCGCCAGGGTCAGGTCCACTGGGAAGCCCGAGCCGCGCAGCATCTCGTCGGCCCAGGCCTGCAGGATGTCGCCGAGCAGGATGGCGCCGGCAGCGCCGTACTGCTCCGGCGAGCCTCGCCACGCCGCCGCCCGGTGCTGTGTCTCGAGTACGCGGTGGGTCGAGGGGCGGCCGCGGCGGGTATCCGAGGCGTCCATGTAGTCGTCGTGGACCAGCGCCGAGGCATGCAACAGCTCCAGCGAGGAGCAGGCCCGCATGAGGGCCGGCCCGTCCGCGGGCTCGGGAGCGAACGCGCGGTGGCCCCAGTGACAGAAGGCGGCCCGGAACCGCTTGCCGCCGCTGACCGACGTGCGGGCCTGGTCGAGCAGCCGGGTGGCATCGTCGCCGAGCGGCGCCAGCAGTGCTGCCTGGCCGTCGAGGAACTCGTCGAGCGCCGCCTGGACGCCGCTGCGGAATCCGTCGGCGTCCCACGTGTTGCTCACGACGTCACCCTATCGAGGGGGCGGCCTTAGAATTCGGGCCATGTCTGACGTCACGCCGCAGGACCCGACCGCGGGCATCACCGAGCGCATCCGGTCGGGCGAGCGGTCGTTCTCCTTCGAGTTCTTCCCGCCCAAGGATGAGGCCGGGGAGGCGCAGCTGTGGCAGGCGATCGAGGCGCTGGAGCCCTACGCGCCGACCTTCGTCTCGGTGACCTACGGCGCCGGGGGCACGACCCGAGACACGACCGTCCGGGTGACCGGCCGAATCGCTCGTGAGACCAGTCTGCTGCCGATGGCCCACTTGACCTGCGTCGGGCACACCGTGGCGGAGGTCGAGGGCGTGCTCGACTCCTACGCCGAGGCCGGCGTCGCGAACGTGATGCTGCTGCGCGGCGACCCGAAGGAGGGTCCGCGGGCGCCCTGGACGCCGACCGAGGGAGGCCTGACCTATGCCACCGAGCTGGTCGAGCTGGTCAAGCGGCGCGGGGGCTTCGACATCGGTGTCGCGGCGTTCCCGGAGGGACACCCGACGGCGGCCACACTCGATGTGGACGCCGACGTCCTGGTCGCGAAGGCCCGCGCCGGAGCGCAGTTCGCGATCACGCAGATGTTCTTCCGCGCCGACGACTACATCGGTCTGGTCGAGCGGGTGCGTGAGCGCGGTGTCGACCTGCCGATCCTCCCGGGGATCATGCCGATCCTCAACCTGGGCGCGATCCGGCGACAGGGGGAGCTGATCGGCACCTCGGTGCCGACCGACGTCATCGAGCGGATCCAGCAGCACGGCGAGGACAAGGTCGCGATCCGGTCGGAGGGCATCGCGATCGCCGCCGAGCTCTGCGAGGAGCTACTCGACCGCGGCGCCCCGGGTCTGCACTTCTACACGCTCAACCGCTCGACCGCGACGCTGGAGATCTTCGACAGGCTCAACGTCCGCGTCTGACGGCGTTCAGGCGCGCAGGTCACCGCCGCCGGTGTCGGTGGTGATCGCCTGGGCGACCAGCGCGGCTGAGAGTCCCACGAAGGGCAGGCTCGCGCCCGGCGTTGCATGCGCCCCCGCGGCGTAGAGCCCCGGGATAGGGGTGGTCGGACCGAGGCGACGACGGATCGTGGAGCGCCCCATCCAGAGCAGTCCGTACGGCGAGCCGCCCCAGCGGCCCACCAGCTCCCGGGGGCCGAGATCGACCCGGCTGACGACGTGATCGCGGACATCGATCTTGTGTCGTGCCATCGCGGTGGT
>Ga0164242_10000648_pt1 | contig 42102 bp, 34 predicted proteins | sample OricomgcompostMG_FD_108783 | JGI IMG/M metagenome (GOLD analysis project Ga0164242, IMG submission 108783) | Miracle-Growth compost microbial communities from Emeryville, California, USA - Original compost - Miracle growth compost (MG) ... | reverse complement strand
CTTGTTGTGTTGTGGTGGACATAATACAAAAGTACTTTTAGCCTTTAGCGTAATCGCGATGCACTTTGCGCACCGTAAATTCGGGTTCTTCCCAGCCGATGGCATAATCCTGGCGCAGCGGATTGCCTTCCCATTCCACCGGCATCAAAATGCGGCGCAAATCGGGATGGCCGTTGAAAGTGACGCCGAACATATCGAAGACTTCGCGCTCGTGCCAGTTGGCCGTTCCCCAAACGCCGGTGACGCTGGGGCAGGTGCAATCATTTTCCGGCACGCGCACTTTCAATCGCAAACGGGTGTGATGTTCCAACGAATAAAGTTGATAAATCACTTCAAAACGTGGATCGCGATCCGGCCAGTCGTTGCCGGTCAAATCGGCTAAATAGTTATAATTCAAGCCTTCGCCATCGCGTAAAAACTGCGCTACAGCCACGATATTTTCGCGCGCCACATAAACCGTCAATTCGTCACGAAAACGCCGCGCTTCAAAAAAATTATCCGCGAACTTTTCCTGCAATTTCTCCAACGCCGTTTCGGCCTGCTGCGGAATCACGTAATTCGCCGCGCCACTACTATTAATTGGAACCGTTCCCATAGTCGGGCCGGGGCCGGTGATCTGGTCGCTAATCATAAAAAGTACTTTCACTGGTTTTTTCGATACTGCATGGAGTAATTTATCATTATGAATGGGAAGGCACAAGCCAAAGCAGGTTTTACTCCGGCATAATATTGAATCTTATTTTTAGATAACGCATACTTATCATTATGATGTTTTAACATCAAAACGTTAACTATGAGGAAATTAGTCATGGGTGAAACATTAAAACGCTCTACTGTCTATTTTGATCCGCAAATCCACACCGCATTGCGTATAATGGCTGCGCATTCTCATTGCTCCATGTCCGATATAGTCAATGATGCCGTCAAGTTAGTTCTTGCCGAAGATCAGGAAGACTTGGCCGCTTTTGAGGAGCGTGCCAATGAACCTGTTTTAAGTCACGAAGAATTTTTAAATCAACTGAAAGCGGATGGCAAAATATAAACTTACCTATAAAAAATCCGTTAGTAAAGATTTGCGCTCCATTCCGAATCAGGATGTAACTCGAATTCGGATGCGAATCGAAGCATTGGCTGAGAATCCCAGACCAGTCGATTGCAAAAAACTTTCCGGTCTGGAGCGGTATCGAGTGCGACAAGGAGTTTATAGAATCCTCTACGAAATTAGAGATCACGAACTTATCGTTACTGTAATTAAAATAGGCCATCGTAGCAGCGTTTATAAGCAATGATGTTGGGAAAGGGAAATTACATGCGACTGTTTATTTTGAGCATTATTTGTGGCGCTATTTTCCTTTCAGGATGCGCTTCTTCTCAAACGCCAGTAAAAGGTGTTGCTGATGAAATCTTTGAAGGAACTTGGGAATCTTATCCCACTGGCAAAATAAATGTCGTTATTAAATTCACTTTCCTTCCCGAGCATCATTGTCATCTAGTCATTGACAATGACGCCAAAAAATCAGCATATGATCATTTTGGAGCTTATGCGCTCACCGGTAATTTTGCCACCGCAAAATTTATTGAAAATCCAATTAAGCCTCACCACCATTATACGATTTCCATTGATCAGATTACACCAATTGACCAAGGCAAATATTTGGATCTTAGGCTCATCAACACCATTCATTGGGATAAAGACGGCAAGGAAATTAGCCGTAAACTTTGGGGAACATATGGCACGAAAATACCAACCAACAAAACGCCTGATTATGGACGTTATATTTTACACCGAGTTACGTCATTGAAAGACATCTTCTCAAATTTAATTTCAAAGCTGTAAGCATTATTAAAGTACTTTTACCATCCTGCAATAGACAGAAATTACTTTCGCTTTGCAATAATTTCCAACTGACGCTCGTATCGACATTCACCCTCATCCTGTTAGAATTTATCCCAGCATAAAAGTACTTTTACCAATGAAGTCACGCCATTATTTCACCACAATTTGCCTGTTATTTTGGAGCGCCGCGGCTTTTGCGGCGCGAGCGTTTGTGCCAGATGAAAACGCGCCGCGCACGATTCAACAAATGGCGAGCGACGGCAAAATCCAAATCGCGCCGACGGCGTTTGAATTGTGGTGGTGGAATTTGATGCGCCAGCTTCGGTTGTGGTGGCATGCGTTTTGGAAATGGCTTTTGAATTTATTTCCCGCGCCCAAACCCACCGAGCAAGCGACCGAGCCTTCGTTTTTATGGCTAAAAGTACTTTTCATCAGCGCGTTGGTGGTGGCGCTTTTGGCAGCGGCGTTATTGGTATGGCGTGCATTCAAGAATCGACCAAAACCAATTGCCGATGATACCGAAATGGGCGATGAGGAATTGTTTTTATTGCCGCCTGACGAATTGCGCCAGCGCGCTGCGCGTTTTGCCGGCGAGGGAAATTATCGCGAAGCGTTGCGCTATTTATATATTTCCATGTTGACGCTGATGGATGCACGCGGCGTCTGGCATTACGATATCAATCGCACCAATTGGGAGCATATCGCGTTGCTGTCGCGCGAGAAAAAACGTCCTGAATTAGTGTTGCCGTTGCAGGAAATGACACGGCGTTTTGACCGCGTGCGTTATGGTAACGCGGATTGCGACAATGTAGATTGGGATAAATTTCAACAGACGTATGGCGAGCTGGAGGCGCGTTTACCCAAATGATGAAACGCGCTTTGCCATATTGGTGGATTTTTGGATTGTTCGCCGTTGTCGTGGTTTTGGGAATCATGGCGCAGCGCAATAATAAACCGGATAGCGATTTTCCGCGCGCGCGATTCGAGGACAAAACGCCACTGGGCGGCAAAGGTTTGCATCTGCTGTTGGACAGCCAGGGTTATCAAACGAAATTGCAGTCCGCGCCCATCACGGCGATTCCGAAGGATGCCAAGGTGTGGCTATTGCTGGATCCGCAGACAACGCTTTCCGGGAAAGATACAAAAGTACTTTTGCAATGGGTGCATGACGGCGGCCTTCTTGTCTGGTCGAATTTGCAGACAAGCTACCAAAATGATGATTGGTGGAACATGGATGGGAAGAAACGGAATCCCGAAAACCTGCGGGAGAAATTGAAAGTTTCACCGACGGACATTGCCGGCAATTTCATGGATCCGGACAAAAGCCTGTTGCCCATTCTGGAACCCGTGCAGCCGCCGCGGGGAATTTATGGTATGAGCGCGCGCAATGTTTCCATTTCGCCCAATACTTTTTTGATCAACAGCAACCACGAGGCACTGATTGGCGCGAAGAAAAAATTGCGATTGGCTTCGATGGATTACGGCAAAGGCCGCATCATTATTTCCGCCGATGCGCTGATATTCACCAATTATGGTTTGGCGCAGGGCGACAACGCGATTTTGATCAGCAATTTAATTCGCAACGATGTGCCGCGCGGCGCGGGAATTTATTTTGATCAACGCGTCGCCGTTGTCATGCCGGGAGAAATAGAATTGCCGCATACGTTGTTGTATTATTTGTGGCAGGTTCCGCTGCGCTGGGTTTGGTTTCAGTTGCTGCTGGCGGGATTATTATTGTGGGCGTTTTATGGCAGGCGATTGGGAAAGCCGGTGCCGATTCCCGTGCAACAACCGGTGACGCGCGCCTCGCAATTCGCCGTTGCGATGGCGTCGTTATATCAAAAAGCGCACAGACCCAAAGTGGCGGTGGATGTGCTGGGCAAGGAATTTCGCCGCACCATCGTGCGCCGAACCGGCGCGTCGCCAATGGACAGCGCCGCGACATTGGCCGCGCGTTGCAGTGAAATGACCGGCCTGCCGCGAGAGCGCATCCGCAAATTGCTGGAACAATTGGAAAAGCCGGTGCGTTCGGACGCGGATGTATTGCGCATGGCGTTGGAGATGGAAGAAATTGAGCGGAAGTTAGGAGAGAATTTCCCCCTTGTAAAGGGGGATTAAGGGGGATTTTTATAGCGTAAGAATTTGTACAAAAGTACTTTTATGCGTTATGTTAAAAATCCCCCTAACCCCCTTTACAAGGGGGAATTACGTTTGAGGAACATTATGAATACAGAAATTAACCAAACGCCGCAACCCGAAGAAGACGAAATCAACACTGGCGCCACTTCAGCGGTGCAGCAATTCGCCGATGCCGTGCGTGGCGAAGTGGCCAAAGCCGTGGTTGGCCAGGACGAGGTCATCACGCATTTTTTGATCGCCCTTTTGGTCGGCGGTCACGTATTGCTCGAAGGCGTTCCCGGCGTCGCCAAAACATTGACGGCAAAAGCGCTAGCGCATGTCAACAACGCGGGATTTAATCGCATCCAGTTCACGCCTGATTTGATGCCGTCGGATGTTATCGGCACGCACGTTTTTGATGTGCGCACGCAGGAATTCACCTTGCGGCGCGGGCCGGTTTTTACGGATTTTCTGCTGGCCGATGAAATCAATCGCACACCGCCCAAAACCCAGGCGGCGCTGCTCGAAGCGATGCAGGAACGCCACGTCACCATCGACGGCCAGCGCAATGATTTGTCGCCGTTGTTCACTGTTTTCGCCACACAAAATCCCATTGATTATGAGGGAACATATCCGTTGCCCGAAGCGCAGTTGGATCGGTTTTTAATCAAAGTCATGATGGATTACCCGGAGGCTGCCGAAGAAACGGAATTGCTGGAACGCGTTCATCAGGGATTCGACGCGCATCAACTGGCGATGAGCGGATTGAAACCCGTCGCCACGCCGGAAGTGTTGCAGCAGGCGCGGACGGCAGTGCGGCAGGTAACCGTCAGCAAAGAAATGTTCGGCTATATCACCGAATTGGTGCGCCGCACGCGCGCTTTGCCGACGCTGACTTTGGGCGCCAGCCCGCGCGCATCTATTGCGCTGCTGGAATGTTCCAAGGCTCACGCCGCGATCAACGGCCGCGATTATGTATTGCCCGAAGACGTTAAAACTTCCGCGCTGCCGGTGTTGCGACATCGTTTGTTATTGCGCGCCGAAGCGGAAATGGAAGGATTGAGCAGTGATGATGTGATTCGCTCAACGTTGGATAGTGTCGAAGTGCCACGATAAAACAAAAAGTACTTTTACGCATATTCTGCCATTAATTTTTTCACCGCAGCTTCAATTTTTCCTGAGTCCGGTAAGGCGGCTTTTTCCAAATTATCCGCGCACGGAACCGGCGTATCCGCAGCAGCGACGCGGCGAATTGGCGCGTTGAGATAATCGAAACACTGTTCCATAATCTGCGCCGCCACTTCCGCCGAAATGCCGCCGGTGATGCAATCTTCGCAAACCACAATGGCGCGTCCGGTTTTTTCCACGCTGGCGGCGACGGTTTCCATGTCTAATGGAGCGAGGCTGCGCAGATCAATCACTTCGCAGGAAATGCCCGATTTCGCTAGTCGCGCCGCAGCTTTTTGCGCTTCCACCGTCATGCGCGAATAGGCGATTAATGTGACATCATCGCCTTCCAAAAGTACTTTTGCCTCGCCGATGGGAATGGTGTAATCGCCGTCCGGCGCATCCGGTTCGGGAACTTCGCCGCGCACGCCGTATAGTAATTTGCTTTCAATCACGATCACCGGATTATCATCGCGGATGGCGCTTTTGAGCAAACCCTTGGCATCATACGCGTTCGATGGCGCGACGATTTTTAATCCCGGAACATGCATCAGCCAGGCTTCCAACGATTGTGAATGTGTGGGGCCATAACAACGCCCGCCGCCGGCGGGAGTGCGAATCACCAGCGGCACATTGCATTGCCCGCCATACATGTAATGAAATTTGGCGGCGTGATTGACAATCTGATCCATCGCCAACGCGATGAAATCCTGGAACATAATATCCACGATGGGACGCATGCCGCAAACCGCCGCGCCCACGCCCACGCCGCAGATAGTGTTTTCGGAAATAGGCGTATTGCGCACGCGTTCGGGGCCAAATTGCTCCACCAGGTTTTGCGTCACCTTGAACGCGCCGCCGTAACCGGCGATGTCCTCGCCCAGGATAAACACCGATTCATCGCGCGCCATTTCCTCGGCCATGGCTTCGCGCAGCGCCCATGAATAATAGATTTCGCGCATAGTGAATTTGGAGTGCGGAAGCAAGCTGCCGCACTCCAAAAGTACTTTTAAGAGGCTGCGCTGCTCCTAGTTATTTGCGCGTCGTGCAGCGATTGAATGTTGCGATCAAATTCATAAAGACCGCCGCTATTCCCAGCATCTTCGCCGATCAGTTTCATTTGATCCACCAGTTTGCTGGCCAGCGCTTCCTCTTCCAATTGTTCCTGCACAAACCACAACAGGAAATTGTTGGTGGAATGATCTTTCTCCTGAAGACAAATATCTACCAGATCGTTGATGCTGGTGGAATTACTGATTTCCTGTTCCAAAACGCGATCGAATAATTCTTCCAGTGTTTTGGGATCAGCAGGCGGAGCGGCCAATGCGGCGATTTTGCAATGACCGCCGCGCTGGTTGATGAACTCGATAAATTTCATCATGTGCAGGCGTTCTTCGCTCGCATGGTTATAGAGAAAAGCGGCAACGCCATTAAAACCTTGCACTTCTGCCCATGAACCGATGGACAGATAAAACTGCGCCGCTTCCGCTTCACGCGTCATTTGCTTATTGAGTTCTTCTTCGACCCTTTGGGAAAACCGTGCTTTTGACATAAATTAGCTCCTGTAAAATGAAATTTAGTTTATATGATAATTGCAAACACGCGCCAGAAAGTACTTTTACCATTGCGTATTAAATGCTCAAAAAAGTAAATGTTTGAAAAATTTGCAAATCGGGTATAATAGAACTGTTTGGTAAACCAATCAATTTTATTATGAGTATTTCTACCCACCCAAAATTACCGAAATACGTGTTGGTCGATGAGTATTTGCGCGATTGCATCAAGAAGGGTGAAATGCGTCCCGGTGATCGCTTGCCAACAGTGGCTCAATTGAGAAAGCAGTTTGGCGTCAGCAATTTTACTGTGTCGCAAGTTTATTTTATGTTGGAACAAGATGGGTTGGTTGATCGTAAGCAGGGCAACGGCGTTTTCGTGGCGGGTGCGCCGAAATCAGTGAAGACCGGTGTTATTGGATTTATCGGTAATGAATTTACCGCGCGCCAAAAGTTTTCTTATTTTGCGCAGATCGCCGATGGAGTACAGAGTGAAGCCGAAAAACAGGGGCAACGTATTTTGTTGCTTGGAAATAGCGCATCGTGGAACGAAGAAGATGGCGATAAAATTGATGGCGTCTTGTTGTGCGACGTGGAAGAACCAGAGCCAATTCTGCAACGCCTGCCGCAAGGCCTACCCCGCGTGGCGATGATGGTGGAAGCACAAGATATCCCAAGCATTGTAGCCGATGATTACAACGGCGCTAAAAGCGCAGTGCACCACTTAGTAGAGTTGGGGCATCAGCGTATTGCTTGTCTTATCGGAAAAGGACTTTCGCTGCCAGAGTTACGTACAGCAGGCTACTTGGATGCGCTGAAAGAAAACAACATTACACCACATAAAAGGTGGCGGAGACACCCGCAATTGCAACGTCCACCTGGCATTCATTTTGTAGATTGGGGGCGTGAGCAAATGCAAACATGGCTGGATGAAGACTGGCATCAGATCGGCTGCACTGCATTGCTTGTGCAAAATGATTTGGCTGCAATCGGAGCCATGCAAGCAATACAAAGCGCAGGTTTGCGAGTTCCTGAGGATGTGAGTGTGGTTGGTTTTGACGGCACTGAACTTTGTGAATACATTGTGCCACAACTCAGCAGTGTTGAAGTGCCGCTATATGAAATTGGAAGCCAGGCGGTAAAAGTACTTTTACACCATTTGGCCGAGCCGCCGGGCAAAGCGGAAACTCTTGTTTTGCCAACACGTTTCCAAGCGCGCGAATCCAGCGCGTCACCTTGCGAACTGCCTGGGCGCAGGCTCCCTAAAAAGAGTCCCGTCAAGGCTACAACCCGCAGTAACTCAGTTTTGGAGGTTAGTTAAATGAAGACATCTGTAACCGGGAATACAACTTCCCCAACGGCCCAGGCGAAAGGTTTCACTTTGATAGAACTTCTTGTCGTCATCTCTATTATAGCAGTTCTCGCAGCAATCCTTTTTCCTGTGTTTGCGCGTGCGCGCGAAAATGCCAGACGCGCCAGTTGTATGAGTAATTTGAAACAGATGGGGTTGGCTGTAATGATGTATACGCAAGATTACGATGAAGCTTTTCCATTTTCCAATATCCCGACAACAGTGAAGCCACCTGGCGGATGGTGGACGCCATCTGCAAACGCGGCGTATTGGCCACAAATTTTATATCCCTACACCAAAAGCACGCAAGTTTACGTGTGTCCGTCAGCAACTGTCGACACTCAAAATCAGGTTTATGGTAATTATGGCGCGAACTTATATCTGATGCCCAATACAGATGCTGTCCCTCTAAAAATGGCGGCAGTGGTATCTGCTTCCACGACATACATGATGATGGATTTTGGTAATTTACGCGCATATCCTGGCTACGTTAAAAGTCCGGATGGCTACTATGCATATTTGCCCGGTGAAGGTGATTTGGGCGTGGCTCTGGGAAGCACAGCTTTAAGACCTGATTCGTTGCAATCCGATTATCAGAGCGGCCGGCATTTTGGTGATGTCAATATGTGTTTTGCCGATGGGCATGTCAAATGGCTCAAATCAGAAATTGTTCTTTCGGAAGCTCGGAAGGCAAATTCAACGTATCCACTTTACGCAACATCTTCGCATCCGGTCAGCGCATGGGATCCCTATTCCGATAATTCATAGTCATCATGAAAAATATAATGAAGGCATTTTTGTTGCTGTTTTCTTTTTTAGTTGCGGCATCGCCCGTATGTGCTGTCGAGTTTCCTAATCTGGCGCCACCGCTCGAAGGGAAAAATGCAGTAGGAGAGGAATGGACGCCGATACATTCTGTGGCGCATTCTTTACCCACGCGTGATACGAAAGTACTTTTACATCAAGCCGTTAGCCTTGAGGTGGCTTCGCCTGAATTGGACTCTGGATACGGTGAATGGCGCATTTCTCCTTCGCCGGTGTTACAAAAAAATACCACTTATGTCTTTGCTGCGGCATTGCGCCAGCAGAGTATCGAAGGCGCACCTCCGTATCTTCGCATCTATTCTTTTGATGCCAAAGGTGCGCCAAAGGTTATTGGATACGTTGCGGGAAGAATAGGAGATTCCAATTGGTACACCATTCAAATTCAATTTCAGGTGCCACCCGATTCCGCACGATTGCGATTCGATGCCGGCCTGTTCGATTCTCGTGGCACGGTACATTTCGGTGATTTTCAATTGTACGAAAAAACAGATAATACTCCACCGCCGATGCTCTCTGGAATAGAAGAAAACACGAGCAATCCTCAGTGGCGAGCGCACTGGATTACTGCCGCCACGACCGGGGAGAATACAATATTTTCTACAAAGGTATCGTTAACGCAAATTCCTCTGGATGCCTACACACAAATTGCGGCCGATGGCGAATGGATTTTGAAAGTCAATAATAATTTCGTTGCCAGGGGCAGTGGTTGGGATCAAATACAGGCATTTAATCTGGCTCCATTTTTAAATATAGGTTCCAATGAAATTAGCGTGGATGTTGTGAAAGCTGGCGGGCACGCTGCGCTACTTTGCCAGGGCGATTGGCATTTTCTGCAAAGGAAAACTCTCCATATCCAGAGCGATGTTGCCTGGAAAACTGACAGTGGAATATCCGTGTCAGATGTGGGAGCGCCCCCATCTGCACCATGGGGCGATGCGCCATTGGCGAGGGCTTCTCATTATCCGGCATTGCCCATTGTCAAAATGGAAGCTCCTTCCGTTGCCCGCGCTGGCACGATATGGCAAGCGAAAATTGTTCTTGCCTCGCCATTAAGATTGAATGAGCAAAAGGATTGGGAACTGCGGTGGACCCGAGATGGTAAGCCTGCCTCGTTTTCCGCCGGCGCAGCAAAAGTACTTTTGAATAAGGACGGCACTGTAATCCATTTATCTTCTGCAATATCACCTTTTGCCACGCCAGGAAAATATCGCTGGGAATTGAAAAATAGTGATGCGCGCATTATCCCGATACAACAGCGAGAGATAGAAATCTCCGCCGCAACTTCCGCACATAAAAGTACTTTTATGTGGCCGCATCATCCTGCAAATAGGATAACGGTCAACGGAGAAAATGGCGCTCCGTATTTATTGGATACCGTCCGGCCTGAAGTTCAGTCCTATCGTAATTGGATGCAAGCAACGAGCGGGCATCTTTACGCCATTTGGTTGCCATTATCCAGCGCGTGGAAATCTCCTGATGTAATAGATATTTCAGAATTGGAATCTTCCTTGCTTAAAATTCTCGAGGCCGATCCGCAAGCTAATATCAGCGTGGTTTTGCGACTGGACATGCCGTCGTGGTGGTGTAATCAATATCCCAACGAATGCTATGTGTCGGATCAGGGAAAGCGTAACGCGCAATCATTTTTCTCGCTGAAATGGAGACAGGACGTCGTCGCTGCGATGAAATTGTTGAAACGAAAAATGGATACAATGCCGTCTGCAAAACGAATCTGCAGTATCGTTTTAGCGGGCGGCGAAGGTGGCGAAATGTTATTGCCGGGACGCACTTATGGCGAATATGATGTGAGCATCGCTGCGAAAAATGCGTTCACCGTTTGGTGTAAAAATAATAACGTAAAACCAATTAAATATCCCGACACAGCGATGCAGCGTCCCTATTCAATGGATGAAATGGCAGAAGCTGCAAGGAGCACAATCTTCCGTTTCTTTGCTGATTGGCAAGCAGATAATCTGATATTTTTCAGTCATCAAACCAAGAAGATTTTTGGCGCACAAATGCAGGTTGCGGCTTACTATGGTTACATTATGGAGCTGAGCGATTATCGCGTACAATACGGGCCACGTCTACTTTATTCGGGGCATCTCGGTTTGCAAAAAGTATTGGATGAGGGCGCTTTCGATTGTCTCATGTCGATTTCCAGTTACTCATTGCGCCGCCCCAATTTGGCTGGTGGATACGATGGACCAATAGACAGCATTTCTTTACATGGCATAACTCATGTCACCGAAAATGACATCCGCACCAATCTGGTCAAAAACGCTGATACAGCAGGGCAGCCCGCCGCTAATCTGGAGCAAACTCGCGAATTGTATCGTCGTGAAATGTTGAACGCCGCGCAAAAAGGTTCTGCGATACGATATCATTCGCTGCTCCATGATATTGATTTTCTGCAAGATCCACAGATACTCCAATTTATCGGCGAACTGGGGCAAGAGGTCCAGAAATTGAAGCCACTAACATTAGGTAATAAAAATGAAGTCGCATTTGTCATTGATGATGATTCTCTTTATAACTTGACGTCACTTTCGACATGGAAAACCTTGCCTCCTATTTTTCTGTCGCAATCACGCGATGTGCTGGCTCGCATGAATCGTCCCGTTGCATGGTTATTATGGGATGACTGGGTCAAAAACAAAGATAAATTCAAAACAGCAATTTTCCCTCTGCCGTCGTTATTGTCACCGGAACATCGCCAACAAATTGAAGCATGGACGGGAGTCACAATGCCTCCTCTCAATGACAATAGCGGTGCATTGGTCGCGGACAAAATTGGAATGCCTTCACTCAAAGTATTTACAGATTTAAATACCTTAACAAAAGCCGTTGGCGATACGGACAGCGGAGAGGGAACTCCTGTGAGATACATCGGTGATAACTTTCATTTTGATTACGCTAACGGCAAATTTTCGCCGAATTGACGTTTGTAAAGAGTTCTGAAAGCACTTTTGTCCCGCAGGATTATCTGGTGAGCGAATGACATGTAATCTGCCTGAAAAGATATAATGGAAAAGGTTAACGTTGAGCATTCACGAAAAAGAGAACATCATGCGAAAAGTACTTTTACTAATAATTTTAGCAACCAGTTGGATAAGTATTGCGAAGGCGCAATCGGCGCAAGATTTGAAATGGGATTTCACAAATGGCAATCAGATCTCCGCGCCGCATGGGCTTTCTAATCTCAAAATTGCTGACGGCAAATTGAGCGCGTTTACAGGATATGATCCCTACTTTTTACTCACTCTTCCACAGAAACAGATAGACGCAAAAGCCTATCATTATCTTTCGGTCAACCTTTATTCATCCATGCCTGCGGATAAATTATCGGTGTATTACAAATCGCTCAACGGCGATTGGAGTATCGGCGCCACGCCGTTTGCTGTGCAAAAAGGTTGGCATGATTACATTGTGGATTTGGATACACAAATCACCTGGTCAAAAGATGCCAGTTCGCCTGCGGCCAGAATTTGGGGTGGCACCACAAAATTGATCAGCACGTTGCGTCTTGATCCGGGAAATCAGGCAGATCGGGATATTATAATTAGCGATGTTACACTTTCCGCGAATCCCATCACCGCGCCACTAATTACAGAATGGCATTGGGAAGAAGCAGGCGATCTGCTGGGATGGACTCCGGAGAATTTTGAAACTACGCAAGTGGTAAATGGCGCGTTGCAGGGCGCCACCAAATATGATTCGCAACTGCTTTCGCCGATCTTGAATATTAACGCGGATGATTGGACAGACGCCGAATTTCGCGTCAAAAGCAACGTCAACGGCAGCGGCGAAATCTTTTTTCGTCATGCGGATGAAAAAATGTCCGATGCGCGGGAGGTCAGTTTCACCATCGTGGGCGATGGACAATATCATACTTATCGCGTCAATCTTTCCACTAATCCCGCATGGAAAGGCACGATTGCACAAGTGCGATTTGATCCGATAGATCCGGCGACGCCGGATTTGGCGGTGCAATATTTCCGGTTTTTGCCGAAGAATACAGGTGGCTTAATTGGCAATGGCGGATTTGAATTAGCCGATGAAAGTACATCTTTGCCGGAAGGTTGGAATTTTGAAAATGTCAAAATATCAATCGTCAATGGCGAGAATTCTGCGCATGCGGTTCAATTGCAAACGGATATGAAAAAGGAAACGAGAGGAAAATTGGGCCAGATGCAAAGTGCAATTTTTGAGTTTCCTACGACCGGTCAGTACAAATTAAATGTTGATTACAAAGACAGTGCTGGAACGGGAATGTTTTTCTATTCAGTTCGTTATTTTGATGTTTTTCATCAGCCGCTTGGGCCAGAATTTTCGAGTAAGCCCATAAAATCTTTTTCTTCATGGCAGAGGATAAAAAGTACTTTTAGTGTGCCAAATATCGCGGCGTACGGGCAAATTACATTTCAATTGGTCCCAGATTCACAATTGACGCTGGATAACGTTTCATTAAACCCAGTATCCGAAAACTCGCAAACCATCAATCCCTGGGAAGAACGCTGGCGCGCCAATTGGGTTGTCGCTCCCGGCGCGGAAACGCAGCCTGATGCGCCGCGTTATTTTCGCCATGAATTTGCAATTTTAGATATATCGAAAGTAACTTCCGCAAAACTCAAAGTGACGGCGGATAATACCGTGCGTGTTTCTATCAACGGAAAAGAATTACCCGCAGGCGCAAATTGGAACGAATGGAAATTGTTGGATGTCTACGATCTAAAACCGTATCTGCAAAACGGCAAAAATGTGATCGGAATCGTCACGCAAAATCAAGGCGGCGCTGAAGGAATGTTGGCGGAATTGAATGTGCTGCAACCAACCGGCTCCATTGATCTCAATTCAGACAAAAGCTGGAAATCATTCGTCGGAAAAGTCAATGGTGACTGGAGTAAAAGTACTTTTGACGATAGCACATGGCAACCAGCGCAAGAGATGGGAACGCCGCCGGTTCAGCCGTGGAATGAAGTTCCGTATGTTTATCTTGGCCAGGGAACGCCCTTAAAATTGACGGCGCTCAATTCACCAAAGCAGGCGAAATTGGGCGAATCAATCGCCGTGGATTTGAGTGTTATTCCTCAATCAAATACATTTCATCCAACAGCGTTAAAGCTGAGTTTGATTCCAATTAACGCAACCTCAAATGAATCTTCCTATGACTTTTCGTTGGTTCCGTTAGATACATCAAAATGGCAAAAAGAGGTAAAAGTGGATTTGCATCAAAGCGTGCAATTGCCCAAGTATTTTCAATCCGGAAAGTACTTTTTATCCGCAAGTCTGACGTATGCAAATATGATGCAGGGAAGTGTGTCTTCTAAAAATGAAATTACTTTAACGCAGGCTGCGATAGCAAAATCACCGGTGACAAAGGTCGTCTATTTACCCGGCAACGTTCCTTCGTTTGAAATCAACGGCAAGACATTTCCCGTGATGCATTCGATGACCGGCGTTCCTGATGCCGTGAAAAATAGTCATGACAACGGCGTCAATTTGATTTGGCTTAATATCGCCGATGGTTTTGATTGGGAACCCAACGCGCCAGCCACTTTTTCGGCGATGGATAAACGCATCGCCGGCGTGTTGAACGCGAATCCTGACGCCTATATCGTTTTGAATGTGCCGCTTGATCCGGTTTATAATCCGGGCATGAAAAAGTGGGTTGGTTTGCATCCCGATCAGTTAGTTAAAAAAGACGACGGCAGCGATAATGTGGGCGGTTATCACGGCGCGGTTGTCAAAGGGCAGTCTTATGCATCGCCGGTTTGGAAGCAGGACGCCGGACAGGCGTGGCGGGAATTGATCCGCCATGTGCGTTCCAGTTCGTATGCGGATCGGGTGATCGGTTACGTGCCGATTTCCGGCATCAGTTGGGAATGGTTTTACTGGGGCGCGCAAAGCAAGGAATTTGTGGATTATTCCAAACCGTTCACGCAGGCTTTCGCCAACTGGGCAAAGCAACAATATCACGGCGATTTAGCGTTATTGAATAAAACCTGGAACACAAATTTCGTCAGTTTCGATGCTATTCAATTACCATCGAAAGAAGAACGCAGCGGCGCGGATTTTGGCGTCTTCCTCGATCCGCAAAAACGCGGCGAGGTGATCGATTTGCGCCAGTTTTTCACGCAAGTGATTTCCGGAGACATTCTGAATTTTTGTCACATCGTGAAAGAAGAAACACATGGCGGAGCAATTTGTGGCACGTATTATGGATACGTGATGTATATCGGCGGCCCATATTTCGGCGTGCATTCGGGACATTACGCATTGGAAAAAGTACTTTCATCGCCCGATATTGATTTTGTGATGTCGCCTTCGCGTTACGCGGATCGCGGATTGGGCGGCGGTTCGGGATTTATGACGACTGTCGATTCCGTCAAATTGCATAAAAAGTTGTATATCGATCAAGACGATGTTCGCACTTTCCGCGCTACCGGCCCGGGCGGACAATTGGCAAGATTAAATACATTAAAAGACACTGTTTCCGTATTGGAACGCGAATTCAGTAACACTGCAGTAAACGGCGTAGCTGCGCAATGGTATGACTTTGACGATGGCTGGATTATGGGCGATAAGCGTTTGATGCAACTCGTTGGAAAGACGCATCAGATTGAAAATTTGTTGCAACACACGCCGCGCGAAACTAGGGACGCGCCAAATTCTATCGCTGTGATTCTCGATGAAAAATCAATTTTATATACAAAAGTCGATTCGATGATTCAGAGCGATGTTGCCAGCAGTGAAATAGATCAACTTAATCGCAGCGGTGTGGCGTGGGATAATTATCTGCTGAGCGATCTGCCAAAGATTGGCAATTATCATTATTACTTGTTCCTCAATTGTTTCAATCTCACGGATAACCAAAAACAGGAAATTGAAAATTTGAAGAAAGATGGCAATGTTTTGGTATTCATCGGCACGCCGGGGATTATCGATCAAGGGGATAAAAGTACTTTTGCGCAGGCGCAATATAATCCGGCTGGCGTGAGCAAAGTGACGGGATTTGATGTGAAGCAAATCGCTGATGGCCCGTTGGTGACGGTTATTCAAAGTGATAATTCTTTGGCGCAGAATTTGGCTGGAAAAGCATTTGGCGATTCCAGCGTGACAGGCCCGCGTTTCGCCGCGCAAGACGGCGTAAAACTGGGACATTTCAGCGATAATACCGAAACGTCGCTGGCTATTAAAAAGTTTGCAGATTGGACTTCGATCTATTCCGCCGCACCCATTCTGCCTGCGGGATTATTGCGCAATATCGTAAAATTCGCGGATGTGCCTGTAATAAATAATGCCGATGGCGACATCACTTATGTCTCCAAAAATTTGTTTGCGGTGCACAGTCTCACCGGCGGTGAACGTTTGTTTACAGTTGGGAAACAATATAAAACCGCGAAGGAATTGTTTTCGGATCGCGTTTATTCTGTAAAGAATGGACAATTCCAAATGCAAGTGCCGGAAGCCGGAACGGTATTGTTTTTGTTGCAGTAGAAAATAAGATGCCATTCCCGCTTTTGTGGGAATGGCATCTCAGAATAAAAGTACTTTTACTCTGCCAATTCTTTCAGCACAAACGGCAGAATTCCGCCGCTGCGATAATACTCAATTTCAATGGGCGTATCAATGCGCAGCGTTACCGGCACTTCTTCCGTGTTGCCGTCTTTGCGGTGGATACTCAAGGTGACATCCTGCTGCGGTTGCAAATTTCCCAAACCCTTCAAATCATACGTTTCCGAACCGTCCAGCTTAAGGCTGGCGGCGGAAACGCCCTCTTTGAATTGCAATGGAAGAACGCCCATGCCGACGAGATTGGAACGGTGAATGCGCTCGAAACTCTGCGCGATAACCGCTTTAACGCCCTGCAACGCGGTGCCTTTGGCGGCCCAATCGCGGGAGCTTCCGGTGCCATATTCGGTTCCGGCCAATACGATCAGCGGCACATTGGCTTCTTTATATTTCATGGCGGCGTCGTAGATACTCATCTGTTCGCCGTCCGGCTGATGCAATGTGACGCCGCCTTCGGTGCCGGGAACCATGAGATTCTTAATGCGCACATTGGCAAAAGTGCCGCGCGTCATCACGCGATCATTGCCGCGGCGGGAGCCGTAGGAATTGAAGTCGCGAATCTCCACGCCGTTGTCTTGCAGATATTTTCCAGCAGGCGATGTGGGCTTGATGGCGCCTGCGGGTGAGATGTGATCCGTGGTGACGGATTCGCCGAAAATCGCCAGCGGACGCGCGCCGACAATGTCGGTGATCGGCTTTTCGTCCAGTGAGAAATCATCGAAGAACGGCGGATTTTGGATGTAAGTGGATTTCTCATCCCACGCATATTGTGCGCCGTCGCTGCCCTGGATTTCACTCCACAAGGGATTTTGGTCGGCGAGATCGGAATACATGCGGCGGAAAGTACTTTTATCGAAAGCCGCCGCCACCAAATCCTGCACTTCCTGACTTGTTGGCCACAAATCGCGCAGGTACACGTCGTTGCCATCTTTGTCGGTTCCCAGCGATTGCGTATTGATGTCGATATTCACGGTTCCGGCCAATGCAAATGCGACAACCAGCGGCGGCGACATGAGGAAATTGGCTTTGATGTTTTGATGAATGCGCGCTTCAAAATTGCGATTGCCGGAAAGCACGCTGGCCACCACTAAATCGTTTTCGACGACACTCTTTTCAATGTGTGGCTCCAACGGGCCGGAGTTTCCGATGCAAGTCGTGCAGCCGTAACCGACGGTGTGGAATCCCAATTGATCGAGATATTCTTCCAGCCCGGTTTTCTTGAGATATTCCGTCACCACGCGTGAACCCGGCGCCAGCGAAGTTTTGACGGTCGGCTTGATCGTCATGCCCTTTTCGATCGCTTTTTTGGCGACAAGTCCCGCCGCCAGCATGACGTTGGGGTTGCTGGTGTTAGTGCAGCTGGTGATAGCGGCGATTACCACATCTCCGTGATGCATCTCATAACGATGATCCAGTTCCTCGGCTTGATGGGCGCTGGCCAGGGTTTGATCGGGCGTATTGCGATTGTCCATCATTTCACGCTCGGTGAGAGGATTAGTATTTTTCTCCGAGTTTTCACCTGTTTGCGAACCGCCGCCGGCAACGAGATCATGGCCATTTGTGCTGGCTGTCCAGTATTGTTTTTGTAGCTCTTCCAAACTTTTGCCGAAGCCGCTTTCGCTGACGGGTGATTGGAATAACTCGGTAAATTTACCTTGCAAATCCTCCAGCGCGATGCGGTCTTGCGGACGTTTGGGGCCAGCCACGCTGGGCGAAACATCGCCGAGATCGAGCTCCACCAATTCGGAATATTCAATCTCGCCTTTGCCGGGCATTCCAAATAAGCCTTGCGCCTGAAAGTACTTTCGGAAGGCGTCCACTTGTTCTTCGTTGCGGCCGGTGGAAATCATGTAGCGGCAGCTTTCTTCGTCTACCGGAAAATAGCCCATTGTCGCGCCATATTCCGGCGCCATATTTCCAATCGTGGCGCGATCAGGAAGCGTCAGGCTGGCCGCGCCTTCGCCGTGGAATTCTACGAATTTTCCAACAACTTTATGCTGGCGCAGTAATTGCGTGATGTGCAAAACCAGGTCGGTGGCGGTGACACCGGGCTTCAATTTGCCGGTCAGATGAACGCCGACCACATCGGGCGTCAGGAAATAAATCGGTTGTCCCAGCATCCCGGCTTCCGCCTCAATGCCGCCGACGCCCCAGCCCACAATTCCCAGGCCGTTAATCATGGTGGTGTGCGAATCGGTTCCTACCAAAGTATCGGGATAATACACGTTGTCTTTGCTCAGCACGCCGCGCGCCAGATATTCCAGATTCACCTGATGCACAATGCCGATTCCCGGCGGCACCACGGAAAAACTGTCAAAGGCCTGCATCCCCCATTTGAGGAACTGGTAGCGCTCATGATTGCGCTTGAATTCCATTTCCATATTGAGTTGCAAGGAATTGGGAGAGCGGAAATAATCGACTTGAACAGAGTGGTCGACAACCAGATCTACGGGAACCAGCGGCTCTACAATAGTGGCATCTTTGCCGATTTTGGCGGCGGCGTCGCGCATGGCGGCCAAATCCACCAGCAGCGGCACGCCGGTGAAATCCTGCAAAACGATGCGCGCTACCGTGAATGGAATTTCGTCATCACGCGTGGCATTGGCTTTCCAGTTGGCAAGTGCTTTCACATGTTCTTCGGTAATACTTTTTCCGTCAAAATTGCGCAATACCGATTCCAACACTACGCGGATGGAAACCGGTAGTTTGGAGATCGGCCCGATGCCGTTTTTTTCGAGTTGGGGCAGGGAATAATAATCCCCTTTCTGGCCATTGCCAAGATCAAATTGTTGCAGTGTCTCGTGTAAGTTGTGTTTAGAATTCTGTGTCATATTGGGCAACCTGTGTTTTCTTGTCATGTATTTTAACAAGGTTGGGGAGAGAAGTCAGAAGCTGGAAGTCAGGAAATTAAATGAAAGTACTTTTGACGGATTGAGGGAAGTTGAGGTCGTCAAAAGTACTTTTATGGGATATGTTTACTTGAGAAATAGCATACACTCATCGTTAGCGATATAACGTTCTAAAAATTCGGTGAACGAGAAAGCAATTTGGATGATGGGATAATCAGGCGCAATGTAACATGTAAAAAAGATAGGAGTAATTGCTTCTTTTTGCTGTAGCCTAATTGCATATGTGTGACAAGAAAGAGAGTAATCCGCAAAAATAAAATAGGATTCTGCCTCAGAGTTTTTGAAATGTGGATACTTTTCTTTTAGATTTTTGATTCTGTCAATTGACCAAAAGGAAATTAAGTAGTCATCTATCTCCCATCTTTCTTCAAAGACCGGCCAGCTTATCGATAATAGATATTCCCTAAAATCGTCTGGCAGGGCAATATTATATTTGGATTCAAATCGTCCCACTTCAAATTCAGAAGCGCCGTTTCCTAGAGTGATTCCTTGATCCAACCAATGTTGCCGTAACCGCTCGATTAGTTCAGACATATTGCCTCCAAAAGTACTTTTACTTATTCCGCTTTCGGAACTTGAAACGCCACATCCGGCGACATTTTGGCGCTCCAATCTTTCAGATAAACGATCACGCGCGCCGTGTGCATTCCGGGCGCGAAACGGCTGGATGAAACGGAAATGCGGTAGGGCGGATTGTTGGTAAGCGCAACGCTTTGGCCGTCCACCTGCCAGGCGATGCCATTAATTTGCCAACCTTCGGGAATCAGAACGCGCAGGTTTAAATCTTTACCGACAACATCTCCATCCTGAATTCCTTGTAGCAGCGGATTTTGCAAACCCATCAGCAATGCGCCGGAATCGTCCAAATTTTCCTGAATCGAACTCTTTCCGCGCAATGTGGTGCCGCCGCTTCCCAGTGTGGTTCCCGGTTTCACGTTTAGCGGGAATTGGCTGGGATTATAGGGCACGCGGCTCAGGAAATAGGGATCAGACGTCAAGTTGCGGTAAGTCAGCAAAGTGCGCCCGTCGGCGAGAAAGGAATAATTATTGTTTGCTTTCTTGCCGCGGATGGTGTCCCAACTGAACCAATAAATTGCGCCGACACGCGGGAAGTCTGTTTTGAGCGCATCATACATTCGCGTCATTTTATTGACGGCAAATTCCACGGTGGAAAGTCCCGCGCCTTTGCTTTCGATGGTGGCGGCATATTCGCAAATCATCAACGGCTTATTGGGAAATTTGTCATAGACATAGCGCAATTGTTCCACCGGATCTTTCTCAAAAGCGGGCCGATTGGGATCGCCGTCGTTGATATAAACGCTGTAGATATTAACGCCTACCCAATCCACCCAATCGTCGCCGGGATAATAATCCATGATATTTCCCTGCGGCTCCGCGAAAGGACACCACACCATCGCCACATTGGGCGCTTCTTCGCGCATCACTTTTGTCATTAAACGAAATTTCTCGATGTATTTGGCGGGATCTTTTGACCATGCAGTCCACGGCCCGTTCATCTCGCTGGCCCAGCGTAAAAAGATGGGCACTCTGGCGCGCGCGGCATCTCTGGCCCAGTCGCGCAAGTAAGCATCATCCTTTACTTCGTCCAAACCGTTGTTGGGTTCAAAAGCAATTTGCGGCACTGCGCCGTGGGCTTTCAGTTTTTCTACCCAGGCTTTGGGAAATGGCCGGCCGTATCCCACGTAGGTGAAATAGGAAGCATGTTTTTTCTTCGTCAGCGCTTCGTAATTTCCAATGTCGCCCTGGACGTTATAATCCAACTCAATGAACGCGCCCAAATAACAACCGTGATCGGGCGCAAATTTACCTAACGAAACAGCCCAGCTATCGGCCGTTAATAACATCAAAAAGGTGAAGCCCCAGATCGCAAATGACAAAAGTTTCTTCATAACACTGCTCTTGAAGTATACATGCCGAGTAAAAGTACTTTTCCCTAGTAATGCTCATGTCGCCGGGAGCAGAGAAATTGTATTATAATGACGTCGCTTATCTTCGTAACGTTCATGCTGAACCAGTCGTGGATTGGAGCGTCCTATACTTTGCATTTAGGGGAATGAATTATGAATTGTGTTTCAAATAAGAACTTGGCTGGTCAAACGCTGCTAATTGGCGGCGCTGTGTTAATCTCTGCATTAGGTGCAAACGCCGCGGGAAGCTCCGTTACTGCATCGCCTGTGGCAAGTCCTGCAAGTGCGGCTAAAGCTGCCGCTCCTGCACCTGCAACGCCGCCAGCGCCAGCTGCCGCGCCACTCAAAGAATTGCCGGATACGGCCACCGCTGCTGAGGTGAATGGCGTGAAAATTCCGATGAAAGACATCAATAACGCAATAGATGCCATCAAAAAACGGCAGCCGAATTTGGCGGATGGCTCCGCTGCGGCGAATGCGGAATTGACAAAATTCCGCCAGGATATGCTCCATGATTTGGTGGATTTTGAGTTGCTTTTGCAGGAAGCAAAAAAACGTAACATCACGCCAGATCCCAAAGACGTAGATGCGGAAGTTTGGCAGATTAAACGCCAATTTCCCAGCCCTGATGCTTTTAGCCAGTGGCTGAAAGCGACCGATCAAACAGAGGCTGAGTTGCGTCAAAGTACTGTGGACAACATGAGTGTGGAAGCATTAGGAAATCAATTGTCGGTGGATGCGACCGTTAGTGATGCTGATTTGCAAAAATTCTACAATGACAACAAAGATCGATTTGTTGTTCCAGAATCTGTGCAAGTGAGCCACATTTTGATCGCCGTTCCGCAGGATGCCAACGACGCGGATAAGAAAAAATTACAAGATCAAGCGCAAAAGGTGCTGAAAGAAGCACTTAAACCCGGTGCGGATTTTGGTGCTCTGGCGGCTAAATATTCGGACGATAAAGCAACTGCCGATAAAGGTGGGAGTTTGGGGTTATTAGTTCAAGTGGATAAAGGCAGCTGGAAACCCATTGTAGACGCGGCCTTCGCGGCGACACCGGGAAAGGTAATTCCAAAGCTCATCACCAGTGATTTTGGGTTTCACATTGTGGATCCTATTGAGAAAAAACCCAGTAAACAATTGACCTTAGATGACGTGCGCACCGACATCAAACCTATGGTTTTGCATCAAAAAGTGGAAATTGCGATTGATGCGGAAATCCAAAAATTGCGTAAATCTGCTACGATCAAGACAAATATTTAGGAATTCGCCGGCAAGCGATCTCGTAACCGTTTTGCTGGAACTCCGGCATATAAACCAAAAGGTTCTGTATCGCGCGTCACCACGGCGTTTGCGCCGATGATGCAACCTTTGGCGATAAATGTGTTTGGAGTTATAGAGGCGTTGGTGCCAATCCAAATATCTTCTTCCAGCGTAATCGGCCCGCTGCTGCCGGGCGCTATTGCCATGGGTTTCCCTTCGTGAATGAGCGGGCTATGTTGCACCGTCGCTAAAGCTACGTGCGCGGCGATGTTGCAATATGGCCCGATTTGTAATCCGCCACCGCCATATAGAGCGCAGCCAGGCGCGAAATGTGATGTGTGTCCCACGCGAATAAATGCTGTGCCGGATGCTGTTGAAAAATAGGTGTTCGGATAAAAAGTCACTTTGTGGCCAACGGTTAATTCACCATTCCCTTGAATAAAACAGTTGGGAAAAAATGCAACATTGTCACCAAGCGTAACCTGTGGCGAATCCTGGCAATAAAATCCGCTGGCGATGCGCACGTTATTGCCCACGTTAAATAATTCAGGATGTTCAATATGAACATTCGCTTCAACCACAACATTCTCGCCGCAAGATTTAAACAGGCTGCAATAGTCTTTCATGATAATAAAAGTTTTTGGTTCGAGGTTACCCGGTTCCCGATTAAAAGTACTTTTATCATATTTGGGTGAAAGTGGAGTGCGCCTGAACCCTGAACCTAAAACAGTGGTGTAAATTTATGGCCGTTTTTCTCGATTGTATTTGCATCCATATAGCAAACGCTATAAGCGCGGCGGGCGATGTCAGTGGAATTGGTGTCGGAGCGATGCAGCAGCCAATTGTGCAATAACACGGATTCGCCTGCCTCTAATTCCAGATAGATTATCTTGCTATCGGGCGCTTCCGTTTCCGCTTGTTCAGAAGTTAAAAAGCCGGAAGGATGAGATGGATTTATCAATCCTTTTTTGTGGCTTCCCGGAATCACTTGAACGCAGCCATTCGATTTTGTAGCGGGATCAAGCGCTGTCCAAACGGTGATAAGCGGGTCACGATCCAGATGCGTCCAACGATCTTGATGCCACGGAAGCAACGTTCCTTGATGCGCGGGTTTATTCATAAACATGGCGCGGAAACAGGCAATTGGCGTTTCGTTGCCATAAACCCGCGCGCAGATTTCCTGAAACAACGCGCGATCGGTATATTCGCGGAATAAGGAATCGAATTCCAAATCCTGGATTTTGCGATACGCCAAAGTCGCGCCTTTGAATCCGCGTCCGCCTTTACCCGCGTTTTCGTATTTGCCATCTTTGCTATCGAGCTGCATGAAAATTTTGTCATAATCAATCTCTGCTTTGCCCAACATAATTTCATCAATGCGCTGCGCCAAAGCATCCAGATCGGCATCGGAAAGTACTTTTCCCAACTTCAAATAGCCGTCTTGTTCATACTGTTCCCATTGTTTTGTTGTAAGTTGTTCTGTCATTATGCATCTCCTTTTATCGAAAACGTTCAACTGTATTTATTTTTAACCTTTTATATAACAAAGCTCAATGCAAAATCTAAACAATCTTTTATACTATCCGAACATGCAAAATAACCTGGTATTTTTGGCAAGTTCTTATGCGCCTCGCGCACAAAGCCACATTAATAAATATTTGGAAGGCTACGCCACTATTCAATATATGCAACGTGGCGCGGTGGAACTGGCCTATGATGACGATGTGCAAGTGTTGCGCGGCGCCTGGTTTTGGCCTGCTTATCCCGGGCCGCATTTGCGTTTTAATGCACCCGTGGAAGGTGGTTATTGGTTTCATCGTCATCTGGCGTTTCAGGGACCGCTGTTTGAAGAATGGGTTTCACAAGGATATTGGCCGATGCGCGCCTGCGCCGCACCTGTTTCGCGCACAGCTGCACAATGGGGAAAATATATGGATGTTATGATTGAGCTTTCCAAACGCGGTGACAACTGGGGACGGCGGCGCGCCATTAATATGTTGGAAGGGTTGTTATTGGAATTGTGTGAAACAAGTGTAGACCGCCAGAGCGAGGAGTCTCCCTGGTTACAAAAAGTACTTTCGCTGCTATGTCTGGATCAGTCTTCGTTGTGTGATTATGCGCAATTAGCGCACGAAATGGGATTGAGCGAAGGCAGTCTCCGCCGTAAATTTAAAGCTGCGACTGGCACTGCATTGCATGCGTATGTATTGCAACAGCGCATGGTAGAGGCGCGCAATATGTTGACAGAAACAGATTTGCCCATCAAAACAATCGCCTTGCGTTTAGGCTATAATAACGTCTATTTTTTCAGCCGCCAATTCAAACAAATGACCGGCGCGCCACCAGCGACGTTTCGGCAGAGCAGGGTGATGCGCGGGAAATGAAATGGGGCAGCGATGATGGAAGTACTTTTGCTTATCGTTTGAAAAGTACTTTAGTCGTTACCATTTAGGGTGAATTCAGCTTCAGTCACTTGCTTTTGCCATTTGACATGGCCATCTGCCCACAAAATGTTGGTTCCATCAAGGTGGCGGCGGACTATTTGGCTGCGGGAGGCATACGTGGTAGTTGTGCCGTTCAACAAATTCAATAATGAAGGTTCAGTGGTGGTGATATGCCAACCGCCACTGTCGAAAGTTCCTCAGTAGTCAAATCCTAGGATTGTTGTCGATGGAGAATCGATGACCGCTTGGCTGATATTGGAAATACCGCCATCGCCTGCCACGTCCGCTGAGGAATGCTGGTTCATTTGATAGGCCGTTGGCGTGACGGTGTAAGTGGGATAATTATACATTTCGCTTTGAGCAAAAGTTTTGCTGGGACACTGCAAAATCTGGACGCTTTTCAAATAGGGATAAAGCGCATCGGCCCAGGTGAAGTAGTTGGAAGCTGCTGCATTATAAGGCATAAGCGTGCTTGGAATGCTTCGCCAAACAGAGGGATACTTTTCATCATAATCCTGCACATACATCATGTAACCTAAGCCAATTTGTTTTAAATTACTTTGGCAACTGGCGCGCCGTGCATTTTCGCGTGCTCGTGCAAAGACAGGAAATAGGATGGACGCGAGAATTGCAATAATTGCGATCACCACCAAAAGTTCGATTAGGGTAAAAGCAGCCCTCTTTTTTGTAACAATCATTTTCACCTTTTTAAATACAAAAATCTATTATTATTTTAAGTATGCCACAAAAGCGCAAAACTTCAACATGTAATTTCCTAAAATTTAAGAACGGTAAAAGTACTTTTTTAATGGTTGCAAAAGTACTTTTGCAAGGCACTTTTATTAAAATTTTCCTTCCCGCTCTTCAAAATGCGTTGGTTTACCCAATGTTTGACCGCCGCTTTGGAGATATTGCGCCACCCAGTCTGTCATTTCGTCTAATGAAACATGCGGATAACCGAAAAGTTGATTTGATTTGGAAGCGTCGGAAAGCCAGGCCGTTGCCGCTTCTTCGCCGATGATATTAGGCTGGCGATCCAGCAATTGACCAAAACGCACCGCTAAACTACGCAGAGAAATAGTCTCCGGGCCGGTGATATTAAAAGCGCTGGCAGGTGAGGTCGCATGTTTCAAACACATCAAAGCACGAGCATTGGCATCACCTTGCCAGATGACATTGGCATGTCCCATGCTGACATCCAGCGGCTCGCCGTTCCACACTTTCTGCGCCACATCCATCAACACGCCGTAGCGGAAATCGATAGCGTAATTGAGGCGAAACAGCGCTACGGGCGTATTGTTTTTATTGGAATAATACGAAAAAATCCGCTCGCGTCCCACGCAGGAATTGGCATAATCGCCGGGCGGCGCCAACTCGGTTTCTTCGCGCGCGCCTCCGGCTTTGATGGGAACCAGCGGATAAACGCAGCCGGTGGAAAAGACCACGGTTTTGGAATCAGGATATTGCTGCGCCGCGTAAGCGGGCACCATCACGTTCATGGCCCAGGTGAGGTCGGGGCTGCTGGAGGCGCCGAATTTGTGGCCCGCCATGAAAATGACGTTCGCGGCTTCCGGCAATTTTGCTACTTCCGCGGGTTCCAGCAGGTCGCACTTCACCGTTTCGATATTAGCATCTTCGAGCTTGCGCCGTGCCTCGGGATTGGAAAAACGCGCGACGCCGATGACCTTGTCTTTGCTGCCTAGTTGGTCCAGTGCGCGCCGCGCCATCATGGCCAGCGTCGGCCCCATTTTTCCGCCCACGCCCAGAATCACAATATCACCAGGCGTTTTTTGGAGCGAGTCCAAAAGTTCAGGAGTTGGCCGGCTCAGCAATTCATCCACAGCACTATCACTGACCGGTAGTTCGTCGAAATGAAAAGTTCGTTGGTTCACAATGGTGAAGATTTTATCAGAAGCGTAGAGGTGCGGCGCGCCGGGCTCCGGCAAAAGTACTTTTATTCTACAATTTCTCCATTCACAAACCGCCGCAAACCGTCCGCTGTTTGCAGCCACAGAAACCCTTCCTCATCAATGCGCTGCGCGATGCCAAAGTACTTTTTCTGCTCTTCCTGCAGGCCGATGACTTCGCCCATGAAAATGCAGCGTTGCTGAAATTCCCGATGAATTGCCGGCCAATCATTTTGATCTTCCAAAGCATTCATTTCCAAAAGTACTTTTTGCAGCACATCTTCGACATCATGTTCCAGGCCACTAATTTGCCGCAGCGAAGTGGCGGGATAAATCGGGCGTTCTGGCAAATCGTCTTTGGTTTGATTGATATTCAAGCCGATGCCGGCGATGATAAACGCCAGTTCATCTTGCCGCCATTCGCCGCTGCATAACACGCCGCCCACTTTTTTGCCTTGTAGCAAAATATCATTGGGCCATTTGGTTTGCGCGTTAACATCAGCCGATTTCTCCAAGGCGCGGCAAGCTGCCACTGCCAAAAGCAACGTACATTGCTGTGGCAAAATGGTTGTGTTGGGGCGTAGAATTATCGAAAGATAAATGCCTTTATCCGGCGTGGAAATCCATTCGCGCCCACGCCGTCCTACGCCGGCGGTTTGTTCACCGGCCGTGACAATCGCGCCATGCGGCGCGCCTTCAATCGCCCATTGATGCGCGATGAGATTGGTGGAAGTGATGATGTCGAAATGTTGTCTGGGTTTGCCGATCATGAGGGATATTGTGTGCTCCCTTTCCCCTGGCGGGGAGAGGGCTGAGGGTGAGGGGGCGATTTCCTCTGATAAAAGTACTTTCATAATATAACGATGACCCTCACCCTAACCCTCTCCCTGTCAGGGAGAGGGAACTCCGTTTATTTGATTTCTATCTCCACATCCAATCCCACATCCAGCGCGCGCACCGAATGCGTCAGCGCGCCGACGGAAATAATATCCACACCGCTTTGCGCCACGCCGCGCACCGTTTGCAAATTGATGCCGCCGCTGGCTTCGCAGAGTGCTTTTCCATTTACTATTTCAATTGCTTCACGCAATGTTTCTGGCGGCATGTTATCCAACAAGATCAATTCCGCGCCAGTTTGCAACGCTTCGCGCACTTGGTCCAGCGTGTCGGATTCCACTTCGATTTTGACGCTGTGTCCCACATTTTCCCGCGCTTTGGAAACGGCATTTTTAATGCCTCCGCACAGCGCGATGTGATTGTCCTTAATCAAAATCATATCGTCCAGCGCGTAGCGATGGTTATCTCCGCCGCCGCAGCGTACGGCGTATTTTTCCAGCAGCCGCAGGCCGGGCGTGGTTTTGCGCGTGTCCACGATGCGCGCTGTCGTCCCTTCGGTTTCTTTGACATATTGCGCGGTGGCGCTGGCGATGCCGGAAAGATGTTGTACGATATTCAATGCCACACGTTCGGCGGTGAGAATCGCTCTGGCATTGCCGCGAATTTCCAATGCGACTTCGCCCGCGCTCACAGCGGCGCCGTCCTCCAAAAGTACTTTTAGATCAATATTTTCATCAAGCAAACGAAAAGTACTTTTGGCCGCGCCGACTCCGCAGACTATTCCGCTTTCACGAAACCGCATTAATGCTGTCGCCTGCGCGTTGGCCGGAATTAACGAATTGGTGGTAATGTCACCGGAACGGATGTCCTCGCGCAGCGCGGCTTCGACAAATTGTATCAATTGAAAATCAGGAATGGGAAGATTCATATTCGCTATTTAAATTACTATGAAATGCGGCGCGTGTCATTTATGATAAAAGTACTTTTGCCGGACAGGTATACTCTGCATCAGATTTTATAACAAAGGAGTTTTTCGATGCGCCGTTCAAAAGTACTTTTACGCCTTGTATTGTTTCTCAGTGTGTTGATTCCGATCAGCGGCTGCCGCGCGGCGGAAAATCCGCGGGCGCTGGATGCCTATGTCCATGCGTCGGATTCGAGCTTTCAATGGAAGATTAAATCGCAAAGCAAAAGCGCGGATATTTTGAGCCTGACTTCGCAAACCTGGCAGGGGGGCAAATGGAATCATCAATTGACGATTGTGAAACCGGATCACGACGCGTCACCCGGCACGGCGCTATTATTGATCGATGTCGGCGGCACGCCGGATGTTATGCAGTTTCTGAAAGTCCTGGCCAACGGCAGCGGCGCAACGGTGGTTGGTCTGAGTAATGTTCCCAATCAGCCGCTCTATGGCCGCGCGGAAGATGCGTTGATTGCCTATACATTTCAGAAATTTATGGAGACCGGCGATCAGACCTGGCCGCTGCTTTTGCCGATGACAAAATCCGCGACGGCGGCCATGGATGCGGTGCAGGAATATAGCAAAAGTACTTCCACGCCCATCACCAAATTCATCGTGGGCGGCGCTTCCAAACGCGGCTGGACGACCTGGCTGGTGGCGGCGGAAGATAAACGTGTGATCGGCATCGTGCCGATGGTATATGATAATCTCAATTTACCGAAACAATTGCCGCATCAGAAGGAAATGCTGGGCGATTATTCCAGCCAGATCGGCGATTACACCAAGCTCGATCTGCCGCACCAGTTGACAACGCCGCGCGGCATGGAGCTGGTGCAAATTGTCGATCCGTATTTTTATCGCGACCGCATCACGATGCCCAAGCTGATTATCAACGGTGCGAATGATCCTTATTGGACAGTTGATTCGTTGAATCTGTATTACAACGATCTGGGCGGCCCTAAAAATGTCTTTTATATTCCCAACGCGGGGCACAGCATGAATATGACGGATAGTTCCGGCGCTGTTAATCTTCCCGGAGTGTTCAATTTATTGGGAACGATTCAAAGCTGGACGCGCATCGTGGCCGGCGGCAAAACGCCGCCGGAAGTCAATCTCGATGTCAAAGATACCGCGGAGGGAAAACATTTCACGGCAAGCGTGGCCGGCGGAACCGCCGGAGAATTGTGGGTGGCCAAATCGACCTCCAGGGATTTTCGCCAATCCACCTGGGTGGCATCGCCAATGAAAAATATCAACGGCCATTTCGAGGGCGATGTGAAAACGCCGGAAAGCGGATATGTCGCGGTTTTCGCGCAATTGGCATTGCCGGGCACGGCATCGCTGCCGATGCATCTTTCCACGCCGATGACTGTATGGGGCGCGAATTAGCATAGGGGCACACCTCGGGTGTGCCCTCAGTTGAGCTACTTGCGGGCACGCCCGAGGCGTGCCCCTACATAAATTTCCTCATGAACAACCTTCGCGATTTTATTTCCGCAATCGACAAAATAAATCAACTCCAAAAAATTTCCGTCCCACTTTCCGCGCATTTGGAAATCGCCGAAGTGGCGGATCGTGTCATCAAAAGCGCTGGCCCGGCGTTGCTCTTTGAGAACGTCCGCGAAACGCCGGATGTTCCGGTGGCGATTGGTTTATATGGTTCGCACGAACGGTTGGCGCTGGCGTTGCGTGGCAAGCCGCAGGAAATTGCGGAGCGTATTCACGAACTCATCCAGACCGTGCCACCGCCGGGGCTTTTGGGCAAGATGCAATTGGGACTAAAAATGTTGCCGACATTGCAAAGTCTGGCGGTTGTCACTGTCAAAGATGGCCCGTGCAAAGAGCAAAAGTACTTTGGGGATGAAATCGATTTATCGCGTTTGCCGGTGTTGACTTGCTGGCCGCAGGACGGCGGGCCGTTCATCACGTTGCCGATGGTTTTTACGCATGGTCCCAACACCGGTCGCCGCAATGTGGGGATGTATCGCATTCAGATTTTCGATAAAAACACCACCGGCATGCACTGGCAAATGCACAAAGTGGGCGCGCAACATGGCCGCGAAGCGCAGGCAAAAAACCAACGCATCGAAGCGGCGGTTTGCCTCGGCGGCGATCCGGTGTTGCCGTTTTGCGCGTTGGCGCCATTGCCGGAAGAAATCGACGAAATGCTTTTCGCCGGATTTCTGCGTGGCAAGCCGGTGGAGATGGTGAAATGCGAAACCGTTGATGTGATGGTTCCCGCACAATGCGAATACATCATTGAAGGATATATCGAGCCGGGCGAAACGCGCCCCGAAGGGCCGTTTGGCGATCATACCGGTTATTACACGCCGGTGGAGGATTATCCGGTGTTTCATGTCACCTGCGTCACGCATCGCAACAATCCCATTTATCCCGCCACCATCGTCGGCATTCCTCCGATGGAAGACGGTTATCTCGGCAACGCCGTCAGCACGATTTTTTTGCCGCTGGTCAAAACGCAAATTCCCGAATTGGTGGATATGCATTTGCCGGTGGAAGGCTGTTTTCACAATCTTGCCATCGTTTCCATCAAAAAACGCTATCCCAATCACGCTTATAAAGTCATGCACGCCTTGTGGGGCCTGGGACAATTGATGTTTTCCAAAGTCATCATTGTGGTGGATGACGATGTGGATGTGCATAACATCCACGAAGTGATCTGGCGCGCTACCAACAACATCGATCCGGCGCGCGACGTGCAAATTGTCAAAGGCCCGGTGGACAGTCTCAACCACGCCGCGCCGCAAGTCGGCCTCGGCTCCAAAATGGGTATCGACGCCACCCGCAAATGGCCGTCCGAAGGTCACACGCGCGAATGGCCGGATGTGGTGAAAATGGATTCGGAAACAGTGGTGAAAATTGATGGAATTTGGAATCAATTGGGATTAGGCGAACTGATTCCGTCGCCGTCAGTGAATGGGCATATTGTCGCGCAAATGCCGGAGCCGTAAAAGTACTTTTCATTGTAAACTTTGGAGTTAGGCGATGATGAATCAAATTACAAAAGGCGAAGTTCTGTTTCACTAATGTTGCTTTTGTTTTGTAATATAACGAACATGGCGACGAAGTTGATTTAATAATGTTTTCGCGCCGCGGTCTTTGGTGATTTGCCAGACTGTCCGCCCTCTCTTGTTGCGGATATTTAAATTCGCGCCATGCGCTAGCAATAGATGAGCCAGGAGTTCCGGTTCTCCTCTATTGTAATAGCCATATTCGCCCTGAGCCGCAAGCAACATCAACGCGGTGTTGCCGTTTGCGTCCTGTATATTCACTTTCGCGCCGTGACGCAACAATACCTGAACCCACGGCGCATCGCATGCAGCGGCATCTCCTTCCCCCCACGTTTGATCGGTGGCCATTATCAACGCCGTTCTGCCTTCCGCGTTGCGTGCGTTAATATCCGCGCCATGCGCGATCAATAAATGCAGACATGCCTCATCGTGAGTTTGCATGAGCGCCGTTTTGCCGTTATCGTCGCGCGCATTAATATTTGCTCCGTGATCTATCAGAATTTGAGTGACCTCTGAAACAACCGGGTCGGCTGAAAGCTGTCTGGAATCACTGCCGACAGCAGCCATCAATGGTGTGTATTTGTCATTATCGCACTTGTTGGGATCAGCCCCTTTAGCCAGCAACATGCGTGTTATCAAAGGCGAATTTGCACTGAGAAAAAGAGGTGTAACTAACTGTGTCATTTCCATGTCATCGAGATCTTCGTATTGAGGCAAGGAACAATTGGCGTCAGCTCCGCTGGACAATAGATGCTTTATCTGCTTGATGTCATGATAGGGAATAGCATTGAAGAGTGATCTATCCAAGATTAGTTGCTTTTTCCCGGGCAAACCATGCTTGGCATCCACATGTGCGTCGTGCGCCAGCAACATTTTCACTATTTCAGGATAATCGTAATAGGAAGCCCATTCAATAGGCGTCTTTCCAAAATTGTCGCGGTGATTCAAATCTGGATGACCATCTAATAATGCCTTTACGGTGCTGATGCGGTTACGATAGCAGGCAACGCCTAACGGCGTTACGCCATTTCTATCCGGGATATTGGGATCAGCACCGTGATCGAGTAACAGGCGAATAATTTTTACATAATTTGCCTGGACCGTTTCCCATCCCAATTCCATATCATTAACAGAAGGTGCATCGGCAGCTTCCCATAAGGCTGTTTCTCCGTCTGTTGTATCCCGGTGATTTATAACGGCCCCGTGTGCCAGTGCAAATTCGACAATGCTTGGGTGCGCATTATATGCACCATTCATAAGGAGCATAGTGAAGTCGATATGCTTACCTTGATTTAGCGCCGCGCGTACAATTCTAAGGTCTCCATTTGCAACCGCGTCAATAAGATAATTTTCACTGATTTGCGGATGACTATTTGTTTGTGTCGCAGCGATACAAACCCGCGAGTGCGCGAATCCTATCGCCGCGAGAAAAATTCCAAAGAGGAGGAAAAGTACTTTTCTGTTTCGCATGGGCATTCCTTGAAGTTGCCGTCAGCCATTATTTTACTATCACAATCGCCGGGCCGGTTGTTTTCCAAGTCCCATCCGATTGCAAAATCGCCTGTCCCCAAACGGGGATTTCCAATTGATCACCTTTGGCAAAAACATGAATCTCAAAATGTTCGCCTGGCATAAAAGTACTTTTACCTGGGCCTTCCAAAAGTACTTTTGTGCGGCTGTCTTCCACCGTTTTGATGATAGCCGAATTGCCGGTTTCGGGATTCACCAGACATAATCCGTTGTAACTTTCATTATAGGATTGCTGCGCGTTGACCGTACCGGAATTTCCAGTTTTGGGATCATACGCGTACAAATATGGCCGTGTGCGCGGGAATGGCGCATCGGTGGTGATCGTGTCGGTTTGGGGATCGAACGATTGCACGGTGCCGATTGCTTCCACGTTGCTGGAGGCGTCCAGCGTCAGCCAGCTTCCGCCCGGCGCGGCGGCGACACTTTTTACCAAAAGTGCAAAGGGCCGCGCCATGCTTTTCCGGTTTAAGCGAATCAGCGCGCCGCTGAGATGTTGCATGATTTCCACTGGCGCATCCACACGTAAACGCAACGGGGAATCGGCGACTTCCAATACTGTCAATGGTTTTTGCAATAACGGCTGCACGGTCATATTAAATCCGGGTAATTGGAGTTGTCCGCTTCCCGCCAGCGAGGCGCTTTGCACTTTGCCGTTATGATCTAATTTGGCAAACGCTTCTTCTCCCTGAAATGAAATATCTTTATCGAAATGATGAATCCGGGAAGCGTCGTTGGCGGCGAAATAGTAATCATCGCCTTGCGAGGAAAGTACTTTTGAGGTGCGTAAACCAAAAGTACTTTTATTGCCGTCATCAGGAAGCAACTGCGTGACATTCGCGATTTTATTTTCGCCTTCGGTGGGAAGAATCACGGATGTGAAACGCACCGTTTGATCCGGCGACGTTTTCAGATGCGATAACGCATACGTGAGATCCATTGTCGCGCGCGGTTTGGGTGAAGTCGCGGTGATCAACTCCGCGCCGGGCGGCGCGAATTGCGTGACGTACATTTGATGATTTGTCTTGTCCGTGGCCGACCATTGCAGGTTCACTTTTCCATCCATTGAATAGAACGATGGGTGACTCAAGAATCCAAAACCTTCGCCGGGCGGCGCGAAATAAAAGGGCGAATCAGCGAACGATTTCACGCGCCCGTTGGCATCCATTTCGCTGGAATAATCCACATCCGGGCCAAGCACGGAACCGGCGCGTTGCTCCTTCAAAAGTACTTTTGGCGAAGTGGCAACTTTTAATGTTCCCTGCGAAATGCCGTGCAAACTGTAATCATATTCGCTCCCGCCTCGCGCCCAGAAGGTGTCTATTAAATAGCTTTCATCCGGCGACAAATCAATCAGCGTCACGCGCCGTTTGTAGAGTTGCACATTCTGATCGCGATAGGCAGCGGGATCGTTAATTTGCATCGAACTCATCACCGGGCCGTTGACCAGTGATTGCAAATCGCCGCCCGGCGACGGCTCGCGCAATTGGTTGCGCCGGTTCACCACCAGCAGATTATGCGCCACCGTGGTGCTGGTAAATCCGAAGCGCAGGTGCGTATTATAATAGCCGGGATCGAAGGAAAATTCGCGGCCTTTGGCGTAGAATAATAATCCCAATTCATCGGCCTGGCCGTGGTTGAGCGTCGGCCCAAATCGCATCAGCGCGGCGCGTTGCAGATAACCGGCGCCGTCGCGCAGAATCGCCGTGCCGTAATCGAAGAGCAGGGTATTGCCGGTTAATCCCGGAACGGTTTGCGGATCGACATTCGTTTGCTGCAAATCCGTTTTCCAATCCGGCGCATGAAAAAGTTCCCATTCGTCTTTGAGAGAAAGTTCATCGCCGCCGGAAGTTTTCATTAACGCCGCCGCTTGCAGGGCTTGTGTGCGGATTTCCGGATCGGTGCTATATTCATAAAGTTGCTCCGCTGCCAGCAACGTGCCGCTGTCGAACCAGTTGTCGGCGTTGAGAATTTTGCGATCCGGCCCGCCGTCTTCAAACTGCGGCAGATGTCCCGCCGCCTGGATACCGGTGAAATAACTCAGCGCAAAGAGACTAAATCTCTTATTGTTATAAGCATCATAGCCATCAGGATATTGCGGCAGGCGCATGCGTTGCAATGCTTCGGCGGTGGAGAGCAACAGGCCGCGCGTGTGTTCGGCATAGGACGGGCTGCTTTCGTAATAGCGCCCGTTGATATCGATGGTATTGGTAATGGCATTGCGGAATCCCAGCGGGCCGTCCAGCGCCCACTCGACCCATTGCGGAATGCCCAGCAACGTGCCCACCACCAGCGGCGCGCGGTTGTAATCGATGACGCCGTTATTCAATTCATAGCTGGCTCCGTGCCCGCCTTTTGCCATGCGCAGGCAATAATCCGCACCGTTCATCAGCAGATTGATTTCAATATTTTGCAACATCGAATAGCCGGGATTGGAAGGAGACGCATCGCCCGCGTGCGCGCTGGATTTCACTAATTCATAGCTGTAGGCAAAGCGCATGAGCGCGCGCGAGGCCTGATAATACGGCCGCTCCAGACGTCCGCCGCCGCGTTTGCCCGGCTCGTTTCCGGGATAATCGATGGGGCCTTCATAAGCTCTGGGATAGATAGTAGCGATGGCGTCGAGCAGCCACAACGCGCGTTGGGCGTAAGTTTCGTTGCCGGTCAATACGTAGGCGTCCGCTAATTCCAGAATGTCGTGCCAGGTTAATTGCGTGAGCATTTTGCCGTTGGCCAGCGCCACGAAAAAGTACTTTTGCCCGGTCGCCGGATCCGTCCAGCCGCTGCCGTCATCGGGATGAGTCGCATTAGGATAAATCGTTCCATCCGCCGCTTTCACGTGACGCGGATCGGCCCAGCCGCACCATTGCATTTTCTTGTGCTGAATCGGATCGAGGTCTTTTCCCAATCCATAAACATAAATCGAACCCAACGGCGGAATGATTTCTTTGACGTAATCATAATTCCGCTTCGCCCAGATATCGCCGGTGCGTTGATAATTAGCTTTGAGCGTTTTCGCCCAGGGAACGCTTTCAGCGCGCTTGCGCGCCGCAGTGATTTCTGCGGGATTGACAAAGAGAAACGGCGTTTTGGGCACGGCCACGCGCGGCATTTCCTGGAACGTTTGCGATTGCTGTTTTAGCTGTGACATGATGACGTCCGGTGATTGCGGAGCTGCGGCGTTGCTGACTTGAGTTGTGGCTAATAAAGATAACGAAAGCGCGGCGGCATAAAAGTACTTTTGCATAAAATTCCATTTAATTGCTTTATTGCTTATCAATAGGAATTATTTATCACTTTTCGCCAGCTCTGCCCAACCGGCCAAACTGACAGCGCGGCTATTGATGGGCGTGAATTGCGTTTCGTATATTTCTCTGCAAGCATCAACGAGCGCCGGATCGGCTTTACCGAAATCGGCGAACCCGTAGATGGCATAATTGTAAATTTCGGTGTTGGGCGGATTGCCATCCACGCGATTCGACAACGATGGCTTGCCGGACGCGTCTTTGCGGTAAATGTGTTTCCAAAACGTTTTCGACCAACGTTGCAGATCCTGATCGGTAAAAACAATGCCGCGTTGATGCGCTTCCAGCATAAAACGCAGCGTCAATTGCAGGTGCGACAAATCCTCTACCACTTTTTGTCCCGGATAAGCGATTGTATTGGTGCTGACATGATCTTCCGCTTTCCATCCCTGGCGCATTTCGCCCCACCAATAATAAAAATTATAGGTGCCGTCATCCTGCAAGTGAAATTCGCTTTGCACCAGACGGGCTAATTTGGTTGCCTTATCGCGATATTCTTCTTTACCGGTGGCGTCGTATAAATAGAGCAGGGCAGTTCCGGTTGCAGAAAGAGTATTGAACGGCTCGGGAGCGCCGTCCGACCAAAACGGAATTCCCTTTTCAAAAATATAATAACCGTAATCGTCCTTCTCGCGCCAATCGCCATTCATATCGGCGATGGCTTCTTCGGAACACTGTAAGTACTTTTGGGCGCGCGATGCGTATTGAGACAGCGCCGCGTTGTCTTTTACCATTGCCGCAAAACGCGCCAGCGGCGTGATAATTTTTCCGGTATGATGGCCATGCAATACCACGTTTTCCGTGGGCGGCGTAAACGGTTTGTAGGCGCGCGGAATAGTATCGCCCAAACGTTTTACTCTGATCAGCGTTACTTTATATGGATTTGGATTTACCCTGGCTTCCAAATCTTCCATTGTCAAATGATCGAATCGATCCACTTTGGGCGCTGCTGTGCGAAAGGTGTTGGTGGCGATGATTGAAAAAGTTTTCTTGTCGGCAGCCGGAATGATTTCGATGGTTGTTTTATCGTTGCCGCTATTATTTGTGGTGCGAATTTCCAGTGAAGGTTTTCCATTCTCACCGTCAAGAATGACAGGCTGGCCGAGCGTGTAAACGCCGCCCGTCAGCCAGCCTTTTCTGATTTGGCCTTTCCAATCTTTATCGCCCCGCACATCGGCACGCGCGGCCACAACCGCATCGGCAAGTTTCTCAAAATAGCGCAGATAATCCTCGTCGCCGGTGGCCTGATACATCGTCAGAAAGGCGTCCATATCGTAGGAAACGCCCCAGGCGATAGTGCCGCCGGGCAATTCGCCCAGGGGATCTTTTTGCTTCTGAAAATCTGCAACGACTTGCCGGGCGACAGGTTTGAACCGTTCGGAAATGGAAGGATATTTGCCGGCCGCTTCACTGAGTTTTGCGGAGCCCATTACCATCAATGATATTCCGATTGCCATAAAAGTACTTTTGATCAGTTTCATTTATTTCTCCTTGTTTAAGGCAGCCACGGCGTTGGCGCCGTGCTGCTGACAGCCGCCTGGTAAATAGTTTGGGATTTTAGCCATTTTGCATGACCGTCCGCAAATAATACATTGCTTCCGTCAAAATGCCGGCCCGATACACAATCCTGCTGAGCGTTGCTGCTTGTCGTGACGCCCGAACATTGCGCCGCCGAATAATTGGAGGCGCCGGCAATATACCAATACGAAGCGGGATTAGTCAAAACCCGCACTCTTTCGATCATGTAATCTCCCGTTTCCAATATCATGTAAGTGGAAGCTGTTTCCTGTATCGCCGCCATTTTTACCGGATCTGTATTTTGATATTGCAGCACCGTTCTGTTGGCGCCATAATTGACATAACGCGGTGGGTAAACCTGGCGTGGCGATGAAGGGCAGATAAAGATTTGGTAACTTTTGGTATAGGGCTGAATCATCTGTTGCCATAACCAGGAGCCGGTTACCCACGTATCTCCGTCCGGCGGCGGAGCGTTATCTGTTTGAATGGATCGCGGATAAGTCTCGTCATAATCCTGCACGTATTGCATAATTCCCAATCCGATTTGTTTCATATTGCTCAGGCAACTGGTGCGCCGCGCGCTTTCCCTGGCCCGGGCGAAAACCGGAAACAGGATGGCTGCAAGGATTGATATAATTGCAATAACGACCAATAATTCGATGAGGGTGAAGGCTTTGCGTTTCATTTGTCTGCTCCTTAAAATTTAAGATGATCATAGTATGCCCCATTCGCAAAAGAATGTAACGTTGTTTTTGCTCCAACAAGGTTATTTTTGCTCCATTTTTCGCAGTTGCCGCCGCAATTCTGTGGGTGTGATATCTGCATATTTTTTAATCAAAGCGCGAAATTGCGGCGGCTTTAGCCCCACATAACGCGCAATGCTTTCCACGGGCCAGTCGCCTTCGCCCAATAACCGGCTGGCTTCCTTGAAACGTTGGGAGTTGAGATAGCCGTTAAACGTCTGGCCGGTTTCCTGGCGAAAACGCCGCACGAAATTGGTGCGCGACATAAATACCGCCTGCGCCACATTCGCCGTTGTCAGCGATTGGTTTAAATGAATATTGATATATTGCTGTGCCAGTTCAATGGAAGAAAGCGCTTCTTTGGAAGGCGCCGGCTCCGTTCGTTGCCCTAAAAGATGAAAGCGCCCTTCGCGCAATTCGCGCAGGTAAAGACGCAAAAATGTGGCGAAACAAGTAGTGGCGATTTGGTTGAAATCGGCTGATTGCTGGATGATTTCTTTTGTGAAGAACTCAAAAAAATGCAACACATCGGGATGCGCCACCATGTGGAACTTGATGCCATTGCGCGCCCAGTGCTTCTCGCCCTGTGAACAGCAAATGGATAAGGTCACGCAATTGGTTCCCGGATGCACTACGAACCAAAGTACTTCGCAATAGCGGTTATCGCGATTATCGCCTTCCAGATGTGATTTAATGGCGTCGGGTTGCGGCACGCCGGGGCGGAAAAAGAGAAAATGTCCCTGAGGACAATGCACCACATAATCGGCAATATGAAAATCCGCTTCTCCGCGCAGCACGCAGATAAGAGCGGGATAACGCAACGCACGTTGTCCGTCTTCGGGCCAGGAGGCAATAATGCTATTGCCATAAGGAATTTTGCGGCGCGAAATAACGCGCTTTCCCCGGCGTTTTTTAATGGTAGTGCGCATTTGGTCCGGCAGCGATTGATCGCGGAAAGCGCGCAATGTCGGCGCGGTGACAGCCAGATGTTCCATGCCGAAACGTTCCCACCATGGGATGATTTGCTGTTCCAGAACGGGAATGAGTTCTGCTGTTTCGGTGGTGCGGGACATGATGGAAAAGTACTTTTAGGCGCGCTGCTCTTTTTGGCTTTCGTATAAATTTTATTCTGAACTGCCCAACAATGCCAAAGATATTAAAAGTACTTGGCTCAAGTTCAAAATTGATGCGAATATAAACCAACGTCATTCCCGCACACGCGGGAATTGCTAACGAATACAACTAATTCTTGGCTAAAAAATGTCCCGGCATTTCAAGGGCTCAGCGAAATGCTCATGGAAATATTCGCGGCAAGTGGTGCGCATCCAAATGTGGCGCGTTATCAACCTTTTTGGATTGATGATGCTTCAGTAACGGCGTTGGCGAAATATCATGAAACTGGCCAAACATCCATGGCCGTTAAAAATTTCAAGAATTATACATCGCTATATATTGCGGCATATAATGGATTGGATGCGCAACTGATCAATAACATTGCCCAAAGTCAGGGAGCATTTGTTGCAGGAAATTCAGGGGAAGAAGTGGATATGAATAGCAACTTTGCATCTGTTCATGGTTTAAAAAATGCGGAATACACATTGCATTTACCGCCAGGAAAGACGCGTGTGATAGATGCGTTAAGCAAAAAAGTACTTTCTACTGGATCGAATATGTATCGGTTTTCCGTTCAGGCACAAGAGACTTATTGGTTTCTGTTTGAATGATTGGAAATAAAAATGAGTGATTGATTTCTTCCAAATTATCTGCTGCAAAAATATGATGCAGTCGTTCCTGATTGCCCCGGCAAATAATCATCGTTCCTTCGCGCCGCGTTTTTGTGACTTATTTCTTTAAAACGTCCTAAGCATTTTATATTATCCTTTATTGGTATGAGCATCGTCACCAAGAAAGGCGACAGAGGTACAACGCGTCTGATTTACGGAGAGACAGTCTCCAAGGCGAATGAGCAAGTGGAGGCTTATGGCGGCGTTGATGAATTAAACGCGTTTTTAGGCCAAGCCAGAGCCGTTTGTGAGCACCAGCCAACCAAAGATATTCTGGAACAAATTCAACGCGATAGTTTCATCATCGGCACGGAATTGGCAACACCGGTTGAAAGAGTGCATCAATTGAAACAACATGTCGATGAAAAAATGACACAGTTCTTGGATTTCCATGTTGCGGAGATTGAATCGTTGCCGGGAATTTTAGATGATTGGTCATTGCCGGGCGCGACGGTAGCTGGCGCGGCATTAGATGTGGCGCGCGTCGTGGCGCGGCGTACAGAACGGCAGATTGCGCGTTGGGTAAATATTGAGGCTGATTTGAATCCGGAGATACTACGTTACATGAATCGGCTTTCCGATTTGTTATGGTTATTGGGAAGGCGTTATGAGATATTACATGGCGCAACGTCTGCTTTAAGGAATCAGCAAATGTAAATCTGTTAATTGCGTGGGACACATGATTTGTGCAATAATATAGAGGTATTTTGTGTATTAAATAACGATATGGCTGACGATACAACAAAAGAAGAAAAAGGTGCCGGCTGGCGTGCAAGATTGCCTCGTATTTTCAATGAGTCCTCTTCCGAAGAGGATTCTGTGGAAAATCCCTTAGCCGATGGAGCGTCCGATCCGGATGATGATCAACAAGCGATGCACGCTCGTCTTGCAAAAATGCAAAATGAGATGTTGCGGATGTCACGGCTGGTGGAATCGATCAATGAGCGTGAGAGTTCGCAGGAAAAAGTGTTTAATACGCTGCATTCGGAACTTCGTGACTATAAAAACGACTTTATCTACGAACATCTGAAACCCATTGTGCGTCCGTTGCTTTTCCTTTATGACTCCATGGAACAGTTTGACGCCGAAGTCGCGGAGGCGGATAAAAATCATAATGGTTCCGAGGCGCGCACTATGCCGCCTAAGTTGGTTCGGCAAAATATCCAATATTTCAAGGACCAATTGGTGGAAGCGTTGCGCATTTGCGAAGTGACGCCGATGGAAACGCCGCGCGGGCAATTTAATCCGAAGCTGCATAAAGTGATTGATGTGGTGCCCGTGAAGGCGGAACAGGATGGAACCATCCAGCGCGTTATTCGCTCAGGATGGTATATCAATCAGCAGGTGTTGCGTTCTGCGGAAGTTATCGTTGGTAAAAAGATGACGAAGTAATAAAAGTACTTTTAGAGTGAGGCATTGATTTGGCGCGAGCAGTAGGAATCGATCTCGGAACCACATATTCGGCTGTTGCCTGTGTGGATGAATACGGCAAACCTATCGTGTTAAAAAACTCGG
>Ga0164242_10000647_pt1 | contig 42109 bp, 44 predicted proteins | sample OricomgcompostMG_FD_108783 | JGI IMG/M metagenome (GOLD analysis project Ga0164242, IMG submission 108783) | Miracle-Growth compost microbial communities from Emeryville, California, USA - Original compost - Miracle growth compost (MG) ... | reverse complement strand
CAGGAGAATGAGGAACTGCAAAAGCTGGAAATGGAAAAGAAGCAGGCCGAGGTCATTTATTATAATCAGTGCTTTGGTAACAAGAAAGAATTGATCCGGCAATTTGTAGAGGTAGCGCAATTGAATCCGAATGTCAGCAAACCCGTGTTCCACGCCAGTATCAGTTTTGACCTGGCAGACAATGGTAAACTTAGCACCCAGGACAAGATCGATATCGCCCAGGAATTGGCTAAAGAATTTGACTTTGCTGATAGACAATATGTAGTGATCACCCATGCCGATACCATGCATGAACACCTGCATATTGTTGCCAACCGGATCGGCTTAGAGGGGCCGACCGCGAGCGACAGCAACAGTTATCGGCGCATGGCTGAGTATTGCCGACGGATGGAGCAGGCATACAAATTAACCAAAGTACTGAGCCCTAACAAATTCCTGAAACCAGAACAGCGGGTGGCACAAAGCCAGCGGGTAGATCAGCGCAAGGAGCTTCTAAAGAAACATTTGGCTAAGGCAGTTACGCAGTGCAAAAGTGTAAAGGAAGTCAAGAGCTTTATGGAGCAGAAAGGTTATCAGGTGGAACTTGGCCGGGGTATCGCATTTACCGATCAGCAGCATGTCAGGTTCAAAGGAAGTCAGGTTGGGTACAGTCTGGCCGACATTGAAAAGAAAATCCGGCAGGAGCAGACACAGCGGCAGGTACAGCAAATGCAGGCAAAAAACCAGGCAGGCGATCAACGTCATGCGCATGGGCAGGAACAACACAAAAGCCTGGCCGATCAGTTACGGGAAGTGATTAGCGAGAATGAGCAAAAGGAGCAGAAAACCTATTTGAAGCAGGAGCCGGAAACACATTACCTGCAAACGGCGCTCAAACTTGGTGGCGGTTTACTGGCCGACCTGCTTTATCAGATGCCGGAAGAAGAGCCTGAAACGCCGAGCAAAAAGAAGAAGAAAAAATTAGGCCAGGATCAAAGCTACCACATAGGCAGGTAGACAAATTAAATTGTTAAACCATTATTAATGTAATATGAAGAATGAAGCAACAGCAATTGATGAAGTGACTATGACAGATATGCTCAAAAACATTTTCGAGCATGAAGAAAAAATGAAGAAATATATGGAAACCCAGGCAGTAGCGATTAAGGAAAAAGACACCATGATCGAACGATTGTTCACTGAAAGCAAGAAGCAAAAAGAAGAATTTGCAACCAAGCTGGCCAATATGAAAGTGACTGCGCCAGCTCCTGATCTGTCTGTGGTAAAGGAAGCAATTACTGCCGGGCTTGCAGGCATCTCTAAAAGCATGGCTACAGACTTTGTTGCCATCATAGAGACGATCAACAGAGGCCCGGCCCCGATCACACGGAAACTTCAGCTATTCTCAGATGCAAAAACGCCTGAGCAATACAAAGCGGTACTTTCATGGATTGTCTTTGGATTGATTGGGCTGGTAACATCGGTCGGCACCATTATGCTGATCTGGCACTATATGAATTTAACCCACGTCCGTTAATTCAATTCTGCCATGAACCCATTAAATATAGGGCAGCGGTTTTGGCGGCTGCCCTATCAAACAACCAAAAAAATTAGTAAATTTGATTAACGATGGATAAGAGTATGGAAACACAAATTTTGACAGACGAAAGCGGTGAACCGACAAGAGTCGTGATGGATTACCAAACCTACGTTGAAATGTACCGGCAATTAAACCTGCCGTTACCCCCTGCTAAAACCGTACAGGCGCGCAATCCGCTCGACTGGTATACCAGAACTGAAAGCGCTAACTCTATATTAAACGGATTGGTAGCACTGGCCTCGCGGGAAAAAATGAAAGAATCTGAAAAGGCCAATCCTGATCAGCAGCGCATCGAGGAATTGCTGGCTTTACGCAAAGAGGCTATTGATGCGGTAAACAACAATGATAATTTTTCCAGCCTGGAGCGGATGGATCAGGTCATTGAAAAATACGGCCCTATTTTATTAGCGGAGAAAAAAAAAATCCCGATTTAAGTTCAGCGTATGGAGTAGATCGAACCGAGTCCTTAAAGAACTTGTACACGCTCTCTCAACAACGGTTTGACAAAATTCAACAGATCATTATTGAAGATAACACGGCTGTTGCTAAACCATCCGATAGCCCCGTGGTCATTATCTTAGGTGCCCAGCCTGGTGCTGGCAAAACAGAGTTAGAAAGAATTGCCAGGGCCGAATTGGGTAGTAATATTATTAATTGTAATGCAGACCTGTTCAGGGATTATCACCCCGACGCCCATGAGATCAAATCCCGCTTTGAATCCTACTATCCTTCACTTACTGCCAAATACGCCCAGGATTGGAATAATGGTTTGAGGGCTTACTGCGAAGACAACCGGCTTAACTATATACTGGAAACAACGTTTTCGTCCGGCCCAGAGATGAATAAGACCATCGATGAACTTCAACAAAAGGGCTACCGTGTAGAGATTAAGTTGCTGGCTATCCATCCCCGGCTGAGTTTGTTGGGCACCCACCTGCGCTTTGAGGACATGAAGTCCCAGGAGAAAGGTGGCCGAATGGTCGGCAAGGAAGTGCATGACCAAAAATATGAGATGGTTACGCCCACCCTTTATACTGTACAATCTGCCGCATTGTACAACAAACTGCAAATATACGGCCGTAGCGTTGAACCCGTTGAAGGTTCCTTTAAGTTAGGGGTTTATCTGATCGCTACCAATCCGCCTAATCCCTTGCAGCTGTTCCAGGATGAAATTGACCGGAAATGGTCGCCGGAGCTTTCAGCAAGCTTTAACCAGGGTGTTCAACATGCGGTTCTTTTAATGCAGGCCAGGAACGCCGCTGAGCAGGAGATTAAAGGTTTCCTGAAAGACGTGCAGAGTGAATACCCCACCCAAAAACAATTGCAGTTGCAAATGGAGCAACAAATAAAGGAGCAGGAATCTGCTGCGCGGCTTAATAAGCTCCTGGCGGGTGAATTGCCACATATTAATATTAATGGAACAGATTTTACAATAGACCTGCGGTTGGGCGAGTTGCGCGAAATACAAGCACCGGGGAACAGCATCCAATTGCACCAGATGCAGGCCGGGCGTGCAGGCGAAGCCTATCTCTTTTTCTATCATACGCAAAAACATACCCTTTACGATCCCCCGGCCAACATCAAATCAATGCCGAAAAATGTTGTTGTAATCGAAATCCCCGTTGAAGCAAGGCTCGATCCGGTAGCTACTGCAGAAATACTTGGCGTTGATATTAAAGAGTTTGTTAAAAGTAATCCCCTCCAAAACGAACTAACGGCTGTAGTAAAACCGCTTTCGCAATCCGGACTGCCTGAATTGATACAACAAAATTTAAAAAAAGAAGAGCAAGTACGGGAGCAACAAGAGCGGCAGGAGAACCGCGGCCGTGGAGAAGATTTAGACGAAGGATTTAGTCATGGGCCGCGTTTAGGCCGTTAAACCTCTTATCATTGATACATGGGCGGGTAAGTATTCAACATATCCGCCCATTAATTTAACGCTTTTGAATGGCTCGTATAAAGCACTGGTTTCATTGGCTGAAAAAATCTGGCTTTGATTATCATTACTCCCGCTATCATTCCCAATAGTATAAAACCTGATGTTGTATTTGTATGATGTCACTATTATTCTTTACCCATCGGCACTACGACTACCGGCACATGGGCATCCCTTAAAATACTTTCCGCTACACTACCCATGAGTAGCCGGTTTAATCCTTTACGCCCGTGGGTGCCTGCCACGATCAGCGTAGCGTCCCATTCTTTGGCCAGATGTAATATCGTTTCCTTGACCTCGCCTTCAGGGGTAAATAATTCGGCGTCGATTCCATGCCCGTAATTTTTGACCATGTGTTCCAAAAACTCTTTCATGCTTTTTTTCATCTCGAATGCGGCTTGCTCGGGAAAAACGCCGGCATCCACATTACCGATAGCCAAAGCGCCGTCAACCACACCGATCAGGCCAACTTTTGCTTTCAGTCGGCCCGCCAGTTGAAAACCATATTTAACCGCTTTTAGAGAGGATGGACTGTCATCCGCCTCAATTAATATCCTTTCGTTTTTCATATTCTTATCGTTAAATGGTTCTTGCTGATAATATCCCCATATACGTGGCTAGAAAGCCGATAGCGATACTGCCAAGCGTATAAAATAGCATAGTAAATATCTGGTGGTCACTCATGAGTTGCACATTTTCAAAGGAAAACGATGAAAAAGTTGTATAGCCGCCGCAAAATCCGGTCACTAAAAACAGTCGCCAGTTCAGCGCATTGGTGCCGAACCGCTCGGTATAGAATACCAGGAAGCCGATCAGGAAACAGCCCGTGATATTCACCAGGAAGGTTCCGTAAGGAAAGGCCGAGGTCACCAAACCCGCTATCCAGCGGTTCAGCCCGAAACGGGCCAGGCTGCCCAGCCCGCCACCGAAAAATATGATTACTAATATTTTCATCTTTAAAGCTATTTAATTTGCCAGAACTCAACGGGTTTAAACACGATCATCTTGCCTCTTAACAGATCCGCATGTTTGATGCAGAATGCTTCCAGCTTTTCTTTTTCATCGATCAGCTCCACGCACATTGACAGATCTTCGTTGGCCAGCTCCACATTGCGGCTGCTGATCTTGCCATGCAGGGAATAGCCGTGATGGGTCTGGTAAACGGAGGCATTGATCAGGTGATCTTCTTTCGCGTATTTGACCAGCTCTCGATATAGCTGCCTGGACCGCAGCCGGTGCAAGAGGTTTTCTGCCTGCACTTTTTCCTTCGGCTTGATATAGATCTGTAATTTGCCGAAGGCTTGTTCTATGATATTTTCGCTATTCATCGTTTTTCTTTTTAAGCGTCAAACGGTATTTGCTGAATTTCTGATGTATATAGCCCCGCCGCTTCATCGCTTCGGACAGCGAGGCTTCGTCGGCGAAATATTCGTCGAATATTTTAGGGACGGCAATGCGCTGCGCGCTGTAAATACCCGAATGGCCGCTGAAGAAATAAGCGGTGAAACAGGCCACGGCGAAAAGCAGCGCGTGTTCGCCGCCAAACAATTCGACCCCCATAAAGGTACAGGCCAGCGGTGTATTGGTCGCCCCGGCAAATACGGCGATAAAACCAAGCGCCGCAAACAGGCTTACGGGCGCATTTAAAACACCGGAAAGCGTATTACCCAACGTCGCGCCGATATAAAATAAGGGCGTTACTTCGCCGCCTTTAAAGCCGGTGCCTAATGTCACGGTCGTGTAGACCGTTTTCCATAGCCAGCTCCACGTATCCGAACCGCCTGCATGAAAAGCCGAGGGGATGGTCACTGCACCGGCATGTTCCGCGTCTACACCCAGGCTTAAATAATCCGGTTTACCGTTGATAAAGTAAAGACCGATAATGAGCAGGCCGCCGAATACCGGGATCATCCATTTATACTTAAAGATCTTCAGGCAGATGCTTTTGATCTCATGAACCATCCCGGCAAACAGGTAGCTGGCCAGCCCGAATGCAGCAGAGGCTATGATAACTTTTAACAAGAGCAGCAGGTCGAAATGAAAGAGGTCGGAAACCATTAATGGCGCATAAGCCGGTAATTGGTCAATATGGTAATGTACATGGGAAACATGCCAGGCGGCAACGGTCATATCGCCAACTATAGCGGCTATGAGTGCGGGCAGCAGTGCATCGTATTGGATCTTGCCGATGGTCAGTACTTCCATAGCGAAAATAGCGCCCGTCAGCGGTGTGCCGAACACCGCTCCGAATCCTGCCGCAACGCCTGCGGTGAGGATCATCCGCATATCCAGCCCCTTCAGCTTAAACCAGCCGCCAAACATCGAAGCAATACTGCCGCCGATCTGGACGGCGGTTCCCTCGCGCCCGGCGGAGCCGCCGAACAAATGAGTAATAACCGTGGTGACCAAAATGATAGGGGCCATCCTTTTCGGTACACCGCCGCCTGCTTCATGGATTTGCTCCATAATAAGGTTATTGCCTTTTTCAGACGATTTACCGATGGACTGGTAAATGAAATGGATCAGTACACCAGCAAGAGGCAGCAGGAAAAGCAGCCAGAAGTGTGCAAACCGGAAATGGATAGCAGCGCCTAAGAGCCAAAGAAAAAAGGCGATTATACTGCCGATGACCAGGGCAATGGGAATAACGAGCAAGGTCCATTTGAACAGGTGTTTCAAAATAGCGTAATGTTCTTTTAAATTGATCGTGTTGTTGTTTTTAAAGTTATCGGTCATATTCCTGTTTTAAATGTTTTTAGTCCGGCAAAAGATGCCTTGTTGCCCAATTCTTCTTCGATGCGCAGCAGCTGGTTAAACTTGGCGATCCGCTCAGAGCGACAACCGCTGCCGGTTTTGATGTGCCCTGCATTGGTAGCCACCACCAGGTCGGCAATGGTGGTATCTTCGGTTTCCCCGCTGCGGTGCGAGATAAAGCAATTGTAGTTATTGCCCTGCGCCAGCTTCACTGCCTCCAATGTTTCAGTAATGGTGCCGATCTGGTTCAGTTTGATCAGCACGCTGTTGCCAATGCCTTCTTTGATGCCTTCTGCAATGATCGCTGGATTCGTGCAAAAGATATCATCACCAACCAGTTCGACCTTATTGCCTAAAGCAGCGGTCATTCGCTTCCAGCCCAGCCAGTCGTTTTCTCCCAGGCCATCTTCGAGCAATACGATGGGATATTGTTTGATCCATTTGTCCCACAGCATGATCATTTCTTCAGTACTTACCGCGCGCTGATCACTTTTATAAAATACATACTTACCGTTTTGCCACATCTCACTGGTAGCCGGGTCGATGCAAACGGAAATATCTGTACCCGGCTGATAACCGGCTTTATGAATGGCTTCTAAAATAACATCCATCGCTTCCTCGTTCGAACTTAAATTAGGCGCAAAGCCGCCTTCGTCACCCACGCCGGTATAATAGCCCTTGCTTTTCAGCAAGGTCCGCAGCGAATGGAACACTTCTTCACCCATGCGGATACTTTCCTTAAAGTTCGGCGCATGGTGCGGCGCGATCATAAATTCCTGGAAATCGAGGTTATTGTCCGCGTGCCTGCCGCCGTTAATAACGTTCATGCAAGGGACGGGCATGACATAGCTATCCCTTTCGATCAGCTGGCGGTATAGCGGTATATTTTTAGCAACCGACTGCACACGGGCAAAGGCAATGGAAGCTGCTAAGATCGCGTTAGCGCCGAGCCTGCTTTTATTGACGGTTCCGTCTGCGTCAATTAAAAACTGGTCGAAAACGGCTTGTGTTTCAAATGCGCACCCGTTTAGTGTTCCGGCGATCTCCGCATTAAGCTGCCCCACCGCTTTTTCAACGCCTTTGCCATTGTAACGCTTTGGGTCGCCGTCCCGTAATTCTACGGCTTCCTTTTCGCCGGTGCTGGCCCCCGATGGGGATATACCCCTGGCCCTGGAACCATCTTCCAGTTCAATCTCTGCTTCTACCGTCGGATTCCCCCGTGAATCGAGTATTTCCCTTGCTTTAAATTGTTTGATTTTCATAAAATGTATTGATGTCAATGTTTAATAATTAATTTGTCGGTCAACTGCGTCAGGCGGTCAAAAAGGTCTTCGTATTCCCCACGAAGGCTTTCGTCCACTTCGCCGTGTCCCTTAAGGCGGTCAAAATCCGCCCCCGTTATATCTTCCCACATAAAGGCAGCTTTAGTGCCGATCAGGTGTTTTAGGCTGACCCGCTCACTAGCCAGTCCATAGGTTTCACTGATCTGACTTAAGGTCTTTTTAATTTCGATCACCTTATGCTGAAACTTCATTAATTCTCCGGCGGTAAGGTCGTGTTCCAGGGTAACCTGTATGCCTTTCTGGCGATGTTCCAGGGTAAAGTAAACCAGCGCTTCCATGTCGCGCAGTTTTTCCTCGACCACCTGCACCGTGGACTGAATAGAACGTAACTGACTTTCTGAGAGATTTTTCATATTATGCTTTGATCAAAGGATTAGCGTACAAGTCGGGAATCTTACTTTTTAAAATAGCCTGCTGGGTATGTTTGATGTCATACGCCACTCGCCGTTGTTCAACGGATAGGTGGCCGTTTTCAATAGTCAATATTGTGTAGGAGGCGCGCGGATCGCCGTCTTTGGGCTTTCCCACCGAACCTACATTAATGGCTTGCCTTAATTTTCCGCCAGCATTTTCCAGCATCCGGTGGTACGTGCGATGGGTATAATTAATCAATAACAGATCGGCTCTATATTCGTCCATGAACTTCATCAGGACGACTCCGGGTATATCACTAAAGACCTCTCTTTTCATAAGACAACATATTTAAGGCTGAATAATAATAGGCAGATTGCCGTGGCCCGGAATATAGCAATCAGGATGCCCTGCCACCAGGTATTGCGGCATCCATACCAGCGGGCAATACGAGCATGGAGCCACCAGATGCAAAACAAGCAACCTACAGTTCCGAGAATGCTGCCGGTAAGGATGTCGCCGATAAATGCCCAGCCGTCCAATACAGGCAGTACGGTCAGGAAAATGGCGAGGAATAGGACAACCAGCATTTTTGCCGCTAATCCACGATAAAACCAGGCAAGGAACACACTCAGCGCAGCAATAACGGTAGCATGTGCGGATGGGAAATTCAGTTCAGGCTGTAAATGGCTTTTGAGCAGGTGGATATGCGCCGCCCCGAATACCGCTTCCGGACTTTTCCAGTCAGCAAACACATTGTATTTGATCGTGATACAGGTGTACCAGGCGATAAAGACGCAACACACACCAAGGATAGTTTCGGCGGGCCGGGAACGACATAAGGCTAAAATGAAAATGGCTACCAATACGATGCCGCTGCTTAATTCCGTGAGGTAAGATAATAAACGGTCACGGACAGGGAATGGATAGGCATTGAGCAGGTTAAAACTGCCCACTTTGCCTTGTAATAGCAACAGCAGGCCACAAGCCAGCCAGCAGAGGCATAGGGGAAACAGATACCGGTACATGCCAGCAAACAGCTCTTTAACTAAGGAAAAGCGATGATTTACTTTTTTCACCTACAAATACTTTTACAGACAAGTCCTGCATGGAAATGTCCAGTCATTTGTAGGCGTCATCAGCACGAGGCGGTTATTTTAAACGGAAGACACCATTTCCGTTATGCTATTAAACAAAAGTAATAATTTATATTGTAATAAAGAATCAAGCAAAAGCCTCAATAATAAAAACTCAGTAAACATCTTTATGACCGTCCATTTTTGTCTTAATATTTTATAGCCTATTGTATATATTGCAGATCGTTGCGGCAGGAGCTACTTTACATCATGCGCCGCGCTCTGGGTTCCGTCATGTTGGCAGTCTCGTTGCGCACAGCAAAACGGGAATTCGCTGCGCTGATTACCAGTTTGTTTTCCTGACACATTGCATAGACGCCATTCCCTATTCACCTGCGCCGCAAAGATAGCCCACCGCCGGGATAAAAAGTAAAGGCTATACAAGCGGGCGGGAGTTGTTCGCTTTCAGCGGCCCCGCCCGGCCTTGACTTTTTACCCGGCTCGCGCTGTTAGTTGCTTAACAGTTGAATAAGGAATGGTGGGTTCAGCAGTTCGCAGACCTGTCGCTCTGATTTAATGCACCTAATGTTTCGCTCCCCGGTTAAATATATAGATCATAACTTCAAACAGGATAATCAATTATTAGTAACCAGCGTCCGGTATCGGCTCGGCGACCATGCTGTTGCCGGCCAGGTCATAATAGTTGCACAACATCGCTTGGGTATCTACGACCCATTTTTCAACGCCTGCTGCTGCGGCCTGACTGCAAAAGGTCGGAAAATCACTTTTACCCTGCTGGGTGTCGGCAATGATCTGCCGGAGGGCGGTCGTTGATGGTGCTGCTGAAATTGCTTTTTCCGCGTAGAGCGGCTCACCGCTGACCTGGAATCCGTTGGCGCCATGATAAACGGTGCGCCCGTCTTTCACCATAAAATCATAATGGACTAAGCCCAGCTGCTTGATCTCTTTGACATAAGCGGGGAAATCCGCGCCGCTTTTTACCTTGGCATGTGCTGCCTTCATTTGTTGTACTGTGAACATCTTTATTTAAAACTTGATGCCCAAAAGTACCCCGGCTAAAATCCCTGTGATTGTAAAAATCCGTTTATTTGAGCCCTTTCAGATACTGCTCCGGCGTCGCTGCCGCGAACCTTTTAAAGTCTTTGATAAAATGGGCCTGGTCGTAAAAGGAAGACAAATAGTCGGCATAGCCCTGGCTACCGTTTTCCATGGCCATTAGCACATGCCGGGCCCGTGCAATGGTCGCGAACTTTTTGGGCGAGGCACCGATCTCGGCGCGGAAGCGTTTCTCGAGTGGGCTGGCGCTGGTATTTAATTGTTGCGCCAGTTCACTGATGCGAATAGTTCCGTGGGATTGGTTAATAAAATCCAGCGCACGCTTAACCAGCAAATCAGCAGGTTTGTCCTGTAAACGAGCGATCAAAAATTTTTCGACCAAGGCTATGCGTGCCTGATCGGTTTCGGAGGCAATCAGTTGTTCCTGTAAATTTTCAAGGGAAGGACGGTCAAAGAAATGATCCAGGGACAGGCTTTCGCCGAACAGTTCGTGTAAGGGTGTTTTCAGGAAGCGTGCCGCGCCGTTTTCGCGAAAGACGACTAAGACCGAACCCACACCTGCCGAGTTCTGAAACATTCGGTAGGTGTCCTGCAAACCCGTGATCCCGGCGCTTGCCAGCGGGTTCTGCTCGCCTTCCTCCCAATAAGACAATTTGCCCCGGTACTGAAAGCCGATGACCAAAGCCGTGTCTGGCAGGACACGGTAAGTGTTTTCCTGCTCATTTTCCGAAATGATCAACTGCTTGACATAAGGCAGCAAGCGTTCACATGGCAAATAAACCTGGAATTTCATGCCTAAAGTTAAGGATAGTTTTTCGATCAGACTTTTCAGTAGCTTTGATGACCGAACGACAATGATCATCAACCGGCAGCATTTTGACTTAGGGGATAAACGAGTGATTGAAAAATTGATCATCAGGACCCCTTTCCGCTTTGGCGCAAACTTTCAGCAGGAAGCCTGTTTTGTCTATTTCAAAAACGGGCAGACGATCGTTTCCTCACCTACGGAAAGAATAGTCATAGCCGCTACGGAAAGCGTCCTGTTGAATTGCAGCAACTACTTTGCCGATTTTATACAAAACGCGGAACTGCCAACCATTGAAGTTTACGCGGTACACTTATACCCTGACCTGCTCAGGGAAATTTATAAAGAGACCATTCCCGAGTTCTTCCAGCATCAGGCGACCGGCCGGAAAGCGAAAGTTATAGCCAACCATAGCATCATCAATCATTTTATTGACAGCCTGGTTTTCTATTTTGAAAATCCTGACCTGGTCAATGCAGAACTATTGGTTTTAAAAATACAGGAACTGATCCTTTTGCTCTTACAAACTAAAAATGCCGCCACCATCGCCGAATTAATGAGCAACCTTTTTACGCCCAGGCAGGCTAATTTGAAAGACATGATTCAACATCATTTGTACGCTGATTTCTCGATGAACGAACTGGCACAATTGGCCGGACTCAGCCTGTCCTCCTTTAAGCGGGCGTTCCAAAACATTTACCAGGATACCCCTGCCCATTATTTGCGGACAAAAAAAATGGAAAAAGCGGCGGACCTGCTCCAGCGATCCGACTACTCCGTCAGCGAGATCTGTTACCAGATCGGATTTAACGACCCTTCGCGTTTCACCAAAGCCTTCAAAAAACATACCCGGCAATCCCCTTTGGCCTTTAGAAAGGCCCACAGGCCTGAACCGCATTGACCATTAATTGAACCTTATCGCCAAGCCAGTGTAATTTCCCGATGGTAATTTGGGGAAACGAAAAAATGATGACCACACCGGAACTTGCCAGCCGCTATTACGCGCTGATGCTAGAAAATAAAAGAGCACAGATCGTAGACGAGCTGTATGCGCAGGACATCGTCTGCAAAGAACCCGAACATGCTATCGCGATGGGCATTTCTACCATCACCGTAGGATTGGAGGCCGTAAAGGCCAAAGCCAAGGCAAGAGCAGCAATGGTCGCCGAGATCCACGGCGACTATTGCAGCGAACCCCTCATCGCCGGCCATTTTTTCAGCGTGGTCCTGGGCAGGGACCTCACCTTGAAAGGCAAACCCCGTATGAGTTTGCAGGAGATCGGTGTTTTCGAGGTCAAAGACGGCAAGATCGTTACCGAGCAATTTTTTTATTAAGTATGAAAGCGATCAAATTTATTTCCTGGTTCCTGGGGACCAGCATGTTTCTGTTCGGCATTTTAAAAGCGTTAAGCCCTACGATCCACGGCTGGTTTACGGTTCAAATGACCAACAGTGGTTTAGCCGCCTATATGCCGATCTGGATGGGGATCGCGGGCGAGATCCTTGTAGGAACCGCATTGCTATTGAGTTTACTGATCGGCAAAGAACTGGCCAACAAAAAGTTCCAGCTGATCATTCTGCTGGCCTCCGCTGCCATACTGCCGATGATGCTTACCGCGATCTATGTGCATTTACAACCCAACGTTCCGGCCGAGGTTTTACCTTTAAAAATAAAACCGCCCTACATTCCTGTATTTTTCCTGCTGCTTGCGCTGAGCAATATTTATTTGATACGGCGCAAAATTGTCAATAACATTAAATGATGTCTCACATTTACATCATTTAATGTCACACTGATAAGCTGCAAAAAAATATTTTCCTTTTCATTTGGAAGTTTCAACCCGTTAATCGTAATATTGCAATATAAAGTATGGGCTTAACTAAAACAGAAATATTCACCGAAGAACAGAACAGGTTAGCTGTGATGCTGAAAGCTATCGCGCATCCTGCCCGTATCGCCATTTTGCAGGAGATCATCAAATCGAATACCTGTATTTGTGGTGACCTGGTAGATGAGTTAGGTTTGGCGCAGCCGACCATTTCACAGCATTTGAAAGAACTGAAGAATGCCGGACTGATACAGGGAACAATTGAGGGCGTTAGCGTTTGTTACTGCATCGAGCCCATAACGTGGAAAATTTTGCGGGAAAACCTGAATACTTTCTTTGGAACTTATCAGGATAAAACGACCTGCTGTTAAAAAAATTTGAGTAAATCCATCGCAATATTGCAATGATGAAATTAACTATAAAGCCATGAATAAAGTAGAAGCGATCAACTGGAGAACCTTTAAAGATACCTTATTACAGCATCCCGACCTTGACCTGCAATTCCAATACGCGGAAGGCAAACTGGTTGATGCGGCCTATCATATCACCGAAATCAAACAAGCGCCAATAACGTCAGTAGATTGCGGCGGCGTGATGAATGCCTGGACTGAAATAATTGTCCAATTATGGGTGCCGGAGAATGAAGATCAATTGCGTTCAATGAAAGTAAAAAAGGCATTATCAATTATAGATATTGTCGAGAAAATGTTACCTCTTAACCCGAACGGGACGGTTAAGATCGAATTTGGTAATTCAGAATTTGATACCCGTCAAATGTTCCCAAACGAAATGTTAATTGATCGCGAAGCACTGACTATTGATCTGCGTCCGGATGCTGTGGAATGCAAAGCAATCAGCCGTGGCGGAAGCTGTGGAACCAATGACAAAGGTGAAGAATGCTGTGCTCCGGCTGTCGCAGAAAAACCTAAGGTACAATTAGTAAACTTAGCCGTTGCCGGCGAATCTTGTACACCAGGTTCAGGCTGTTGCTAAGTATATTAACTTGCTAAAGACTTGATTAGTATAATCATACCATAGTCACGTTAATCCCATCAAAATTTTAAAAGATATTTGGATTTAATTAATTAATCGTAATATTGCATTATACAAGATGGGGTTAACGAAGACAGCTAATTTTACAGAAAGACAAAACCAATTGGCGCAGATGCTTAAAGCTTTAGCACATCCGGCAAGGATAGCAATTCTTGACCATTTGCTAAAAGCTAACGAATGTATAACCGGCGATTTGGTAGAGGTGACAGGTTTATCGCAAGCTACAACTTCGCAGCATTTGAGAGAGCTAAAAGACGCCGGTTTATTAAAAGGCACTATTGACGGCACTTCAATGAATTATTGTATAGATCAGGCCAAATGGAAAGCAAATGCCGCTATATTAAAATCGTTCTTTATTGACGTGCAATTTGACGAAACCTGTTGTTGATTTTTTTTGCATTTCTTCATCGTTAAATTGCAATATACAAGCAGATAGACATTAAACAATTATTATCATGATAAAGCACCACATTTTATTCGTTTGCATTCATAATTCAGCACGCAGCCAAATGGCAGAGGCGTTTTTGAACCATTATGACGGGAAATCCTTGACTGCCGAAAGCGCTGGTTTGGAACCCGGAAAGCTGAACCCCAATGTAGTAAAGGTAATGCAGGAAGTCGGAATTGACATTAGTCACAAAGGCACACAGGAGGTTTTTGACCTGTTTAAAAAAGGTCGTTTGTTTCAGGCAGTTATTACAGTTTGTGATGAAGCCAGCGCAGAAGGATGCCCTATCTTTCCTGGTGTAGTTAGAAGAATGGGATGGTCATTCTCTGATCCATCGGGCTTTAAAGGCACCGAAGAAGAAATATTGGAAAACACCAGAAAGGTAAGGGACGAAATAAAAGAAGCCGTGTTGGCCTTTATTGAGGAAGCTAAACACATGGAGTATTGGCATAAACAAAAGCTTAATGCTTAGTTCTTAAAGCCCATGCTGTGTATCGCCGGATTAAATATGAAATACGAGGTAAAAGATTTGGTTAGCACCATTGACTTTTACAACATTCTTTTAGGAGAATGGGCTGCCGACCTATACCCAGGGCATGCCGTATATACAATTAAAAATCCCGCTTTAACGCTAACCTTTATCGAAAATCCCCGCGTTGAACAACCAATAAACGGTAACTTTAACCTATTGTTAAGTTCAGACGAAGAAGTTTACGACCGTTTCAGGGATTTTACCCAAAACGACTTTAGTAAATACATAAAGATTGACCCTAATACGTTTAAACCCGGCAATCATCCGTTTTACATCAAAGATCCCAATGGCCTGTTATGGGAATTAGGTACTGGCGAAAAAAAGAAAATCACACCAAAATCATTTAACATCCCGCGCATGAATAGCGTATGGGACATATTAAAACCAATCTAAAAAAAATGAGTGCTAACGATTGTGCCCCTGCGGCAGAAAGAAAAAAACTAAGCTTCCTTGACCGTTTCCTTACTCTATGGATATTTTTAGCAATGGCTATCGGGGTCGGCATAGGTTACTTCATACCATCATCATCAGGTTTCATCAATTCATTTTCCAGTGGAACAACGAATATTCCATTAGCCATCGGTTTAATATTAATGATGTATCCACCATTGGCGAAAGTAAAATATGAAAATATGGGTGAAGTATTTAAAGATACAAAAGTGCTAAGCGCTTCATTGGTACTCAATTGGATTGTAGGCCCAATACTGATGTTTGTTTTAGCTATTACCTTGTTGCGTGATCACCCTGCTTACATGGTAGGCTTGATTTTAATTGGCCTTGCCCGTTGTATTGCAATGGTTGTAGTATGGAATGAACTTGCAGAGGGTAACCGAGAGTATGCAGCCGGATTAATCGCCATGAACAGTATTTTTCAGGTATTACTTTATAGCGTTTACGCCTATGTATTTATAACCGTTTTACCGCCCTTATTTGGACTGAAAGGATTGGCGGTAAACATTACCATATTGGAAATAGCTAAAAGCGTAGGTATCTATTTAGGTATCCCTTTTGCTGCCGGAATTATTAGCCGATATGCTTTGATCGCTTTAAAAGGTGAAACATGGTTTAAAGAGAAATATGTTCCGGTTATTTCGCCGATAACCCTGATCGCTTTATTATTTACTATCGTAGTCATGTTTAGCTTAAAGGGTAACTTAATTGTGCAAATACCTATGGATGTAGTACGTATCGCAATTCCGCTGGTTATCTATTTTACCATCATGTTTACCATTAGCTTTTTTATTGGGAAGTCATTCGGTGCTGATTATTCAAGAAGTACCTCAATCGCATTTACAGCCACAGGGAATAACTTTGAATTAGCCATTGCAGTTGCTATCGGCGTGTTTGGCATTAATTCGGGTGAAGCCTTTGCAGGCGTTATAGGGCCTTTAGTGGAAGTACCTGCTTTAATCGCTTTGGTTAACCTGGCTTTCTTTTTCCGTAAAAAATATTACAGCAATAAAACTATCACTACTAAATGAAGATTGCACTTTTTTCAGATATACATGCCAACCTGCCAGCTTTAGAAGCTTTTTTTGCAGATGTTGAAAAGCAAAAACCCGATGCCATTTATTGTTTGGGCGATTTAGTAGGCTATAATATTTGGCCGAACGAGGTTATAGATGAGATCCGCAAACGTGGAATTCCTTGTATTGCCGGGAACTACGATTTTGGGATAGGACGCCACAGCGATGATTGTGGTTGTGCTTATAAGACCGATGAAGAAAAAGCTTTAGGTAAAATTTCCATTGCCTACACCAATGAGGTTGTAAAAGACGAGCAAAGGGCTTATTTGCGCACCCTGCCTGCACATATCCGTTTAGAATTTCAACTGAATAATGATAAACTCAATGTGCTGTTTGTACACGGCAGTCCCCGCAAAGTGAATGAGTATTTATTCGAGGATAGGGACGAAAAAAGTCTGTTACGTATAATGGAGCAAGCCGATGCGGATGTAATGTGTTTTGGCCATACGCATCAACCTTATCATCGAATATTACCAGCTGAAATTACAGAAGATACGCATTACCGCCACGCAATTAATATAGGTTCTGTCGGTAAGCCGAAAGACAAAGACCCTCGTGGTGGGTATGTATTGCTTCATATTAATGAAGATAGTTCTATTAAAAATAAAGACAGTGTAAAGGTTGAATTTATCCGTTTTGATTATGATATAGAGAAAGCGGCCAAAGCGGTTGAAGATAGTCCTTTGCCTAACGAGTATGCAAATATGTTACGTAACGGTTAAACATTAATCATCAATAACCATCATCCAGTAAACCCTTAAAACTCACATTATGAAAACTAAATTAAAATCAGCCCTGCTGGTTGCAGGAACCCTTTTGTCTGTAAATTTGCTATTGAGCAGTTGCGGCGGCTCCGGCAGCAAAAGCGCCAGTGACAGCACCGCAGCCAACACCGCAGGAACGGAAAATGCGCTATTGGGCGCGGGCAGCACTTTTGTTTACCCTCTGTTTGGCAAAATGTTTGCAGAATACGGAAAGACCCACCCAATAAAGGTTAACTATCAATCCATTGGTTCAGGCGGCGGCATCCAGCAGCTTACGAGCAAAACCGTTGACTTTGGCGGCTCGGATGCACCACTCAACGATGAACAAACCAAAACCATCGGTGTCCCGGTATTGCATATACCGATGGCATCCGGTGCGGATATTGTGTCTTACAATTTGCCGGGGATCACGCAATCGTTGAAAATGACCCCCGACCTGATCGCCAGCATCTTCTTAGGCAAAATTACTAACTGGAATGATGCCAAGATAGCGGCGGTCAATCCGGGTATTAAATTTCCTAATCTGCAATTGGTGGTGATACACCGCTCGGATGGCAGCGGCACGACCTTTATCTGGACGGATTACCTGACAAAGATCAGCCCTGAATGGGCGGCTAAAGTAGGTAAAGCTACTTCGGTCAACTGGCCTGCCGGTTTGGGTGGAAAGGGTAACGAAGGTGTGGCAGGTTTAGTTAAGCAAACGCCTGGAGCCATTGGCTATATTGAATTATCCTATGCTATCCAAAATAAGATGGCCGTGGCACAGGTAAGAAATAAGTCGGGTAAATTTATCACGCCGAATTTAACATCGATAACAGCAGCCAGCAATATCGACCTGCCTGAAGATGCAAAAGTAAGCCTGACTGATACCAGCAACCCGGATGGTTATCCTATCAGCAGCTTTACCTGGGCGCTGATCTATAAAGAACAGAATTATAAAGACCGTTCAGCAGCCAAAGCTAAAGTGCTGTTAGACCTGCTTTGGTGGAATATCCATGACGGACAAAAGTATTGCGAACCACTGAATTATGCGACACTTTCCAAATCGGCAGTAACCGTTGCAGAAAACCAGTTAAAATCAGCAACTTACAACGGACAACCCATTTTAAAATAATCAGCGTATTGCCTGCTTTTCTTTTCAGCCGGGAAAGGCAGGCTAATTTAATTATTATGACGATAGCCCTATTTTCTGATGTACATGCCAACCTGCCCGCTTTTGAGGCCCTGCTGGCCGACCTGGACAGCCGCAAACCCGATGCGGTTTATTGTATGGGCGACCTGATCGGCTACAATATTTGGCCGAATGAAATTATTGCGGAGATCCGCAGGCGCGGCGTTGCTACTTTAGCTGGTAACCATGACCTGAAAACCAAAGGCTATGCCTATGAATTGGTATCAGCAGAATACCGCGCGTATTTAGACACACTACCCGCCCGTATCAAACTGGAATACCAACTCAATCAAGACCATTTAAACATCGTTTTGGCGCATGGCAGCACCCGTAAGGTCGACGAATATGTACTGGCGGATACGGACGAAGCCTATGTATTGGAAATGATGGACGAGGCCAAAGTGCATGTGCTTTGTGTGGGCCATTCGCATAAACCCTATCACCGGGTAATTCAAACCGGTGCAGGTTTTAAGCACGTCATTAACATTGGTTCGGTCGGCAAGCCAAAGGACAATAACCCGATGGGTTGCTATGTGCTGATCACCTTAAATGAAACAGCCACGATCCATGATAAAGACAGTATCCAGGTTGAGTTCATCCGAATTGCCTACAATATAGAAAAAGCAGCAAAAGCAGTGGAGGAAAGCCCCCTGCCTAATGAATTGGCCGATATGCTGCGCAAAGGTTATTAGCATGAAAAAGCAACGGAAGCATTATGTTTTTATGGCTGCAATTATGATGCTGATTGCGCTTATTGCAACATTCAAATTTGATATGCATTACGGCTATTATTGGCTTATTCCCTGCCTTTTTGGCTTTATAGGCGGCGGATATATTTATGCTGCTATTCAAACAAATCACTAAAACTCAAACCACATGAATTTTCCTGAAAACTTACTGTATTCTAAAGAACATACCTGGTTACTGGTCGATAATACTTTCGGCACCATAGGCATAACCGAATTTGCACAAAGCGAATTAGGCGAAATTGTTTACGTGGAATTGCCACGGCTTGGACAGTCCTTTAAAGCAGATGAAATATTTGGTTCGGTAGAGGCAGTAAAAACCACCAGCGATCTATTTATGCCGGTTTCCGGTAAGGTAATAGAGATAAACGTTTCCTTAATAAAAGAGCCTGAACTGGTTAACAAGGATGCTTTTGGTAAGGGCTGGATGATCAAAATAAAGATCTCCGTGCCCTCGGAAACCGGCCACCTGTTAAGTACGGGAAAATATAAAAAAGTTACCGGGATCTGATTATTAAGTCCCGGCTGTGGCAGGCTTGCTGCTAAGCGCCACATTCTATGCTCCGGGCGCTTTGCAACCGCCCGCCTCGCCGCACACAGCAAATCGGATATTCGCTGCGCTAATAACCAATTTGCTTGCCCGTAGGATAACTGCCATTCCTTATTCACCTGTACCGCGAATATAGCCCACCGCCTGGATAAAAAGTCAAGCATACAAGCGGGCGGGAGTGGTTCGCTTTCAGCGGCCCCGACCGGCCTTGACTATTTACCCGGCTCGCGCTGTTGGCTGCTTAACAGTTGAATAAGGGATGGTGGGTTCAGCAGGTCGCAGACCTGTCGCTTAAAAACAGTGACGATATAGCTCGTGGCCTCACTTTCCAAACATCTTTAGGGGAACACATGCCTCTTTTTTAGTTTTAAAAGCTTAATTTGGGACTGCATGAATATTAACGAAATACTGACGATTACGATTGTACTGACAGCGGTATTTGCCTATGTAAATCACCGTTTTATCAAATGGCCGCCTACCATCGGTATCATGGTGCTGTCATTGGCCTGCTCCCTTTTGTTGGCAGCATTCGGCAATTCCCACTCCCTGCTTTCAGGCAAGGCGATACAATTGGCTTCGTCTATTGATTTCGAGGATGTATTGATGAATTTCATGCTTAGTTTCCTTTTATTCGCAGGGGCCATTCAAATAGATGCCGGAAAACTAAAAAAGGAACGCTGGCCGGTGCTGATTTTATCAACTTTGGGAATCCTGATCTCTACCACGTTAGTCGGCAGCATGACCTGGGGCTTGTTTAAACTATTTCACTTATCTGTTCCATTTATTTATTGCCTGCTCTTTGGCGCATTGATCTCACCAACCGACCCCATCGCCGTTTTAGCGATATTGAAAGCAGCAAAAATTCCTTCTTCGCTGGAACTCAAAATTTCCGGGGAGTCCTTGTTCAATGACGGCGTAGCTGTCGTGGTTTTTGTAACGCTGTTGGATGCTGCACATTCGGGTGTTTCTGCAATTGATGTTGTAACGGTCGGTAAATTATTTTTACAGGAAGCAATCGGTGGATTGTTATTTGGCGCTGTACTTGGCTATATCGGCTATTATGCTTTGCGTTCGATAGATGATTATAAAGTCGAAGTGCTGGTTACGCTGGCTATAGTTGTCGGGGGCTATTTTGCAGCCAGCCGCCTCCACATCTCAGGCCCACTGGCAATGGTGGTTGCAGGGATCATTACAGGTAATAAAGTTTCGGATGAAGTCCTTTCCGACACCAGCCGGGATTATCTCGAAAAGTTTTGGGAACTCGTGGACGAGATCCTGAACGCTATTTTGTTTCTGTTGATCGGCCTGGAGATGCTCATCATTAAAATCAATGTCACCATTTTAATTATCGGCGCTATCTCAATTTTTACGGTGTTGATAGCCCGCTGGGTAGCCGTCTTTTTTCCGGTCCTATTATTACGGTATAGGTTAAATTTTGAAAAGCATGCCGTAGCTATTCTGACCTGGGGCGGTTTAAGAGGCGGGCTGTCGGTTGCGCTGGCGCTTTCGCTTAGCCCGGCTATGCACCGGGATGAATTTGTTCTCATTACTTACATGATTGTCGTATTCTCTATTTTAGTACAGGGATTGACTATCGGCCCTTTGGCAAGACGGCTGCAGGGGATCAATTGAATAAAGGTCTGATGATGGGTTTATCAGGCCACAGATTTGGCGCTTTAGATGAATGGTTTAGTAACTATTGAAGTTATGGGCATCCCCATCGTAATATTTCTGGATTTAAAATAGTTCACACTACAATGTTAACCCATCAGCTTTGCAATATTCAACACAACGAAAATTTACATATTCAGCATAATAAATTCATAACCTACAGACATAGGATGGAATACGAGTCTTGAGTTCTTTAATTATAGATCAGCAAAATTTCAAACTTCTTGTTTACCTTTGCCGCAAATGCTCAAACGGTTTACCGCTATATTATTGCTTGCTGTGCTGATCAGTTCCAACTGCTCGCTCTTCTTTGTATATGCCGGTTTTGAACTGAACCATAAATATATCGCGGAAAATCTTTGTATCAACCGGGACAAACCCTGGCTGCATTGTAATGGTAAGTGCTATTTCATGCGTAAAATCAAACAGGCTGAAGAAAACGAAAAGAAACAGGATGCCAAAGACAATTTGAGTCGCCTGGAAATTTCCTTTTTCCAGGAGCCGTATAAAATTACTTTTATCGAACCAACTATTTTAGAAGCGAATAAAAGCAACTTTCCCCCTTATACCTATCAATACAGCAGCAGTTACCTATCCACTATCTTCAGACCGCCTAAACAGGCAGTATGATCTTTAGCCCGTTCCGGGTATTATTAATTATCCTTTTCTTTTTACACGAAACAAACCGCCGGTTTACCGATGGTTTGTACTGCCATTTTTATGAAAAAATCTATATTCCTGATCTGCATATTATTATTTGCGGGCAATGTTTTTGCCCAAACTATCCACGGCAAAGTCTTCGATGCCGTAACCAAAGAACCGATATCCGCTGCCACCATTACAGATACGACAGGTATTGCGGTAACTTCTGCTACTGATGGTAGTTTTAAGATCAACACATCGGGCAAAACACTAAAAGTTACCTTTATAGGCTATCAAACCCGCCTTGTTGAAGTTAAAGGCAGTGTACTAGCCATTGCTTTGCAACCCGCTACCAGCCAGTTGAACCAGGTGGTGATCAGCGCTAACCGTACCGCTGAAAAACGCAGCGAAGCGCCAATAGCCATTGCCACCGTTTCCAGCCAGGTGATACAGGATACCAAAGCCCAAAGGCTCGACCAGTTGGTGAACAAAGTAGGCGGCGTGAACATGGTGAACCTCGGCAATGAGCAGCACGAGATGAGCATCCGGCAGCCCATGAATACCAATAACCTGTTCCTGTACCTGGAAGACGGTTTGCCTTTGCGTACTTCAGCCGTATTTAACCATAACGCCCTGCTGGAAATGAATATGACGGCAGCCAAAAGTATCGAGATCATCAAAGGACCTTCATCCGCTCTTTATGGCGCGGAGGCCATCGGAGGTGTGATCAATTTAATTACCCAGGCACCACCGGCTTATACTTCGGGCTATTTTAGCGGGCAGACCAGCAACCAGGGTTATAAACGGGTAGATGGCCAGATCGGTACGACTTCCGGTAAACTGGGCTTTATTGTCAGCGGCTATTATGCCAACCAAAAAGACGGGCCGATTCAGTACAGCGATTTTCATAAAACTGCAGTAACAGGGCGTTTGGATTACCATATCGACAGCGCGACCACCTGGACAAACAGCGTATCGTATATCAACTATTTCAGCGATATGTACGGCAGCCTGGACAGCGCGCATTTTGCCAGCAAGAACTATTCGGCGCAATCCTTTTTCACTTACCGTAAAGTAACCGCGCTCCGCGCGCACTCTACCATTACACATAGATGGAGCGCAAGCAGTACCACCAGCGCGACTTTCCTGTATCGCGACAATTCGGTGGCGCAAAACCCGTCTTATTCTATTGCGACTTACCATACCGACGGCAAAGCCACTAACCCGGTTTCACCGGATACGGCCAGCGGCAATATCAATACCAATGCCTTTAAATCTTACGGCCTGTTTTTACAACATGTACAGCGGTTTAAGTTTTTGGACAGTAAGCTGATTGTCGGTACCAGTGCGGAACTTGACCCACAATCGTTCTTCCAGGATTTTATCTGGATCAAAAAGCAAACGCAAAACGGGGTGACCAATTATGTCAGCTATACGAAAGTCAATCCTGATTCCGTCATGGCCAATTACCGTACCGTGATCAGCAATTTCGGTTCTTACGCCGACTACGATTTTACCATCGCGCCGGGACTGCGTATCTCCACCGCAATCCGTTATGATGCATTCCAATATGCTTTTGTTAATGCGCTGCCGGGTTCTAAAGTGACCGGCGGGCCGTCTACGATCACCAATTACGGCAAAGTAGCGCCGAAGATCGGCTTTACTTATAATCACCATGGTATCGGGTTTTACGGCACCTACAGTGAAGGCTATGTACCACCGCAGATCACGGATGTGTTTGGTAAAACCACCAATAACGCTTACCTGCTCCCGCAAACCTTTAAAAACTATGAATTGGGCGGCTGGCTGTCCTTGCTGGAAAATAAGCTTTATATCGATTACAGCTTTTACCTGATGAACGGCACCAACGAGATCATCAATGTGCGCCTGCCGGACAATACCACCGCGCCCCAGAATGCCGGAGCCACCCGTCATAAAGGGGTCGAGTATGGTATCAGCTATCGCCCGGTTGAAGACCTTTATCTGCGAGTAAGTGGAACAAACGCTTTGCACAAATTCGTGAACTATGTGGCCAGCGGCGTAAACTATGACGGTTACGAAATGCCGAACGCGCCGCATTTTTCGGGCAACGCGGAGTTAGTTTACAAGCCGCATTATATCAAAGGTTTCCGTATCGGCGCAGAAGAGCAGGTCCTGGGGAAATATTATGAGGACAACCAGCAGCTGCGCACCTACGACGGCTTTAAAGTGACCAATATCCGCGCGGGTTACGAATGGGGGCCTGCCGAGATCTGGGTAAATGCCTTGAATGTATTCAACACTTATTATGCAACACTGGCAACCGCAACCGTAACCGGCGGCAAAGCCTCGTACAGCTACAACCTGGGCGACCCAAGGGCATTTACGCTTGGGCTGGCCTATCATTTTGGCAAACATTAAAATCTAAAATTATGATCCGTAAAAACATTTATAAATGGCACCGCATCTGTTCGCTCATTATCGCTATACCGGTATTATTATGGGCATTAAGTGGCTTTATGCACCCCATCATGACCAATTTGCGCCCGGCCATGAAAACGCAGGGCATCCCGGTAGTTCCTATCGACAGCAGCAAGATCAAGCTCACCTTACAGCAGGTATTAAAGCAAAACAAAATTGACAGCATTTACAGCGCCCGGCTGGTGCATATCGATACCAACTGGTTTTACCAGGTAAAAACCAGCCGTAAATATGATCTGCAATACATTAGCGCGAAAAACGGTAATATCCTAACTAAGGGCGACTGGCTGTACGCGCAGTACATCGCACGGCTATTCTTAGAAGGCGCACCAAAACAAAAAGGCAAAATGCCCGCGATGGAAATGCCGATGAATATGCCCATGAGCGATGGCATGGATTGCTGCGGCGAGGCGGCAAGTACCGTACTGAATAACAAAACAGGTGCGCCGATTGATTACGCTTCCCTGGTCGCCAAATTTGACAAGGAATATAAGCCGATCTATTGCCTGCTGCCGGTCTATAAAGTGCAGTTTAAACGCGCAGACAACATTCGTTTGTATGTAGAAACCGGGCAGGATCGCTTTTCGGTGGCCGTTGACAAAAACCGCGCGGCGTTCACCCAATTCTTTGATATCGTACATACCTGGGGCTGGCTTGACTTTTTGGGAAAGGGGCGTTTACTGGTCGTGATGATCATCGCTGCATTGGGTTTCTTTACCGCGATCATGGGCCTGTATATCTTTTTCAGCACCAAAAGTAAAAAGGTACCAGGAAACCAATTGGTCAAAGCCAGACGTAACCATCGCTATACGGCAGTTGTCGCCTCGATCTTTACGCTGATGTTCACGTTCAGCGGCTGTTACCAGGCGTTTTCGGAATTTACCGGGCCCGAAAAGCAGGTCATAGTGGTGCAACATGGCTTTGCCAGTTCGGCTATCGATCTTGACCTGAATAAGCTGCATCAGGTCGTTAAGAAATCCATTACCAATATTGGCCTCGTACAACTTAATGGCAAGATCTATTGGCAGGTGTATCTGCAAAGCGGGAAAAAGAACCACAAAAAAGATCTGATGAAAGACATGAGCGCAGACGCCGCGGTGGTTACTTATGTCAATGCTACAGATTTTTCGGTATTGTCCAACGGTGATGAACTGTACGCGAAAATCCTCGCTACACAATTAAGCGGTCATGGTGAAAACGAAATTGTTTCCACCGAACTGATCACCAAATTTACGGACGAGTATAACTTCACTGACAAACGGTTGCCGGTATGGAAGGTAAATTATCCGTTTAATCATAAACAGCGCCTATATGTGGAAACGGTAACCGGCGTGCTTGCGAAAAATACCAATAACGTAGAACTGGCAGAGGGCTACAGCTTTGCTTTATTTCACAAACATCACTATATGGATTTCGGTGGCAAGGCCACGCGTGATATCAGTACGATGGTTGGGGCTGCACTGCAGATTGTGATGGTGACTATTGGGATGATCTTTTATTTCAAATGGAGAAAGAGAAAGGTGAAACAACTTGATCAAATTGAGCCGGGTAAATAACATTTAGCTGGCTTAATTTTTTAACGGTAACTTGGGTATCGCGGTTAATCTTTGCCGGAAGTCACATATTTTGCAGCGATCACCAATACCAGCGTCCGGTCAGCTTTGGCTTCGTCGTAATTTTCTTTTAGCAGTTGTTTTACCTGTTTATTCTTTAATTTGACGGCAGCCATTTGTAGTATCTGGAAGGATGCCATTTCCATACTTTCAATATTGTGTAAATAAAAAGCTATTGAAAGGTCACGCAATTCATGTTCCGCTTGATGTAGTTTAATGTCCTCAAAAGCATCATCAACCAGTCCGGTAAGGCCACTGCTGTTGCCTTTATTGATCTCGGCATCCAGTAAAGCATACATCAATTCCATGCGGGCAATCTGTTTTTCCACATCATCCACCGTCTCCATGATGGCATGCCGTAGGTCGGAGAAATGGGCCTCATCCGCTATTTGTGGCAAACGAGAAACCAGATGCGCTTTCGCCGCATATATCTTATCTAAATGTCTAACAAAAAACACTTTCAACTTTTTAGAACCTAAGTTGATCCTTTGGCCGGAACGGGAGTCGTTTGGTTTATCGCTCATGAACGTATTTTTTAATGCCCTAATATACGAAATAAGCGATACGTGGGATATTTTACAATTTGACGCGACTGTAAGCGATAGATTTATTCCCCTATTTATTTAAGATAAGTTTTGATTTCCATCAACATATCGATAATATCAAAGGGTTTAGGTATAAAGGTATCGGCGCCGCATTCATTAGCTAAAATGGCAAGGTCAGATTCACCGGATACGAGAATGACGGGCGGCGCTTTTTCCCGGTATTGGGATTTGATCTCCGCACAGATCTCCGCACCGTTTTTAGCGCTGCCCACGATGCGCACATCCAGCAGGATCAGGTCAGGGTGGATAATTTGTATATGTTCAGCCGCTTCCCCGGTATTGGAAATAACGACATCATATCCTTCTTCTTGGAACACAATATTGAATATTTCCAGCAAGTCTTCATCATCATCGATCACAAGTATGCGTTTTGCCATGTCCCATCATTTTCGATAGGACAGTACAAACGACATTCCGAATTTATCAAAATGACTCTTTTTATTAATTTAAAGGCCGGTAATTATCTTACTAAGCTAAAAAGGGGGTTTAAATTTATATTAATTTAAAATCAGGCCGTTAAAAAAGACTGTCCGCTCAATTTCCGGTTTGGAATAATGGACTTTGTATTATTTTTAATACAAATTAAGCAGCAATGTTAGACCACTTTGATGAAGTCGGGCAGCGTAAACCAAAAGGTTGATCCTTGTCCTTCTTCGCTGATCACTCCGATAGAGCCCCTGTGCTGTTTAATGATCTCTTTACAGATGTACAGTCCCATACCCAAACCCGCGTAATGCTGCGAATTTTCATGCACCCTGAAAAAGCGGTCAAAAATATAAGGCTGCTTTTCCTGAGGAATACCGATACCGTTATCTGTTATGGAACATTTGAACCGAAAATCCTTTTTTTCCAATGCTACGGTAATGGGCTGTCCTTTTGGCGAGTATTTAAGCGCATTAGTGAACAGGTTGAGAATCACCTGCTCGATCCGGACACGATCCGCCCAAACGACCAGTTTTAATTCATCCTTTAAAAGGATGTCCACTTCAGGATATTGGATTTTTATTTCGTCAATACACTCCTGTAAGGATTCATTAAACTCATACATGGAATTATTCAATTCCAGTTTACCGAATTGTATTTTGTTGATATCCAGCAGGTCGTTGACGATACCGGTTAGCTTAACCGCCTGTTTATTGGCTTTGGCGATAAACGGCATGGCTTGGGTAAGTCCCGAGCCTTGCTCGGCCATGCGCTGCAAAACTTGCATTGACGCTTTCATGGTCGTAATCGGTGTTTTTAACTCATGGCTGGCAATGGTGAAAAAATCGTCCTTTTTACGCGCAAGTTCTTCCAATGCAATTTTTGCCAGTTCCTGCTCATGAATATCGGTCATAGCTCCGATATAGCCGCTGAACTCAGGGTTGAATACGGGGCGAGCCTGATCAAGCATCCACCGATAGTTATTAACGCGAATATCTTTAAAGCGATATTTTGACTGGTAAGCCTGTTTCGATTCATTCGCCGATCTGAAGTCGCTTATTGCAGCCTCCCGGTCTTCGGGGTGAATGTTATTCACCCAGTTTTCCAGGCTGGTATTTCTTTCAGTAATGCCGGTGTAAGCCCGCCACGTATCGTTCACAAAAATAGTTTCGCCGTTTTCATCGGTCTGCCAGATCAGCAGGGTGTTGCTGTTGGCCAGGGTACGAAAATGGCTTTCACTGGCAGCGATCTTTTCCTGCGCGATTTTTTGCGCATGTATATTGGTGCTGGTGCCTACCCACATTTTCAGTTTCCCGCTGTCATCTTTGTGGACGCAAACACGGCTCAGATGCCATAAATACTGGCCGTCATGTTGCCGGAGCCGCTGCTCTATCTCCACATCTTCTCCCTTTTCAACGGCGTTTGTCCACAGCTTCCGGGTGTTTTCCATATCATCAGGATGGATCATGCTCCAGACCTTTTCCCTGAGTTCTTCAAAACTGTCGGTTCCTGAATAGTCGTACCAGCCCTGGTTATAATATGTCGCTGTGCCATCAGCGCCGGAGGTCCACATCTTATGCGGAATGGCGTCTGCGATAAAACGAAAACGGGTTTCGCTGGCTTGTAATTCCTCATTAGCCCGCACAAAATCAGACACATCAAATGTGTAGGTGACTACACCATCGATGTTTCCCGCTGCATCATGTGTCGGTTCCATCACAATGTCATACCACGCGTCAACAGGCTGACCGTCGCCGTGGCGGTCATATTGCACATGGTAAGCATTTTGCTTAAAGGGCATTCCCGTTTGATAAACCTCGTTCAGAATATTTATGTTGAAATTTGTACCTGCCTTTTTAAAATAATCAGCGGTGGACGCGCCTTCAATATTGGCCCGCCCCAGTTTGTTTTGCGCCAAGGCCGCGTTATTGACAAACGTCACTTTGAGTTCCGGGCCTTTGCGGATGACGATACAGGCGGGGGCTTCCATAAAGATCCTCATCATTTCCTCCTGTTGCTGCCTTATACGTTCCTCTGCCTCTTTAGTAACCGAAATATCGAGTGCATAGGCCATGATACCTGCTTTAGGGTCATCGGATAACAAAGCAGAGGCGACCATGACATTGATACGCTGACCGTCCTTTCGGATATATTGTTTTTCGCAAGGCGGGCACCAGCCATCCTCCTTTAAGACATTTAAGCGTTCCTGATTCAGCTCGCTGTAATCGGGAGCCGTGATGTTTTTCCAGTTGACTGCCCCGGCTTCCAGTTCCGTCCGGGTATAACCGATCATTTCCAGAAAAACATCATTAGCCTGTACAATCGCGCCATCCAGGCTGGTCAACCATAAACCGATCATGCCGGAATTATAAAGTTTGTCAAACTTGATGTCGCTGGATTTTAATTTGGCTTCTGCTTTGCTCCGCCGTTGATCCATCTTCACCAGTTTAAAGGCAAAAATAAAAGAAACCATAATGCCGGTGCCTGCGATCCAGCTCAGCAATACAACCCTGTCTACGGCAAAAGGGTTCTTAAAAATGATAAAAAGAAAAATACAGCATAAGGTAAAACCCAAAGGTAGCAGGTAACTGTTTTTCATGGCGCGCATATCGTCTTTGCGCAGCAATAATTGTACAAATCTTTTTCTTTGGTTGAACGGAGGCATCGGCTAAATAGAATTATTGGTTACTAAGTTCTAAACCGCAAATTTGTTTGAAAAAACTCAAAAACTTTCCGGCACAGATCGAGGTTATATTATTAACTGCAAGTTACAAAATTAACACTGAGAAAATGATTGGAGTTTTACCTTTACAGGTTGGCGTTATCCACTTATTGCAAAAGGAGCTGGGCAATGAACAGGTTGAGCTAAATAACGGCCAGGTCGTTATCCGGATCAGCACAGTCGAGTTTGAACGACATTTAGGCAATATCCTGCAACAAATTTATAAAGTGGTTGAAACGCGTTATCCTGAAAGAAAGGAACATTTGTCTTTGCTGATCCGCGATACAGATGATCGTTATGAAAACAGTTTTAAAATATGGAAATCAGTTTAAGCTATGACAAAAGATAAAAACAGGTTGAAGAAAAATATAATACAATCTGACTTTTTAAAAAGTGAGCGAATGGAAGTGGAGGAGGCGGAAGAGCGCACCCGTAAAAATTTAAAGCATGTTAAAAAAGATGAATCTCCAGATAAGTCCTCGCCGGGCAAAGGACTTTAAAGTATTATCATAACGCAGTAAGCTAGCATCCAACCAAAAATGAATAGGTCGGATACCAGCGCGATCACTTCGTTGCGGCTATCCAGCTTTTTAAATATATGCAGCATACCAGCCAATCCGAAATATAAACCGCCCGCCATCGCCACCGCCATCCGCCACTCCGGCCTGAAAATAGATACGATACCGATCAGGCCTAGGCAAATATTGGCAAAGCCCAATTCCCGGATCACCGGGAAACTATCGCTGCCGCTGATGCGAAATATTTGCTGTGCGGTAAAGGCGGGTTTCGTGGCTTGGCGGATGCCTGCAATAAATAGGCGTACGCCTATGGCCCAAAAGATCAGCCATTTGCCGGCCAGCAACAGGCTGAATGGCAAGCCACCCTGATACATATTGATGATCACAGAGATCAATGGCAGCAACAGCATGAATAGCAGCACGCTGATGAAATAAAGATTGAATTTTTTGCCGGACATATCATCGAAAGTAAGCAGAAATGATAGAAGTTCCAATAGCTTACACCATGAGCCTAACTGCCGATATTTTCCACGATCCGTCTAAATGAGTTGCCTTTGTCCAATAGATATCTCTTAAGGGCTCGCGAGCGGAAATGAAATTGCACCGCATATTGCACCGCTCGAAAATAAAAAATCCTCATAATAAACTGATTGTCAATCTATTATGAGGATTTGAGGTAGCGGGAGCAGGACTCGAACCTACGACCTTCGGGTTATGAGCCCGACGAGCTACCAACTGCTCCATCCCGCACTATTTTTGGTATTTTACATAACGGGCATAACTCCGAAATGTTTGTTCCAATTATCAAAAATGCAATTTGCACTCCGTTTTAATTGGACTGCAAAGATATAATTCGTTTCTTTGCAGTCCAAATAATATTTTAATTATTTTTATATGGCTCACAAGGCAGGTTTTGTAAGCATTATTGGCAAACCTAATGCGGGGAAATCCACATTAATGAATGCGCTTGTGGGCGAAAAAATGTCTATCATCACGCCGAAGGCGCAAACCACGCGTCACCGTATTTTGGGTATGGTGAATACGGGCGATTATCAGGTAGTGTTTTCGGACACTCCCGGCATTATTAAACCGCATTATGCCCTGCACGAGAGCATGATGAACCAGGTGCAAGGCTCCATTGTAGATGCCGACCTTATTTTACTGGTGACCGATATTAACGAGAAGCACGACGAAACCGATGTGATGAAGCGGCTGGAAGGCTCGCAATCGCCCGTTATTGTGCTGATCAACAAGGCGGATTTAAGCGATGCCGACACCATTAACCAAAAGGTAGCCTATTGGGAACAGGAATTGGAACCGCTGGCGGTATTTGCTATTTCGGCCTTAAAGGCCCCCAATACGGCCGAACTGTTAAAGTTTATTGTTAGCTACCTGCCAGAGCACGCCCCTTATTACGAAAAGGACGCGCTGACGGACCGTAACGACCGCTTTTTTGCGTCGGAAATGATCCGCGAGCAAATATTTAAGCAATACAAAAAAGAAATTCCTTACAGCACCGAGGTTATTATCACGGCGTTTAAGGAGGAAGAAAAGATATACCGCATCAGCGCCGAGATTATTGTAGAGCGCGATTCGCAAAAAAACATCATCATTGGGCAGGGCGGCAGCATGCTGAAGATAGTAGGTACCTACGCGCGCCGCTCGATGGAGGATTTTTATCAGAAGAAGATCTTCCTGGAGATGTTTGTAAAAGTGATCAGCGACTGGCGCAGCAAAAAAAATTACCTGAAAAAATTTGGGTACGACGATTGATTCGAAAATAAAGAATCCGGACAAATAATCTAATTTTAAATCATAGTTGAACTAAAGCTGCGTCTTGCATCTTTATTCTTAACTCTTAACTCTTGACTCTGTAAAACAATGAGTAACATAGTAGCAATAGTAGGCAGGCCCAACGTTGGCAAATCAACCTTTTATAATCGCTTAACCGAAAGCCGCAAAGCTATTGTTGACGATATGAGCGGTGTTACCCGCGACAGGCACTATGGCGTTGCCGAGTGGACCGATCGTAACTTCACGGTAATTGATACCGGGGGCTACGTGGCCAATTCCGATGATGTATTTGAGGCCGCCATCCGTGAGCAGGTGATCATCGCCATTGAGGAGGCTACTGTTATTTTGTTTATGGTTGATGTTACCACTGGTGTTACCGACCTTGACGATGAAATTGCCAACCTGTTGCGTAAAGGCAAAAAGCCGGTATTTGTAGTGGTAAATAAGGTTGACCATGGTTTACTGCAATCGGATGCCAGTATATTCTATAGCCTGGGTTTGGGCGAGATCTATAATATATCATCCATGACGGGTTCCGGCACCGGCGAGTTGCTGGATGAGGTAGTAAAAAAGTTTGATGATGAAATTGTGCCTGAAAACACACTGCCTAAATATGCTATTGTAGGCAGGCCGAACGTAGGTAAATCATCCATTATTAATTCCCTGATTGGCCGCGACCGTAATATTGTTACCCCGATTGCCGGTACCACGCGCGATTCCATCCATATTCATTATAACCAGTACGGGCACGATTTTATGCTGGTAGATACCGCGGGCCTGCGCAAAAAAACCAAGGTGAAGGAGAATATCGAATTCTACTCGGTAATGCGTACCATTAAAGCCCTGGAAGATGCCGATGTGGTGATCCTGATGCTGGATGCCGTAGAAGGACTTGAATCGCAGGATATTAATATTTTCCATCTGGCCGAAAAAAACAAGAAGGGTATTGTAATAGTGGTAAACAAGTGGGACCTGATTGAGAAAAATACCAAAACCGTTAAGGTTTTTGAAGATACCATCCGCCAAAAATTACAGCCTTTTACCGATGTGCCCATCGTATTTACATCAGTTACCGAGAAACAGCGCGTACTCAAAGTAATTGAAACCGCTAATGCTGTTTATACCAATCGTTCAAAAAAGATACCTACCTCCAAACTAAACGATGTAATGCTGCCGGTAATTGAAAGTTATCCGCCGCCATCGCTTAAAGGCAAATACGTGAAGATCAAATATATCACCCAAATAAAAGGGGTATCGCCAATGTTTGCCTTCTTCTGTAACCTGCCGCAGTATATTAAAGAACCTTATATGCGTTTTCTTGAAAACAAACTGCGCGAAAACTTTGACTTTACAGGCGTACCGATACAGATCTTCTTCAGGCAGAAGTAGAGTTATCCTTTCAGCTATTTGTTATTACGAGCGGAGCGTGGCAATCGTGCTAAATCACTCCCCAATCAAACTATATACTTCCAGCAAACAGGCGGCCTCGTCCATAGCGGCTTTAAAATCAGCCCATTCAGGCTGTGTAAAGGTAAAGCTGATATCCTGATGCGGGGTGCGCAACACGGCGCGTTCCTGGCCATCAGGGAAAGGGAGGGAACGTTCGTCGAAATCCATCCCTGCAGAAAAAGTTTTGAATTTGCTAAACTGAGTTTCTGTAAAGTTCAATATTAAATTCTGGTGCCAGATATAAATGTTCCGGCAATCCGCGCACCGGCAGATCATTGCCGATCCTTTCATGCTTAATACCTTGGTTTCGCACATGTTGGTAGAGATTGAAGATAGTTTTAGACTAATAAGTAATATCAAATGATGAATTTTGAATATCGAACGCCAAATTCATTTCCTTCATCATTGAATATTAGACGTTTGGTGTTCGGTGTTTAATATGATGTTACACCGTAAGCTGGTGGCGCCTGATCTTGGGATTACGTTTCTTTTTTTTCCTTTTGCCCAGCCATACAATAAAACCGGTAACCGGTAAGCTGGCGCAAATTAAACTGGTTAAAAAAGCGATCACTTTACCGGGGAACCCCAACAGCTGGCCAACGTGAATATCATAATTGGCGTCATTCATTTTCATCCCCGCGCTTTTGCTGCGATGAGGCAACGCTTTGAGCAGTTTACCGCTGTACAAATCAAAGCAATAATCATCGCCATGATAATAATGCAGGGATTTAGCATAGGCGGTTACTGTAGTAGGTGTATTTGTTTTTTGATCTCCTTCCACCACAAAAAACATCTGCGCCGCCGGCGAATGGGTTTGGGCATAAATAAATGCCTTATCGTAAGGCTGCTTTACATTTAAGGATTTTTGACCGGGGTCAGATTTTATTTCACTCTTTTCAATGGCATAGGTTTTACCCAGATTAGTTGCATTATATATTCCCTTTTGCATCCATTCAAAAGCGATGGCCAAACCCGTGATCCCTAATATAAGCGCTATGCTGCAGGCGTAAAAACCCAATACATTATGCAAATCGTAATTCACCCGGCGCCAACGCCCCTTCCATTTAATGGTAAAGCTGCGTTTACGGTCGGCTTTGCGTTTGGGCCACCAAAGCACCATGCCGCTTATCAGTAAAATAACAAATATCACTACAGACGTACCTACCACCAGGCCACCAATTTCAGGCGGAAGCAACAAATACAGATGAATGTATTCCACCACAATAAAAAAATTGCGGTCTATATTTTCATCATGTAAAAACTGCCCGGTATAAGGGTTCATATAAATATAATGTGTGCCCAATTTGGGTACATTCAGTATAACAACAGCGGGCCTGTCGGGGCCGTAATAACCGGTGACGGCGGCTTCGGCCTTAGCATATCTTTTAAACGCTATGGTTTTTAATCGCGAGGGCAGCAGGTAAGGCTTGTGCTGTACCTCAACGCGGCGGTAACTTAAAAGCGCATCCTGGATATCATCCTGAAAAACAAACAGGCACCCGGTAACGCTTACTATAAACACCACCAGCCCGGATATAAATCCGAGCCAGCGATGTATAAATAATATGGCTTTTTTAAACCGGGTCATTCATTAAAATTTGTAGGCAATGCTTAAACGATAATTGCGCGGCGCGTCTGCCTGCCAGTAATACGCATTCAGAAACGAATAATAAGAACCGCTGTAAGTATACTTATCCAGTATATTGAAGGCATTGGCGGTAACGCGTACTTTAGCCCCTTCCCAAAATAAGCCGCCGTCCATTTTAAAGTAGTCAGGCAATCTTTCCAAACCTACGCTCCAGGTATCTGTCTGTCTGCCGGCCAAATAAGTTCCGCCTAACGAGATGCCTGTACCTGATGGTGTACCTTTATTAAGCTTATAACTTAACCAGGCATTGGCAACGTGTTTAGCATAACCGGGAACAATTTGTCCGACAGCAAAACCTGTTACTCCCGGATTAACTTTGTTCACCTTGGAATCAGTGAACGCGTAATTAGCCGTCAGGTTAAGACCAGGCAGCACTTCGCCGCGCAAGTCAAACTCCAAACCCTGCGATTTTTTTTGACCAAATATTACACTTAAACCCGAGTTAGGATCGGCATTAGGATCAGCAGTCAGTTCATTATCTCTTAAAATTCGGTATACCGCCAGCGTGGTGTTCCACTTGCCATTGTCCCAATCTTTTTTGATGCCAAACTCGGTATTGGTACCAGTTAATGGCTGTAACTTACCATTGCTAACTTTGCCCGCCTGCGGTAAAAATGTTTGATCGTATAAACCGTAAACCGACATCTGATCATCTACCGACACGCTTAAACCGATGCGCGGGGTAAAATGCTTAGCTTCTTCGGGGGTATTAAAATCTGACATTTGTACGGAAGTATAACGGCCAGCTAACGTTAATCTGACTTTATTATCCAGAAAACCCAATTCGTCTTGCACATATAGGCTTGAATAGCGCGAGTCGATCAAACCAAATCCGGCCGCGGCGCGTGCTTCCAAGTTTAATGAACGATCGAATATAGCATAGCCGTTAGATGGGTTATTCAGTGTTGGTACCCCTTCCGCATAAGGGTTAAACGGCACCGAGCCGGTATCAAGCGAATGGGTCTGGTTATAATCGGCAACATATTTTTTGTCGCCCATATCAATACCGGCAAAAATGTTATGTACCACGCTGCCGGTGGTTGCCTTGCCATTTAAAAATGCCTGGGCTAATGACATAGTGCTCTCAGCTTCCCATATCCCGTAGTTACGATAGTAGGAGCCATCCGCGTTTACCGAATCGGCCCACATGGAGGTGCCCAGCTGCGAATAGTTGTAACGGGCTGCCTGTACGGTTAATTTCCAGTTATCAGCTAACTGGTGCTGCAAATTAATGCTAAAGCTGTTATCGTTGATATTGGTTGGTGGCAGGCCCGCGGGTGCCTGGGTAAAATCGCGTGGAAGTACGCCATAGCCTTTGGGGCTGAATACGTAGTATGAACCTACGTCAGACATGTGCGCGCGCTGATAAACATATTCGGCTGTGAGCTTAGTCTTATCGTCAACCTGGTAGGAAATTACCGGAGCGATCGCGTAACGGTCGTTAAACTCGTTAGGGCGGAATGAGCCTTTGTTTTGTGCCGACAGGTTCAGTCGATAAAGCAATTTGCCGTCCTGGCTTAGTTTGCCATCCAGATCAAGCGTGGCGCGGTTAAGGTTAAAGCTGCCGGTGGTAAAGCCGACTTCGCCTTTGGTTTGGCCGGTAGGCTTTTTAGTAACCACGTTATATAAACCGCTCGGGTCGCCGTTGCTTAGCATAAAACCGGCCGGGCCTTTAACAAACTCAATATGATCTACAAAGCTCATATCTTCAGTAAGCGGGCCCCAGTACGAACTAACCACGTTAAAACCGTTGCGGAATGCCTGGATCTGTGAGCCACGCATAGTAATATTGGTATATAAATCGCCCCAGTGTTCCAACCGTACGGCACCGCTTACATTGCGGATCAGGCCATCGCTCATGCTGATCACCTGCTGATCGGCCAGCGCCTGCGAGGTAACTATCTGTATGTTTTGCGGAATTTGAAGCAAAGGCTCGTTCAAACGTAAGGCAGGCGAAGGCTGATCGATCTTGTATTTCTGCCGGCTGTCCGATACCGATACTTCTTTTAGCTGGCTGGCATCTTCCTTTAGCATAAAGTCAACAATGACGGTGGCACCCGCGGTTATGATAACCTGTTTCTCCTCGGGCATCAAACCAATTGAAGATACGCTGATGGTATATTCCCCGGGTTTAACTTTTAGCTGATAGCGGCCGAAAGCATTGGTGATGGTACCCTGGCTGGTATTTTTTATATCGATAGTTACGGCAACTGCGGGTTCATTATCCGAAGTGATAACCGTTCCTTTTATAATAGCGTTTTTTTGTGAAAAGGCGGCTGAAATGGTGAACAAGGAAACTAAGATTAAGAGTAAGGTTTTTTTCATCATTTTTATTTAGACTAATTATAAACAGTGGCAAAAATAGACAAATAAACTATTCGCCCAAATATTATTTATAATTATTCTAAACAAGTAATAGGAAGATCGTAGTTGGCTTACGTCAGGCCCTGAGCGGAGCGAAGGGCGACAATGTTATTATGCTATGGGTACAACGTTGAAGAATATTGTCGTGTGTGTGTAAGCTACTATCACTAACATCAAATGTCAATCACTTCCTTCTTTTTTCGGGTACGCATCCGTTTGGGAACGAATTCAAGTATTTCGTTTTTCAGCGCTTCAATCATTCGGCGTTTCAGGAAATTACGTTGGATCACCAGGCTCACTTCGCGTGCGGGTTCGGGCGATTTGAAATAACGCACCCGGTCCAGTTGTTTGTCAGAGAGTTCCGAGAGGGCCAGTTCGGGTAGGATGGTTGCCCCGTTATTTTGATCTACCATTCGCTTCAGGGTTTCCACGCTGCCGGTATTATATTCAAAATGCAGAAAACTTTGTGTGGTTTTACGGCGCTGGCAAATATTCAATACCTGTTCGCGCATGCAATGGCCCTCGTTCAATACCCAAATTTCTTCGGGGTCGATATCATCGGGTGTAATATTTTTTTTCTTAAACAGCTTACTGCTTTTGGAGGTATAGGCTACAAAGTTTTCATAAAACACGGGGATCTCGGTCAGGCCGGCCTCATGTAAGGGCGTCGATAGGATTCCGCAATCTATTAATCCTAATTTCAATTGCTGAATAATCTGCTCGGTAGTTTGTTCCCACACCAGCAGCTTAACCTGTGGATATTTATCAATAAACTTGGTAATAATGCGCGGCAGCAAGTAAGGCGCAACGGTGGGGATAATACCTATCTTCAATTCGCCGGATAGCTCTTTTTGCCGGTCGCTTACAATTTCTTTTATCTTTTGGCTTTCGGCCAGCAGCACACGGGCCTGCGCTATAATTTCTATTCCAATTTCGGTAGGTACAACAGGCTGTTTACTCCGGTCGAATATTTTTACCCCCAATGTATCTTCCAGCTTTTGCAGCTGCATGCTTAGGGTGGGCTGGGTAACAAAGCATTTCTCGGCCGCCAGCACAAAGTTGCGATAGGTGTCAACGGCTACTGCGTATTCAAGCTGTACAAGTGTCATGGCGGTATAGTTTTAATTGATACAAATATAAATTAATATTGGTTAAAGCTATTTAGTTAATTAGAGATTAGTTAATCAGAAATTAGTTAAAAAAGCAAGGCCGAAGTTTACTTCGGCCTTCAAGATATTTTCCTAATCTCTAATCACTGATCAACCAATCTCTATTCCACCGTTACAGATTTGGCCAGGTTACGCGGCTGATCTACATTGCAGCCGCGCATAACGGCAATATAATAGGAGAGCAATTGCAGAGGGATGGTTGCTAACAGCGGCACAAACGCTTCGCCGGTTTGCGGTATCTCTATCACATAATCAACCATCTCCTTAACCGTTGTATCACCTTCCGATACAATGGCTATCACGTGGCCGCCGCGGGCTTTTACCTCCTGAATATTGCTCACCACTTTTTCGTATGACGAATGCCTGGTAGCTATTACTATAACCGGCATGTCTTCATCAATTAGTGCTATAGGGCCATGTTTCATTTCGGCTGCCGGGTAGCCTTCCGCATGAATATAAGATATTTCCTTCAGCTTTAACGCGCCCTCCAGGGCTACCGGGAACGAGCTTCCACGGCCCAGGAAAAGACAGTTATTGGAATCTTTAAATTTACTGGCAATCATTTTAATCTGATCGTGTGCCTGCAGCGCGCGCGATACCAGGTCGGGTATCTCGTTAAGTTCGGTCAGGTATTCCACCAGTTTGCCCTGGGCTATGGTACCCCGTTGCTGTGCAATATAAAACGCGATTAAGGTAAGCACGGTAACCTGGGCAGTAAATGCTTTGGTTGATGCTACTCCAATTTCCGGACCGGCATGGGTGTAAACCCCAGCATGGGTGGTGCGCGGTATGGATGAGCCTACCACATTACAAATGCCAAAAATAGTGGCGCCGCGTTCTTTAGCCAGTTCAATGGCGGCCATGGTATCGGCAGTTTCGCCTGATTGGGAAATGGCTATTACCAGGTCCTTTTCGGAAATAATAGGGTTACGATACCTGAATTCAGACGCGTATTCCACTTCAACCGGTACACGGGCATATTCCTCTATCAGATATTCGCCCACCAAGCCCGCATGCCACGATGTTCCGCAGGCTACGATTATGATACGGTCGATATTTTTCAGCTTTTCGGTATATTCTTTAATACCCCCTAACTGAACTTTCCCCTGTTCGGGATATATACGGCCACGCATACAATCGCGAATGGAGCGGGGTTGCTCGTATATCTCCTTCATCATAAAATGATCGTAGCCGCCCTTTTCCAGCATTTCCAATTGCAGGTCCAGTTGCTGGATGTATGGGATCTGTATGGTATTATCAATATTCTTGATCAGTAAATCCTCCCGGCGGATATAAGCTATTTCATTATCGTTCAGGTATATTACGTTTTTGGTGTATTCTACAATAGGCGTGGCGTCCGAGGCTACAAAGTACTCGCCCTTACCAACGCCGATCACCAGGGGGCTGCCTTTACGCGCGGCAATCAGCATGTCCGGATCATCCTCGCTCATAATAACAATGGCGTAAGCGCCAATTACCCGGTTAAGCGCTATGCGTACGGCTTCCTGTAAATCAATGCCTGCCTCGCGCTCAATATCTTCAATCAGATGTATTAAAACTTCGGTATCGGTATCACTTTTAAACGTATGCCCTTTGCCCAATAAAGCCTCTTTGATAATGGAATAGTTTTCAATAATCCCATTATGAATAATGGTGAGCTTACGGTCGCCGGATGAATGCGGATGTGAATTACGATCGCTCGGCGCGCCATGCGTTGCCCATCGGGTATGCCCCATGCCAATAACGCATTTGGTATTAACACCTTTTACAAACTCCTCCAGGTCGCTTACTTTCCCGGCTTTTTTGTAAACTTTAAGTTCATCATTAACCATTAAAGCAACGCCCGCGCTGTCGTAGCCGCGATATTCTAATCTTTGCAGGCCCTTTACAACGATAGGATAAGCTTCCCTGAATCCGATATAACCTACTATTCCGCACATAAATAAAAAGGATTTTTAAATTCTAAACTCATTTTCAAAAAAGAGAAAACAATCATATTTGTTTTTACGAAAGTATATAAATAATAAATCCCCTTAACGGGGATTTGAAATATTTATTGGACTTTAGTGTAAATTATATTCAGTTTGATACGCAGGGGATAATCAACCGATGTTTTATTGCTGACTGATCCGGCTGCTATAAGCCTGCCGCCGGTTTGCGGGGTGGCCTTATAATCTACAGAAGAAATGTTGGTATCATCAACAGGGCCTATATACGTACCGTAATCTTTTGTTTTACCCCGCATCAAGTCCTGTATATAACCGGTAATTATAAAATGATAGTCGTTCTTAGGTGTCAAAAAGCCCCCAAATACGCTTATCGACTGATAGCGCCGGTCAGTAGGATTGGCATCCTGTAACAATATGCGCTGATTGGCAATATCCAGCTGATACATGCTTATTTTAGACTGTGCCACAAATGGGATAGTTGAACCTGCCGAAGGGGTAATTACCAGCTCGGCCCGGTTAATTACAGCGTTAGTGCCCAAAGTTGCCGCCAAACCGGTTAAGCCCGGAAAGCTTATTTTTGCCCGTAACCCGGCCAGCCCTTGTAAGTAAAATGTTTTGTTTGATGTTGTTGAATCGTCAATAGCCGCTTGTACGGTTGTTGTGTAGGTGTGCTTAATTTGGGCGGCGCGGGTACCCAACACCAAACTCACTATGCCGGTATCAAGCGCGCCCAGGCTGTCTGTACGGTAATAAATAGCTAAGGAGCTGGAATCAAGAGCCATCATAAAATTACCTCCCGCTCCGGGCTGCGCTTTATCCATGGTTAGATACAGCCCTTTTATAGCATTACGGAAAAGCGTATTAGAGGCCAGCACAGAACTTGGGGCGTTAAAAAAGTTATCCCTGATAAAGTCGGCGCTTAATGGTATGCGCAGCTGCGGCTGCACCAGTAAAGACGTATCCTTGCCGGCGCGTACGATATCTGTTATCTTAAACTTGGTATGCGTTCTGGAGCTAAATGTTTTTTCGCCAACCAGCACACTGCTGTTATAATCCCAGCTTTTAGTATTGTAGTAAACGGCTGTAGTTAAAGGGGTTTCGTTTAGCTGGTAAACATTAACCTTATATTTAGAGCTCAGGGAGTCGCCATAAAACCCGTCGGCATAACGCAGCACCAGCATTGCCGAATCAATAGTAATAGTACCTTTAGGCAAAGTATAAGCCGAACTATATGGCAGGTTGAGCCCTACGGCAATATTAGCCTCGGTTTTTCCAAGTTGGGGGTCATTAAAATATCCCAGCGGGGTTTTGGCAAGCGCGTTGGTAGCAACCGCATCCTCGGCTGTTGTATTGATTTTGATGTTGGTATCAACAAACAATGTGCCGTTGAGCTGATTATCCGGATTAAGGCCAATGCCCTCCTGATTTTTACAACTGCTTAAAATAAAAAGACTTATTAACAGGGTCAATAAGTCTATTCTGAAAAATTTCATACGCGCGTTAAAAACTTATGCAACATGCACCAATTCCTCATTGGTGATT
>Ga0164242_10000646_pt1 | contig 42271 bp, 31 predicted proteins | sample OricomgcompostMG_FD_108783 | JGI IMG/M metagenome (GOLD analysis project Ga0164242, IMG submission 108783) | Miracle-Growth compost microbial communities from Emeryville, California, USA - Original compost - Miracle growth compost (MG) ... | reverse complement strand
CTCTCTTCGCCTTCGGCGGAAAGAGGGTTTTTTAATTTTAAATACCCCACCACCCTCTTTCCGCGCAGCGAAGAGAGGGCACGACCAGCGCAGCGACGTCGGGGTGAGTAACCTGCAAACAATTCCCCCCCCCCAAAAAAGCCCTCTTTCCGCGCAGCGAAGAGAGGGTCGACCAGCATAGCGCCGTCGGGGTGAGTAACCTGCAAACAATTCCCCCCCCAAAAGCCCTCTTTCCGCGCAGCGAAGAGAGGGCACGACCAGCGTAGCGCCGTCGGGGTGAGTAAAACTACAAACAATTCATCCCCCCCCAAAAGCCCTCTTTCCGCGCAGCGAAGAGAGGGCACGACCAGCGCAGCGCCGTCGGGGTGAGTAAAACTGCAAACAATCCCCCCAAAAAGCCCTCTTTCCGCGCAGCGAAGAGAGGGTCGACCAGCGCAGCGACGTCGGGGTGAGTAAAACTGCAAACAATCCCCCCAAAAAGCCCTCTTTCCGCGCAGCGAAGAGAGGGCACGACCAGCGTAGCGCCGTCGGGGTGAGTACCCCCCATCAGATACAAACTTTACAAAACCATGTTTTTTATAACACACCTGGTTAAATATATTTGCCGTAAACATCAAACTATAGAAAATTTATGATCCCAGTAAAAGGTTACGCGGCACAAAGTGCCGGGGCAAATTTAACACCATGGAACTTCGAGCGGCGCGAGCTTGGCCCGCACGATGTACAATTTGATATTTTATACTGCGGCGTTTGCCACTCCGACCTGCACCAGGTTAATAACGATTGGTTTCCGGGCATTTTCCCTATGGTACCGGGACACGAAATTGTCGGCCGCGTGGTTAAAGTTGGCTCGCACGTTAACAATTTTAAGGCAGGCGACCTGGCCGGCACCGGCTGTTTGGTTGATTCGTGCCGTACCTGCGAGAATTGCCAGCAGGACTTAGAACAATATTGCCTGAAGGGCAATTCCCAAACCTATAATGGTTACGAACAGGACGGAAAAACGCCAACCTACGGCGGCTACTCTAACTCCATTGTAGTTCACCAAGATTTTGTACTGCACGTTTCCACCAAACTGGATCTGGCTGCGGTGGCCCCATTGCTGTGCGCGGGTATCACTACCTACTCGCCGTTAAGGCATTGGAAAGTAGGCAAGGGCCACAAGCTGGCGGTGCTTGGCCTGGGTGGCTTGGGCCACATGGGTGTTAAATTTGGCGTAGCGTTTGGCGCCGAAGTAACGGTGTTAAGCACATCGCCCAATAAGGAAGCCGACGCTAAAAAATTAGGCGCGCACCATTTTGTAGTTACAACCGATAAGGCGCAGGTTGAAGCGGCCAAAAATTCTTTCGATTTTATTTTAGATACCGTATCTGCCGAGCACGATTTTAATATGTATCTGTCTTTGCTGCGCACTAATGGTACGCATATTTGCGTGGGTGTACCCAGCAAACCGGCCGAGGTGACCGCCTTCAGCATTATTGGCGGGCGTAAAAGCTTGGCGGGTTCGGGCATAGGCGGCCTTAAGGAAACCCAGGAAATGCTGGATTTTTGCGCCGAAAATAACATTACATCCGATGTGGAAGTTATCCCGATGAATTATATCCAAACGGCTTATGACCGCATGGCCAAAGGCGATGTGCATTACCGTTTTGTAATTGATATGGCTACCTTGTAATTTTTATTAACAACAGAGAACACAGACATAGCTATAAAAAATAAAAACGTCATCGCGGGTCGCTTTTATCAGCGACATGGCGATCCCCGGCAAGCAGAGTAGCTCTGCCTATACGGGGTTGCCAGGCTATCACTCAATGACGAGTTGCTTTTTGAGCTTTTAGCTTTGTGAACTCTGTGGTAAAATTCATCACATTACTAATATGCGCATCCCCTTTCAACAACTCCAAACCGAATTTAAGCGGGTATTGCTTGCGCTTAATTTTACAGACGCAAAAGCCGATGCCTGCGCCCGCATCTTCGCGGAAAACAGCCGCGACGGCGTGTACACGCACGGCCTTAACCGTTTCCCTTCATTTGTGGAACTGATAAAAGATGGAATTGTTAACCCTGATGCTGTCCCGGCCCTGGTTGATGCGATGGGCGCCATTGAGCGCTGGGATGGCAACCTGGGGCCGGGTGTGCTAAATGCGCAGTTTTGTATGGACCGCGCCATTGCCCTGGCTAAAGATAACGGCATTGGCTGTGTGGCTATGCGTAATACCAACCACTGGATGCGCGGCGGCACTTATGGCCTGCAGGCTGCCGAAGCCGGATTGATAGGGATTTGTTTTACCAATACCATTGCCATCATTCCCCCATGGGGCGGTACTGACCCGCGGGTGGGAAACAATCCTTTAATTATTGCTGTGCCGAGAAAGAAAGGGCATGTATTATTGGATATGGCCTTATCTCAATACTCAAATGGCAAATTACAACAATATAAAGCAGCAGGCGAGCAACTGCCCATAGCCGGTGGTTATAACAAACATGGCGAACTGACAACCGACCCGGGCGCTATTCTGGGATCGCAACGACCGTTACCCGTAGGCTTTTGGAAGGGCGCGGGATTATCCTTAATGCTCGATCTGCTGGCGACCATTTTGAGCAAAGGAAAATCTACCGGGGAAATAACTGAAAATGTAAAAGAGTATGGCGTATCGCAGGTATTTATCTGTATCCGTCGGGATGATGACGAACTGACCGCGAGGCTCATCAATGAAATCATCGCCTATACTAAAACAAGCCGGCTGGACGATGAAAGCAAGCCGGTAAGGTTCCCCGGCGAAGCAACTTTCAAAACCCGCGAACGTAATTTACAGGAGGGCATACCGGTTGATGAGCAGATATGGCAGCGGGTTTTGGCTATGGAGCGCGATTAAATTCCGATAGTCACGCCCTCGTAATTATTGCCTGTAAAACAATCAATCCCAAAAAATTGTCGTATATTATATGGTGTAAAGCTGCTACACACTTAATCAATAATTATCATGGAATACAACAAACTGACACCCGAGGAAGAACGGGTCATATTATATAAAGGGACCGAACGCCCTTTCACCGGCGGGTTGCTCAATAATAAGGCGCAGGGAGTTTATGTGTGCAAGCGTTGCGACGCCCCGTTGTACAAATCGGAGGATAAATTTGAATCGTTTTGCGGCTGGCCGAGCTTTGACGATGAAATACCCGGCGCGGTAAGGCGCGAGGTAGATGCCGACGGCAGGCGGGTAGAAATACTATGCGCCAATTGCGGCGCTCACCTGGGGCATGTATTTGAAGGGGAGTATCTTACGCAAAAAAACACCCGCCATTGCGTCAACTCCGTTTCCATGAAGTTTGTGCCGTTAGAAGGGTAAATTTAACGCGGCGACGAGTTAACTCACCCGGACGACGCTGCGCTTGTCCACCCTCTCTTCGCCTTCGGCGGAAAGAGGGTAAAAAAATAATAATCATAAGTAAAAGCTATGGGAGAGTTTCCTATACTTCGTCATGAAACTAAGTTACAAAAACTGGCAAAGCCTTTAACCCTAACGAGGCCATCTCATAAGTCCGAGAACAGCCTCTTTTTCTTTGATTTATTCGGATGGGAGGTGGAGACTGTTTTCGTATAGACAATTCTCAGAGTCTCCATTTTACTTATGAGACAGCCTCTTTTAATATATAAAATAAAATTCCTACCCTCTTTGCGAAGCAGAGAGGGTCGACCAGCGCAGCGTAGTCGGGGTGAGTCAAACGTCATGCAAAAATCCAGGCCCGATAACGATTTATTCCGATAGGTTGTTTATAAAAAATCTTAAAAAGTTTTGCACCAATAGTGTTAAAAAATAGGCCGGCAAATTGTTCATAAGTCGGCCTAATGTTTAAAACTTAAACATACAACCCAAGGGCTCATCTCTTAAATTTGTTTTAGTCCTTTAGCATTATTGATTTAAAGATAAACTGTTTGGTAACTCCATATATATCACGGGTTAACGGACAAGCCTGAAGGATTCTAAATCTAAAAAGTTTATTAAAGTTGATCATCCGCTTTTTTAAAAATAAAAGCGGCGGTGAAATCGTCGGCTATTGACAAAACGGACAGAAAAAACAAAAGAGGAAAAAATGAGCCAGGAAAATGAATTGCTTTTAAGGGAAAACAAAGATCGCTTTGTTATTCTGCCTATTAAGTATCCCGCTATCTGGGAGATGTATAAAAAATCGGAAGCCAGTTTCTGGACGGCCGAGGAAATAGATCTTTCGGACGACATGAAGCACTGGGAAAACCTTAACGATGGCGAAAGGCATTTTATATCCCATATACTGGCCTTTTTTGCTGCCAGCGATGGTATTGTGAACGAAAACCTGGCCGTAAACTTCATGAGCGAGGTACAACTGCCCGAAGCCCGTTGTTTTTACGGTTTCCAGATCATGATGGAAAACATCCATTCCGAAACCTATGCCCTGCTGATAGATACTTATATTAAAGATCCGGCCGAAAAGGATCGCCTGTTCCATGCGGTTGAAACTATTCCCTGCGTAACCAAAAAAGCCGAATGGGCTTTGCGCTGGATCAACAACGGCTCGTTCGCCGAACGCCTGGTGGCATTTGCCGCTGTCGAGGGGATCTTCTTCTCGGGTAGTTTCTGCTCTATTTTCTGGTTGAAAAAACGCGGATTGATGCCAGGGCTGACCTTCAGCAACGAGCTGATCTCGCGCGATGAAGGCTCACATTGCGAGTTTGCCTGCCTGCTGTATAAAATGTTGGAAAACAAGCTAAGTAAAGAAGCCGCTACCAAAATTATTACCGACGCGGTGGAGATAGAAAAAGAATTTGTGACCGATGCCTTACCTGTTAACCTGATTGGTATGAACGCCAAAATGATGAGCCAGTATATTGAATTTGTGGCCGACAGATGGCTGGGCGAATTAGGTTATGACAAGGTATATGGCGCAAGCAATCCGTTCGATTTTATGGAAATGATTTCGCTGCAAGGCAAAACCAACTTCTTTGAAAAACGCGTAGGCGACTATCAGAAAAGCGGCGTGCTGAACACCGGTGCCGAAAGCAAAGCATTTTCACTGGACGAGGATTTTTAGTTTAGTGATTGGAGATTAGCGATCAGAGATTAGTAAGAAAACAAGAATCCTGTAATCAGGGAATCACAAGAATCGTGGTTCAGACAAAAAAAGAATTAATTAAACAACAAAATAATAAGGAGGGGGACAAATGTTTGTAATAAAAAGAGACGGTAAAAAGGAATCCGTAAAATTTGACAAGATAACCGCACGCATTGAGAAGCTGTGCTATGGTTTTCCGGCTTTGGTTGACCCGATTGACGTGGCCAAAAAAGTAATTGAAGGTTTGTTTGACGGCGTTACCACCTCCGAGCTGGATAACCTGGCTGCGGAAACCGCTGCCTCGTTAACCACCAAACATCCCGATTATGCTTTGCTGGCATCGCGTATAGCAGTATCTAACCTGCACAAAAATACCATCAAGTCGTTTTCGGAAACCATGAAGAACCTATATGAATATATAGATCCTAAAAATGGCAAGCCGGCCCCCCTGCTGGCCGACGATGTTTACGAGATCATCCGCGATAATGCCGAGATACTGGATAGCAGCATTATTTACGACCGCGACTTTGGCTTTGACTATTTCGGTTTTAAAACCCTCGAAAAATCATACCTGCTTAAACTCGATGGCAAAATTGCCGAGCGCCCCCAGCATCTGTTTATGCGTGTATCGGTTGGTATCCACAAAAACGATATCGACAGTGCCATCAAAACTTATAACCTGATGAGCGAGCGCTGGTTTACCCACGCTACCCCAACCCTGTTTAATGCCGGTACGCCAAAACCGCAAATGTCATCGTGCTTCCTGCTAACCATGAAAGACGATAGCATTGATGGTATTTATGATACTTTAAAGCAAACCGCTAAAATTTCGCAAAGCGCCGGCGGCATTGGTTTAAGTATCCATAATGTAAGGGCTACAGGCTCCTACATCAGCGGCACCAATGGCACCAGCAATGGTATTATCCCTATGCTGCGTGTGTTTAATGATACCGCTCGTTATGTTGACCAGGGCGGCGGCAAGCGTAAAGGCGCTTTTGCCATTTACCTGGAACCATGGCATGCCGATATTTTTGAATTTTTAGACCTGCGGAAAAACCATGGCAAGGAAGAAATGCGCGCCCGCGACTTGTTCTACGCCCTTTGGGTATCCGACTTGTTTATGCAGCGTGTGGAGGCTAACGAGGACTGGAGCCTGTTTTGCCCGCACGAAGCCCCGGGCCTGGCCGATTGCTGGGGCAAGGATTTTGAAAAGCTATACACCAAATACGAAAAAGAGGGCCGTGCCCGTAAAACTGTTAAAGCGCAGGAACTTTGGTTCGCGGTGCTGGACAGTCAGGTAGAAACCGGTACGCCTTACCTGTTATATAAGGACGCGGCTAATGGCAAATCCAACCAGCAGAACCTGGGTACCATAAAAAGTTCAAACCTGTGTACCGAAATTATTGAGTATACATCGGATAAAGAGGTTGCCGTTTGTAACCTGGCATCGCTGGCACTGCCACGCTATGTAATTAATGGCGTGTTCGATCATCAGAAACTGTACGAGGTAACCTACCAGGCTACCCTGAACCTGAACAGGATCATTGATAATAACTACTACCCGGTTGAAGAGGCACGCTACTCCAACCTGCGCCACCGCCCTATCGGGTTAGGCGTACAGGGTTTAGCCGACGCGTTCATTTTGCTGCGTTTACCATTTGAAAGCGACGCGGCCCGCCAGCTGAACAAAGAGATATTTGAAACCATTTACTTTGCAGCCATGACGGCTTCTAAAGACCTGGCTATTAAAGAGGGCGCTTACGAAACCTTTAAAGGTTCGCCGTTATCAAAAGGCAAGTTCCAGTTCGACCTTTGGGGCGTAAAACCCAACAGCGGCCGTTGGGATTGGGAAAACCTGCGTCTGGATGTAATGAATCATGGTGTGCGCAACTCCTTACTGGTAGCGCCAATGCCAACCGCTTCAACCTCGCAAATATTGGGTAACAACGAGTGCTTTGAGCCTTATACCTCCAATATTTACACCCGCAGGGTATTAAGCGGCGAGTTTATCATCGTCAACAAATTCCTGCTGCGCGATCTGGTAAACAAGGGTATTTGGGATAATGCGATGAAAGATAAGATCATCACCGCTAATGGTTCTATCCAGGATATTGCCGAGATTCCTCAGGATATGAAGGACCTGTACAAAACCGTGTGGGAAATTAAAATGCGGAACATTATTGATATGGCTGCCGACAGGGGCGCTTATATCTGCCAGTCGCAATCATTAAACCTGTTCATTAACTCGCCGAATGCTTCAAAGCTGACTTCCATGCACTTCTATGCCTGGAAGAAGGGCCTTAAAACAGGGATGTACTACCTGCGCACACAAGCGGCATCGCAAGCGGTTAAATTTACGGTTGAAAACCAGGGCGGCAAAAACATGGACCCTGTTATCCCCGAACTGGTTGACCAGATTGCCGACGAAATACCAGCCGGCCCAACCTGCTCCATGGAAGAAGGTTGCGTAACCTGCTCGGCGTAGGCCCAATCCAACCCTTCCCCATGAAGGGAGGGCTTTATCAAGTTTAGCCGGTGGCCAAAAGCTCCGGCTTTTTATTTATACAAAAATGAAAGAACATCCAAAAGTCTCCCCTGCTGGGGGAGATTTACAGGGGGCTACCAAACACGAGATCATCCGCTGCGACCGCTGTAACGCCCCTTTTGAATGTAAAGCCAACTCATTCACTAAGTGCCAGTGCAGTACCGTGCAGCTTACATTGAACGAGGTGCAGTATGTGAGCGAATTATATGAGGGTTGTTTATGTGCGGCCTGCCTGTTGCATTTGCAGCAGGAGTATCGGCTGGAGAATAAATTTTAATAACAGTCTAATTTAACCATTACGTCATTGGAGGAACGAAGCAATCTCTGAGTTACAGATGCTCTGCATTGTTCGCGGTTGCTTCGTTCCTCGCAATGACATGTTTAATATAACAACGGGTTTAACCATGTCCACATTCTCCCTCCAAATAACCTGCGAGTTCGACGATAACTATTCGTTACTGATAGCAGACGATGGCCGTGTGGCCTATGCCTACCTGTTAGCTTATGGCGATGTGGTGGGCGATGTATGGCTTTATAACCAGATGCCCGCGCCAACTAACAGTAACTGGCACGAACAGGCAATGCCTTATTTGAACCCGGCAGAGTTTATCGACACAAAAATTAAAGTGAACGCTATTCAGGATAGAAGCGAGGTAAGGTGCGAATGGACCGAAACAAGCGATGGCCTGATCGAGGCTGCTATCTGGTTAAAAGATAAATTCATAGCGCAAATGGAATCGGGTTCTAAACCCGGCTGGTCGGTACTGGTGGTGAAGGATGGGCCGCTGGCGCAAGTGTATTGATGTAAAAACGCGTCATTAGGAGCGGAGCGATTAGCCCCCTCTAAATCTCCCCCAAAGGGGGAGACTTTCTTCTTAAGTCCCTCTCCCTCGGAGAGGGATTTAGGGTGAGGCTTCGGGGATTGCCACGCTACGCTCGCAATGACGTGGTGATAGCTATCTTCACTTATACTGCTCCACTACCTGTTTCAATTGCGCGGCTTGCACTACGCCGCTTTGGCGCCATTTGGTTTGCCCGTCTTTAAACAGGATGAGCGTAGGGACACCTTGCACATTGTAAGCGCTGGCAGCCGCGGGGTTTTTATCTACATCAATTTTAATGATCTTCAGGTCATCGCCTACCATATCCTTCAGCTGTTTCAATATCGGCGCCATCATTTTACAGGGGCCGCACCACTCGGCCGAAAAATCGATCAGCACGGGTTTATCGGAATTGATCAGATCAGCAAATGTTGCCATAAATGTGTTCCTCCTTTCAGTTAACAGTACGCTGTATAGATAGTTTTAACACGCGACCCTATTTTATTCCTCCCGCACCTCAATGCCAATCTGGCGCAGCAAAATAGAGGCGTTAAAGGTTTTACATTCGCCCGGTTTTATTTGATAGTCGAACAGCATTTCGCCATTCTGTACCTGGATATCAAAATAAAAATTACGGACATAATCCGGATACTCATCCTCCAGCCGGGCAATCTGCAAATCGTGAGTGGCTACCTGCCCGACACCTTTTTTGCTAATGAGTTGCCTGATCACCGCTTTTGAACCCAGGTATTTATCCACCGAATTAGTGCCGCGCAGCATTTCGTCAATTAAAAAGTATACTTTTTCCTCTTTATCTACCGCATTCAGCAGCATTTGCAACCGGTCCAGTTCCGCTTTAAAGGTAGAGGTACTCTCGTTCAGCGAATCCCTGATCCGCATATAAGTGATCACCGTAATGACGGACAAACGCATGGCTTCCGCGCATACCGGCGCGCCGCATAAACCCAGCACGGCATTAATACCAATGGTACGCAAAAAAGTACTTTTGCCCGCCATGTTCGATCCGGTGATGATATCTATCTTAAATTCATCATTAAGTTCAAAACTGTTGGCCACCCGCCAGGCCGGGTCAATAAGCGGATGAGCGATGTTTTTACCCACATAGGTATAGCCTTCCCCCTCGGCTATCTCGGGGAAACACCAGTCGGGATAGTTAACAGTTAGGGATGATAAGCTGATAAGCGCTTCAAATTCTCCAATGGTATTAAAGGCTGTTTCAAAATGATCATGATTGTCGCGTTTCCAGTTCTCGATAGCGATGATCTGGCGGATATCCCAGATAAAAATAGCGTTCAGCACAAAGCCCACTACCATGTTTAACCTGTTATTCAGTTTATTAATTAAGATAGAAAGCGCTTTAATTTTGGCTGAAACCATGTAACCGCTCTCATTTCTAATCAGCGAAGCTAATTTTTTATTATATCCCGGTTGCCATGCTTCCTGCTCTATACATTTAAAAGCAAGCGCGTATAAGCTTAAGGATTCCCCTATTTTCCCGGCTATCAGATCGGCCTTTTTAATTATTTCAGATCGCGAGGATACCAGGCGGTTATTAAACAGGATAAGGGCGCCCGCGAAATACCTGGCAATGGGATAAAAAACACTTAATACAATAAGCAGCAGCAATAAAAATGGCGATACTTTACTATATAAACTTAACCACTGCTCGTTTTTTATTTCGACAGTGTTTTTTAGGTAGGTCATTAAATCCTTTACCTGGCTTGCAGGCTGTTTAAAACAAAAAAGTAACCTGGTTTGGAAATCCAACCGCCAATCGTTTTTTTGAGCAAGCTCCTTTACCGCATCATTCCTTAATAAAATGACAGGCTTATCAGCCGGGGTGTTTAGCCATTCGGCCAATTTATAATTACCTGCCGATGTGGCAGCACGGTTAATAAGCTGGAACAAAGAAGCATTACCAAATATATCCAGATCAGCATTATAAAAATGCTGTTCGTTAATAAACGCGCTGCCATTATAATAGATATTGGTACGCTTTAATATGTTTTCAATTTCATTTTCATTAACCTTTTTAAGGCCGGTATAGTATCGTTTAAGGTCGTCATACTGGTTTTGCCGCTTTACCAGCCATGCAAACCAACCAACCGAAACCGCCAAACAAAAAACAAATACCCATACATCATTCTGCACAACTGACACGTAGATGGAGACAACAAGGAAGCCAAAAACTATTAGCCTTTGCAACGAATACTGATTAGCCAGATTTTCATATCTGTCTGCCTGTTGCTGGGCTTTATCTGAATTATTACGGTATGCCTGTATAACTGGATTGTCCATAGTAAATATGGAGACAAGGTAAGCGAATAATAGAGATTAGTGATTGGTAAATTAGAGATTAGTTAAAAATTCAAAAAAAATGATCGCAAGGAACTTTACCAGACTTTCCGACTTCCACAAAATAATTGTTCATTTGCATCATGAAGATCACGCTGTTAAGCATTGGTAAAACAGAGGATGCCTATATTAAAACCGGTATGGATAAATATCTGAAACGGCTTAAATATTACGTTAAACTGGAAGTAACGGAACTCCCGGAGCTGAAAAACACCAAGGCCTTAACGCAGGAGCAGCAAAAAACTAAAGAAGCGGAAGTGCTGTTCAAAAGAATAGCCCCGACAGATTTTGTGATCCTGCTGGATGAAAAAGGCACTGAGCTATCGTCCGGGCAATTTGCTGCTTACCTGGATAAAAAGGCCATCGCGTCCACCCCCAACCTGCTATTTATTATTGGCGGGCCGTATGGATTTGATCCGTCAGTTTACCAGCGTGCCAATGATAAGCTTTCGCTTTCGCGGATGACGTTCTCGCACCAAATGGTACGCCTGTTTTTTGTAGAGCAGCTATACCGCGCCCACACCATTATTAAGGGGGAACCATATCATCATGAGTAGTTAAAAGGGTTAAAGTAATGCTTAGGGTGCATATCAGGGAAATCGCTTTTAACCATTTATATAAACACATCAAACGCAAAAAACGCGATTTCCCTGGGGTGCCTATTCTTAAACATTTTATATTTTAACTATTTATTATTTTAACCTCTTTAACTGTTTAAATTTGCCATATGTCACATAATCATGCGCACGGCCACCATCATGATCACGCCCCCAAGCTGGATCATCTGAATGCCGCGTTTATATGGGGCATTATTTTAAACTCGCTATTTGTAGTAATTGAGGCCGTAACAGGTTTTGCCAGTCACTCCCTCTCCCTGCTAACCGATGCCGGTCATAATTTAAGTGATGTAGCCAGTTTGGCGCTGGCCCTGCTGGCCTTTAAGCTCACTAAAGTTAGCGCTAATAACCAGTACACATACGGTTACAAACGGTCAACCATTATAGTATCGTTTTTTAACGCGCTTATTTTATTTGTGGCCGTGGGTTTTATTGCTTACGAAGCCATTATCCGCTTTATTCACCCCGAGGTTATCCAGGGCGGCACAGTAGCCTGGGTGGCGTTTATAGGTATAGGCATTAACGCTTTTACCGCCTGGCTGTTTATCAGTCATAAGGAGAAGGATCTGAACGTAAAAGGCGCTTATTTACACATGGCGGTTGATGCTATTGTCTCGTTGGGGGTTGTAATTGCCGGGGTCGTTATCTATTTTACCCAGTTATACTGGATAGACAGCGCCGTAAGCTTAATTATTGTAGTAGTAATTATAGGTGGCACCTGGCACTTGCTTAAAAACAGCCTGCGCCTGGAGATGGATGGCGTTCCCGCCGAAATGAATGTGGAAAAAATAAAAGCGGAGCTATTAAAAGCTAAAGGCGTAATAAATGTACACCACGTACATGTATGGGCGTTAAGCACCACCGAGAACGCCCTGACCGCGCACCTGGTGATCAGGGATGAAGATATGGCCCTGTTTGATAGTATTAAGCACGATTTGCGCCACCGGCTGCGCCACATGGATATCCACCATAGCACCTTTGAGCCCGAAATGGCCAGCGAAAAATGCGAGCAGGCGGCTTGTTAACCGGCTTTATTTGAAGGGCTATTTGATAGTTGTTTTACTGTCGTCAGGTTTTCACCAGATAACTATGGGGTTTGTTCAGCATCACAAATTAGCACCAGTTGTTATTGCGGGGTGGTAAGATAGCTTAGTAGTAATTATACAACCCTACAACAAATTCCTCCAGCTAACCAAATCACCAATAATTCTATCCAGATCGGCGGCGGGTACACGTTCCTGGGCCATTGTGTCGCGATGGCGAATGGTAACGGTATTGTCCTCCAATGTCTGGTGGTCAACAGTAATGCAGAAAGGCGTGCCGATAGCATCCTGGCGGCGGTAGCGTTTGCCTATGGCGTCTTTTTCTTCATACTGGATATTAAAATCAACTTTCAGCTTATCCATAATTTCGCGCGCCTTTTCGGGCAGCCCATCTTTTTTAGTCAGCGGGAAAATGGCTGCTTTTACCGGGGCAAGGCAAGGATGCAGGCGCAGTACGGTACGGCTGTCCTGTCTTTCTTCGTTGCTCAGGTCCTCCTCCTCGTAGGCGTTCACCATAGTTAGCAGGAACAGGCGGTCCAGCCCGATAGAGGTTTCAATAACGTAAGGGATATAATTGCCGTAAGGCTTGCCGTCTTCACCCAGTTCCGGATCAAAGTACTGCATTTTTTTGCCCGAGAATTTCTGGTGCTGGCTCAGGTCAAAATCGGTACGGCTGTGTATACCTTCCACCTCTTTAAAGCCGAAAGGAAATTCAAATTCAATATCAAAAGCCGCATCGGCGTAGTGGGCCAGCTTGGTATGTTCGTGGTAACGGTATTTATCCGCGCTGGTGCCCAAAGCCAGGTGCCATTTTAAGCGGGTTTCTTTCCACTTTTCAAACCATTCTTTCTGTGTGCCGGGGCGAATGAAAAATTGCATCTCCATTTGCTCAAACTCGCGCATGCGGATAATAAACTGGCGGGCAATAACCTCGTTACGGAAGGCTTTGCCAATTTGCGCTATCCCGAAAGGGATCTTCATCCTGCCCGATTTTTGTACGTTCAGGAAATTCACAAATATACCCTGAGCGGTCTCGGGGCGCAGGTAAATCTGGTCGGCATCATCAGCCACGGCGCCCATCTGGGTGCTGAACATCAGGTTAAACTGGCGTACTTCGGTCCAGTTAGCGGTTTTGCTTAACGGGCAGGTAATATTATGTTCTATAATCAGCTCGCGCAGGCGGGGCAGGTTTTCGGCTACCAGGGCCTTATCCATTTCGGCTTGCAATAGTTCGGCCTTATCGGTTTGCCCCGCTTCGTCATAAGCGGCAATCTTATCTTCCAGCAACTGGTCGGCGCGATAACGCTTTTTGCTGTCTTTGTTATCAATCATCGGGTCGCTGAAACCATCTACGTGGCCGCTGGCTTTCCATATTTTGGGGTGCATAAATATGGCCGAATCAATACCCACAATGTTGTCGTGCATTTGCACCATGGCTTTCCACCAATAGGTTTTCAGGTTATTCTTCAGCTCGGCGCCAAACTGGCCGTAATCATAAACGGCGCTTAAGCCGTCGTAAATTTCGCTGGAAGGGAAAACAAAGCCATACTCTTTAGCATGGGCTATCACATTTTTAAACAGATCGTCGGTATTGTTGCTCATAACGGGGCAAAGATAGGATTTGGAGCTGAAAGCTGAAAGCTTAAAGGTGAAGGCGATGAAAGCAAGGGAGGATTGTGATGACATTTAAACCACCACGTCATTGCGATCCGCTGGTAAGCGGAGTAGCAATCCCCAATAAGCAGAGCAGCCATGCAAGGTTAACCTTCAAGCCGGGGATTGCCACGTCGCTCCGCTCCTCGCAATGACGTAACTTTATAGTGAAAGCGTTGGCAAAGCCAACGCTTTCACCTTTCACCTCAATAAACTACATTTGAGCCATGAGTATTTCGGTACAGGATTTAACCAAAGTTTATGGCACACAAAAAGCGGTAGATAGTATATCATTTACGGCTGAACCAGGTGTGCTGGGTTTTCTGGGCCCAAATGGGGCCGGAAAATCAACTACCATGAAGATGCTTACAGGTTTTATCCCGCCAACTGCGGGTACGGCTAAGGTGTGCGGGTTTGATATCGGCACGCAATCGCTGGAGGGACGGAAACATATCGGCTACCTGCCCGAAAGCAACCCGCTGTACCTGGATATGTATGTAAAGGAATCAATGGCATTTGTGGCGGGCGTCCACGGAATATCAAATGCGGACGAGCGCATACAGGAAGTAATTGAATTAACCGGCTTACAGCCCGAGCAGCATAAAAAAATAGGTAAACTTTCTAAAGGATACCGGCAGCGGGTGGGGCTGGCGCAGGCCATTTTGCACGACCCGGATGTGCTGATACTTGACGAACCTACCTCGGGCCTCGACCCAAACCAGCTGATCGGTATCCGGCAATTGATCCGCGATCTGGGCAAAACCAAAACTATTATCCTGTCCACCCATATTATGCAGGAGGTGGAAGCTGTTTGCAACCGGGTAATTATCATCAATAAAGGCAAAATTGTAGCCAATGATACACTTTCGGGATTAATCCAGGCAAACCGGGGCCGGACACTGGAGCAGATATTTATTAGCCTGACCAATAATTAAGCAACAAAATTTATTCAAGAGGATTCATTTCATCTTCATATAATCAACGTATTTTTAGTTAGTTTAAACGATTTTTATTTCATGAAAAAAATAATCCTTTTTATTATCCTTATTGCAGGCATTCATATTAATGCCAATGCGCAGGATGGCAAAAGCTTCGCGATCAGTATTGGTCCCGAATTGGGCTTCCCTTCCCGCAGCCTGTACACTATCGGTGGCGGTGGTTCGGTAAAAGCGGAGGTAGCTATTAGCGCCAAAGCCAGTATTACAGCTACTGCCGGTTATAGTTCCTTTGGTTATAAAAACTTGAGTGGCATAAAACAAAGCAACAATTTTGTGCCCCTAAAAGCAGGGCTGCGTTATGGCGGTGGCAGCGCCTACCTGGAAGGGGAACTGGGCGATGCTATGGAAACCGGCGCTAATAAGCGCAATTTGTTCGCCTATTCGGTAGGGCCGGGTTTTATATTCAAATTAAACGATATGGGGAGTATTGACCTGGGCTTTCGCTACGAAAACTGGTCGAAAAACACGTTGCAGCAAATAGCTATCCGGGCAGCTTTTAGGGTTGGGTGGTAATGGGCTGTTGCATCCCCTGCTAATTAACCACAACGTTAACAGAGACAGGAAATCACAAAGTTAAAATCCTTAGTATTCTCTGAGTTTAATTTCTTTGTGATCTTTATGGTTAGTTGCAGAACTTGGCTATTAAACACCTTTTCTAACGCCCTTATTTATTCTTCTACTTACCCAATATTGTTTGTAATTTCGGCGTTCATAGCATAAAAATTACGGTGTATAGTATTTTCAAAAAAGAGATCGTATCCTATTTCAGCTCGTTGGTGGCTTACGTTACCATTGGTATATTTTTGCTGGTGCTTGGCCTGTTTTTATGGGTATTTCCCGATAGCAGTATCCTGGATAACGGCTATGCCGGCCTGGATAGCCTGTTTAGCGTAGCGCCCTACCTGTTTATGTTCCTGATACCGGCCATTACCATGCGGTCGCTGGCCGGGGAGCGTAAAGAGGGTACCTTTGAGCTGCTGGTTACCCGCCCGCTTACCGATGTGCAAATTGTGCTGGGCAAATACCTGGCCAGCGTAGTGCTGCTGTTATGCGCGTTGCTGCCAACACTATGCTATTATTACACCGTCAGTATTTTGGGGATGCCGCAGGGCAATATTGATACCGGCGGCGTAATCGGCTCCTACATCGGCTTATTTTTATTGGGCTGCTCGTTCGCGGCTATCGGCATCTGTGCTTCGGCAATTACTAAAAATCAGATCATCGCGTTCGTCCTCGCTGTGTTTGTGTGCTTCTTTATTTTCAGCGGGTTCGATTCGCTGAGCAGTTTATTATCCTTACAGGATCTGTCTGTACAGTACCTGGGTATTACGGAACATTACCAGTCTGTTAGCCGGGGGGTGCTGGATACGCGCGACCTGGCTTACTTCATTATTCTTACTACCCTGTTTATCGCCCTAACGCTTTTTGTACTGAACAGGCAAAGGCAAAAACCAATCAACTTTAAACTGGCCGGCGCTTTGGCCATAGGTATAGTGGTGCTGCTGCTATTATCGGCCATATCCTTTACCCGTTTTGATTTTACTAAGGAAAAACGTTATACCATCTCGCCCGTTAGCCAGGGCATAATGGATAGCTTGCCCCAACCGGTTAAAGTAACTGTTTTTTTGAAAGGCAATAATTTCCCCGCGGGAATGAAACGTTTGCAAAGCGCCGCCAGGGACATGCTGAGCGACCTGCAAGCGTACACACACGGTAAACTACAATTTGAAATAACAGACCCGCTAAAGGACGTACAGGAAAGCGACCAGGATACCATATTGAATAACCTGAAAAGCCACGGTATTGAACCGATAAACCTGAGTGTGAAGACCGATGACGGGCAGATGCAAAAAATCATTTTTCCGGCGGCGCTGGTAACATCAGGCGATAATGAGGTACCGGTAAGTTTGCTGCAAACCCGCGAAGGATTGTCGGATGAAGAAGTGCTGAACAATTCCATCCAGAACCTGGAATACGCGTTTACATCGGCCATAAAAAAAGTGGCGGCTGCGGGAAGGCCGGGTATTGGTTTTACTATGGGCCATAACGAATTGAGCGACCTGCAACTATACGATGCCCGCCGCACTTTGCTGGATGGATATGATATTGGCCGGGTTGATTTAAAGCTGATCCCGCTGGATAGCCTGAAAAAGATCAGTCTGTTAATAATTGACAAACCCGTCCAGCCGTTTACCGAACTGGAAAAATTTAAGGTTGATCAGTATATTATGAACGGCGGGCGCGTAATATGGGCCATTGACCAGGTGAGCGCCGAACTGGATAGCCTGCGCGGGCATGGCGGCGAGCAGCTGACCTTCCCCAAACAGCTTAACCTGGACGATCAGCTATTCACCTACGGCATCCGTATTAATTACGACCTGATAGCCGATATGAGCTGCGCGCAGATCCCTATTACCACCGGCAATATGGGTGGTGGCAGGCCGCAGATCCAACTGCTGCCCTGGCTGTTTTACCCGGTATTGATGCCGTTGTCCAAACATCCTATCGTAAAAAATCTGGATGGTATACGCAGCGAGTTTGCCAGTACTATTGATACGCTGGCAATTAAAAACGTCAACAAAACGGTACTGCTTAGCTCATCACCTTACAATAAAAAATTAAACGCGCCCTATACCCTATCGTTACAGGCGTTGGAGCAGGAACCGGACCCAAGCACTTTCCAAAGCGATATAAAAACGGTAGCGGTGTTGCTTGAGGGCCGTTTTAAATCGGATTTTGCCAACCGCCCGGTTCCCGAAGGGATTACAAGCCCGGTACATCCAATGGCACAAAGCCGGCCAACCAAAATGATTGTAATAAGCGATGGCGATATTTTCAAGAACCAGGTTGGGGTTGATGGCTCGCCTTATCCTTTAGGGTACGATCATTATACCCATAAAAGTTACGGCAATAAAAACCTGTTGCTTAACATGGTCGATTATCTGACCGGCGATGCCCGCCTGATTGCGTTACGTAATAAGGAGATTGAACTGCGCCTGCTTAACCGCGCCCGTATCCGGAACGAAAAAATGTACTGGCAAGTTATTAATACCGTTGGGCCGTTGCTACTGGTGTTAATATTTGCTATTTTTCAACATTATTTGCGCAAGCGAAAGTATACACGGTAATTTTTATATTTTTGAGAGATTAATAGTCCTGATATGAGATTCATTGTTTCGACATCTACGTTACTAAAGCAACTACAGTCTGTAAGCGGCGCGCTTAGCAGCAGTACCGTATTGCCGATACTGGAAAACTTTCTGTTTGAAATTAAGGATGGCAGCCTGACCATTTCGGCCACCGACCTTCAAACCAGCATGACCACCTCTTTATCGCTTAACGAGGCGAAGGAGAACGGGCGTATAGCCATACCATCGCGGATATTACTGGATACGCTTAAATCGTTACCGGAACAGCCCATTACCTTTTCGGTTGATGATGCTACCTTCGCTATTGAGATAAACGCAGGCGACGGTAAATATAAACTGAGCGGAGAGAATGGCGACGATTTTCCGAAGATCCCGGTAGTTGAAAACGCGGCTTCGGTTAATTTGCCATCGCCGGTATTGATTGAGGCTATTAACAAAACCATTTTCGCGGTTAGCAATGATGAATTACGCCCGGCCATGACGGGCGTATTCTGCCAGCTTACCCCGCAATCGCTCACCTTTGTGGCTACCGACGCGCACAAACTGGTGCGTTACCGCCGAAAGGATGCCAAGGCCGACAGCGCGACATCATTCATCCTGCCTAAAAAAGCGTTAAACTTACTAAAATCGGCATTGCCATCTGAAGATGTAAACGTATCGGTTGAATATAACAGTACCAGCGCCTTTTTTAAATTTGGCAACATTAACCTGGTATGCCGCTTAATTGATGAGCGTTACCCTGACTATGAAGCCGTAATACCGCAAACCAACCCCAACAGGCTGACTATTGACCGCCTGGCTTTTTTAGGCTCGCTGAGCCGTGTGGCCATATATGCCAATAAAACCACGCACCAGGTAAGATTAAAAATTAATGGCAGCGAACTGAATATCTCATCGGAAGATATTGATTTCAGCAATGAGGCGCATGAGCGTTTAAGCTGCCAGTACGAAGGCGAAGACATGGAGATTGGCTTTAACGCGCGTTTCCTGATAGAAATGTTAAAGAACCTGAGCGGCGAGGAAGTGGCCCTGCACATGTCTACCCCGAACAGGGCCGGGTTATTATTACCACAAGGAGGAGATGAGAACGAAGATGTGCTGATGCTGGTAATGCCGGTAATGTTAAATAGCTACGCTTAAGTATAAACTTAAATTATAAATCCAAAATGAGAAAGTCTGGCGCCAATGCCGGACTTTTTGTTTTTTTTGGAAGCTGTCTAAAAATAAAAAAACGTCATTGAGCGCAGCGTGGCAATTAGCCCCCTCTAAATCTCCCCCGGGAGGGGAGACTTTCTTCTTAAGTCCCTCTCCCTCGGAGAGGGATTTAGGGTGAGGCTTCGGGGATTGCCACGCTGCGCAATGACACGATGGTTTAATGTTTAGAATAATAGCTAAAAAACAAATTTAGACAGCCTCTTTAGGAAAGTCGGAATATTACATCAAATCATCTACCTTATTAATGCGACCTTGGGCCGACCTCATATCGATTAATAATCCAGTTTTTTTTCACTCATCTCCCACAACTTAAATGCCTGCAGCGCTTCATTGCGCAGCAATTGTATAATAGGTAATTTACGCTCGGCCATGGGAAGTTCAAGCTCCCGGTAAATAAACTGATCGTCGAAACCAATGGCTGCCGCGTCGGCCTTGGTATTGGCATAATAAATATGATCAATGCGGGCCCAGTAAATTGCGCCCAGGCACATGGGGCAAGGCTCGCAACTGGTATAAATTACGCAACCCTCCAAACTGAAGGTACCCAACTCCCCGCAGGCCAGCCTGATGGCCGATATTTCCGCGTGGGCGGTCGGGTCATTCTGTGGTACTACCCTGTTCGCGCTACGCGCCACTACCATCCCATCTTTTACAATTACGGCGCCAAACGGGCCGCCCTGCCCCTGCACAACGTTGCTCTCGGCCAGCTCAATGGCCATCCTCATAAATTTATCGTGGTCGTTCATAGCGCAACTACTTTATTGTGAAAGCTAAAATCTGTTAAAAGGTTTTATCAGGCTGATTTAAAGTCCTCTCCTTTGGAGAGAGGATTTAGGTGAGGCGCACAAAAAAGCCCCGGTCAGTAAATGATCGGGGCGCCTGGTTAAGGTTTATAACCGGAAATTATTTTTTCTCTTTGGCGTACGCCTCATTCAGTTTGGCTATTACTTCGGTGGTAATGTCCAGGCTCGGATCGCCATAAACTAAAGAGGGACTGCCATGCTGATAAGTAAGGATTAATTTATAACCTTTTTCCTTAGCGTATCCTTTTAAAAACTCGTTTATCTTATCGTAATATTTAGATTGTTCAGATAATTGCTCCTGCTGCATCTGCGCGCTGGCATTCTGACGGTAAGCCTGAAACTCCTGTCCCTTGCGTTGTAGGCGCTCTTCGGTTTGCGAACGCTGTTCGGCACTCATGGTAGCCGCAGCTTTTTGATAATCGGCAACTTCGCGCTGTATAGCCTGTTCGCGGTTAGCAACATCGCCTTGCGCAGCGAGCCCCTTTGAATTCATGCGTTTGGTCATGTCAGTTACGTACTGATATTTGGTTAAAAGCGAATCCTGGTTAATATAAACAATGGTAGCTTTACTATCAACCGCTACAGCCGGGGTTGTTGCTGTTTTGTTACCAGTAGCCGGTTGTTTACAGGCAATTACACTGCCTGCTATCACCACGGCTAATGCAGCTTTCGTTAAAATTGAGGTGCTATTTTTCATTATCTTATTAAAAAAATTTTGACAAAGATAAACTTTCAACTGAAGTATCCTAATGTTTTGAACAGCTGTATTATAGTAGCGTCATATTTATCCACATATACACTTATTTAGCTTTAAAATAGTATTTTTGAAAGTTATACTTTTTTATAATTATGAGCGACGAAAACATAGACAGATCTAATTATTCGGCAGATAATATACAGGTTTTAGAAGGCCTGGAGGCGGTACGTAAAAGGCCGTCCATGTACATTGGCGATACCGGCATCAGGGGCCTGCACCATCTGGTTTATGAGGTGGTGGATAACTCGATAGACGAGGCGCTGGCCGGCTATTGCAATACCATTAAGGTTACCATACATAAAGGCAATTCCATTACGGTTGAAGATAACGGCCGCGGTATCCCTACCGGTATTAATACCAAGGAGCAAAAATCGGCGCTGGAAATTGTAATGACCGTGCTGCACGCCGGTGGTAAGTTTGATAAGGATACTTACAAGGTATCAGGCGGTTTGCACGGCGTGGGCGTATCCTGCGTTAACGCCCTGTCGGTACACGTTAAAACGGTTGTTCACCGCGAAGGCAAAATATTTACCCAGGAATACGAACGCGGCAAGCCCTTGTTTGATGTAAAGACCATTGGCGAATCGGACAAAACGGGCACCATCCAAACTTTCCAGCCCGATGCGGAAATATTTACAACTACCACCGAGTACAAGTTTGAAACTTTGGCCACCCGTTTACGCGAGTTGGCTTTCCTTAATAAAGGTGTCCGTTTATCCCTGAAGGATGAGCGCGAAACCGATGCCGAAGGCAAGCATCCATTCGAAGAATTTTACTCTGAAGGCGGATTAAAAGAGTTTGTAAAATACCTGGATGGCACGCGCGTAGCCATTATTCCCGAGCCTATTTATGTAGAAGGCGTTAAACAGGGCATCCCGGTTGAGCTGGCCTTGCAGTATAACGATACTTATACGGAGAATGTGCACTCGTATGTAAACAATATTAACACTATTGAGGGCGGTACGCACGTAGCAGGTTTCCGTATGGGCCTAACCCGTACACTGAAGGCTTATGCCGATAAATCGGGCTTGCTGAAAAACATGAAGGTGGAAATTACAGGCGATGACTTTCGTGAAGGATTAACCGCTGTAATTTCGGTAAAGGTACAGGAACCGCAATTTGAAGGGCAAACCAAAACCAAACTGGGCAACAGCGAGGTGAGCGGCGCCGTTAACGTAGCTGTTGGCGAAATATTAGGCAATTACCTGGAGGAAAACCCTAAGGAAGCCAAAATGATTGTGCAGAAAGTTATCCTGGCTGCAACTGCCCGCGCCGCCGCGCGCAAGGCCCGCGAAATGGTTCAGCGCAAAAGCGTAATGAGCGGATCGGGCTTGCCCGGCAAATTGGCTGATTGCGCCAACAGCGACCCTGCCCTTTGCGAAATTTACCTGGTGGAAGGTGACTCGGCAGGCGGCACGGCCAAACAGGGCCGCAACCGCGACACGCAGGCTATATTACCTTTAAGGGGTAAAATACTGAACGTGGAGAAAGCCATGGAACACAAGATTTACGAGAACGAGGAAATAAAAAATATGTTTACCGGTTTGGGTGTAAGCATTGGCACCCCCGAGGATGCCAAAGCCTTAAACTTAACCAAGCTGCGCTACCATAAGATCATCATCATGACGGATGCCGACGTGGACGGATCGCACATTACCACGCTGATCCTCACCTTCTTTTTCCGTTATATGAAAGAACTGGTGGAATTTGGCTATGTATACATTGCTACTCCACCGCTTTACCAGGTTAAAAAAGGTAAGGATTTTGAATATTGCTGGACCGACGAACAGCGCGATGTTGCCATACAGCGCCTGAAAGGTGCCGGTAAGGAAGACAGCGTACACGTACAGCGCTATAAAGGTTTAGGTGAAATGAACGCCGAGCAGCTATGGGATACCACCATGAACCCGGCCACGCGTACCCTGCGCCGCGCAACGATAGAAAATGCCGCCGAGTGCGACCACACCTTCAGCATGCTGATGGGTGATGAAGTAGCCCCGCGCCGAGCGTTCATCGAGAAAAACGCTAAGTACGCCCGTATAGATACATAGTTTTTGATTTCGGAATTTTGCTATTGAGAGCCCTCCTTTTAGAGGGCTTTTTTTATATCCGAACTTGGTGGTTGACTGCCCTCCTATGTCTCATACTATCAAAAATTACGTTTGCTTTTTAAATTTGACGTATAATATCAAATCATGAAAGAACTAAACAAAGACCAGCAGCAATTCGGTAAACTATCCCAACCCGCCTACCGGGCCCTGGCCAATGCCGGCATTACCAACCTGGAGCAGTTATCCGCGCTAAGCGAAAAGGAATTATTGAAACTACATGGTTTAGGCAAAAGCGCCTTACCGGTGCTGCGAATCAAACTCGCGGAGCAGGGGCTGGCGTTTAAAGGTCAATAGCTTTATGTTTAAGTCCTAAACTTTATCACCCGTTTCCCATAATCAATTACCGCTTTATATTTCATCAGGATGTCGCCGCCTAAAACGCCTAATATTTCGGGATGATTTAATTGCCGGTAGGCGATGTTGATGGCAGACAGATCAAGCACGGCCACTTCAAACCTGGGGATCAGTAATCCACCGATCTGCATATTAGAAATAATTGCCGTGAACGACTCCATATCGTTAGTGCCTAAACCAGTGGATAATTTATCGCTGGCCATTATCAACAGATCATCATGCGCCTGCAGCAAGGTTTTATCAAACGCGGTTTTAGACGCTCCCGTATCCAGCACAACGGTATAAGCGCGGCCAAACAGCTGAATATCCAGCAAGGGGTGAAAGCCGTCATCGTGCAGGTCGAGTATGGTGAGCGGGATGGTTACGGTCATTATTAAATGTGTAGATATGCGGATGTGCAAATATGCATATGTGCGCGTTAATCCGCAACACGTCATTGAGGTACGAAGCAATCCTCGGCTTGAATAGCGGCTCTGCTATCCGGGGATTATTAATATCAGATTGTTTTTCAAATGGCATTAATGAGCTCCCTCCGGTCGGTTGTCCACGCTGCGCAATGACGTCCTTTATTATTTTTAGACAGCTTCTTAAAACGGATACCCTATCGCTAAGTTAAACACGCCGTTGTGCGGGTCGAATTTGAAACGCTCGCCTGCCGGCATCCATGGTTTCAGGATGGGGTAACCTAAATCAGTACGCAGTACCAGTACGGTTAAATCAAAGCGCAAACCGGCACCTACGTCGGCGGCTATCTGGCTCAGGAAGTTTTTACCGAAGGCGCCTCCGGGCAGTCCTTTCTGGGGGCGCAGGTTCCAGATATTACCGGCATCCACAAACAACGCGCCGCGTACTATGCTGAATAATTTGGGGCGATATTCAATATTACCCTCAATTTTAATATCGCCCGATTCGTCAGGTAAAAATCCGCTGGCATTGGAGTTATTCTGCTCGGGCAGGTATACGCCCGGCCCAATGGAACGCGCCCGGAAACCGCGCAAACTGTTAGTACCGCCTATAAAATATTGCTGGCTGTAAGGCATAATGGTGGAATTGCCGAAGGGTACGCCCACACCCGCCATTAGCCGCATGGCTATCATGCTGTTGGGGCCGGTTTTATGGTAAAACCTGATCTCGTTGTCGAACTTGGCATATTCATTATAAGGCTGGCCAAATACTTTCCCAACATTACCCGCCAATGTATCCGCGCCGGATAGCACACCCAGCAATACGGCTGACAAACTTACCTTACCGTTATAGTAAAAAGTATTGGTGCGGGTATCCTCGGTAGTGTTGGTAAACGTGTAGCTGTACGACGGGCCAAAGGTTAACTGATTATCGATAACGTGTTTTAATGAAGGATTGGCCGTATGGTTAATGCTATCCAGGTATTGCCGGGTAATGTTAGCCGCGTTAACATAAGTAACGTTGGTGATGTTTAACTCATGCGACCGGTGCGCGTTCTCCTTCCACTGGTAACCAAACGATCCGCTGAAGGAGTTTAGCGTATACAACTTGGTGCGGTTGGTTAACGCGTATTGCAGTGTTAAATTGGTATGCGGCACAAACGCGCTGCTGTTGGTAAAGTTAAACGGACTGATAAACCGCGGCCACGACAAACTGGTTTGCACACCGGTTTGGTAAACATTGTATCCGCTGTTTTGCCCCGATACCTGCACATCGGTGCTACCAAACAGCGATACGGTTAATAACTCGGCGCCTTTAAAGGCATTGCGGTTGCGCCAGCTAAGGTTAACCTGCGTACCTGTAAAATTGGCCGATGTGGTACGCCCCAGTATTTCAAACTGTAAGGATTTACGCGGGTACTGGGTTAAGTAATAAAACACATTCAGCTTCGGCGAATCGGTAGAGACATCTTCAAAACGGTTCTTTACAAATTTAAAGGGCCCTAACTCCACAAAACGGTTAAGCGCTTTGTTATGCTCGGTACGGTTGTATACGCTGCCTTTGTTAAACTGCACGGTACTTTTAAATACAAAGTTGCGTACGGTTTCCCTGCGCTGCACTACAAAATAGTTACGATAAGGCACCGCCTTATCCAGCATTAAAGCGGTATCCCGCAATGAATAGTTAGGATAAATGTAAATATTGTTAATGGTATAAATACGGCGGGCTTTATCAGCCGTGGTGTTTTTTACTTTTACAAATACATCCACCTGATGATCGGACACATTGCTGTCCACCTGCATAATCAGGTCCTCGGGGGCGAAATAATAAAACCCTTCTTCTTTTAGCCTGGCGTCAATCCGGATACGTTCGCCTTTCAAAATATCCAGGTTATAATTATTGCCGGGTACCAACAAGGTTTGTTTGGCGGTACCGGCCACGGCGGTGTCCAGATCATCTGTGCCGGTTGGGAACATTATTTTACGGATACTGTACGATGGCCCGGCCTGTACGTTAAAAACCGCTTTGGCTGTTTTGCCCTTGCTTACCGTATCGCCGCTGGCCTGTGCCTGGAAAAAGCCCTCGTTCTGCAGGCGGTTCTGCATAATTTCACTATTCTTGGCTACATCAACCTGGCCGATCAATACCGGCGGCTCACCGTATTTGCTCAAAAATTTCTGGATAAAATTACGGCGGGTATGGGTTTTATTATAGATCCATAATTTGTAGCGTAAACCCAAAATTTTGGCGTTGGGCACCGGGCGCACCAGTGCCTTCATTTCCGCGCCTATAAATTTCTGATCGCTTTTGGTCAGTTCAGCCGGATCCACCTTTACCTCGGGGCCGGTATACAGTTGTTGGTCCTTAGTTAAATACTTGGTATTACTGCAGGCGCTTGCAAAAACGGCGAGTAAAATGATATATATAAGCCTTTTGCCCATGTTAGTTTGATGATGAATTGGTAACCTGTTGTTTGTCCTGTTCTTCCTGGTTCTTTTGGTCTATCGCGTCCTGTTTCTGCTTATCCTCGGTCTTCTTTTCTTTCTGATCTTGTTTGTATTGTTTCTTCATAGCTTTTTCCTGCTGGCTGCGTTTGCGGAACAGTTCTTTCAAGCGGTTATAATCTACCGTAAGCGAGAACGCTACCCCTGTTTCAATCACTTCGCCCTGTATCACCACGTATTCATCCTTCCGGTACGCGCGCAGCATATACCGCCCGTCTTTGCTTAATTTATAATTCACTGATACATTACCGGCAATATTGGTGGCTTTCTGTCCGGGCTGATTTTGTCCTTCCAGGTTAAAGTTATTGCCTATAGTAACCGTTAACCTATCGTTCAGGAATTTTTTGGAAAGCCCGACATTCAGATCGGTACGATTCTGTGCCGTTCCGGTAGAGTAATCCTCGCCCGATTCCAGGTCGAAACTCAGGGCCACACCGCCAATCAGGTCGCCGGCCAGTTTGTTCAGCTGATCAGATAATAAACTGCTCACGCTGTTGCGGATGGCCCCGTTAATCCCCGCGTTGCCGCCCTGGCTCTGCAAAGGATTGTCGCCGATGAAATGGCCCAATACCAATACGCCCAAAACCTGTTTATTCAGCTCGTTAGGGTCCTGACGTACCTGTGCCAGGCGACTGTTTACGGTATTGATCACATCGCCGGAGACGGTGTAATTGCTATCCGGCAACACGATATCAAAGCTGATATCGGGTTTCATTAATTGATTTTTCAGATTCAGGTTAACATTAAACGGCAGCTTTTGCTTATACATGGTACGCTCGGTTTCGCTGCCGCTCAGTTGCTGCTCCACCAGGTCAATAGGCGGCACGTTAGCTACGTACACCGCGGTAAGATCAATATCCGCGCTGGTTGGGTCGCCGGTCCAGGTAATGGTGCTGCCTTTTTTGAAATCAAATTTACGCTGTACGGTAGCATAGGCCAGGTTGTACGATCCCTGGTTAACGGTATAAGTACCCGTTAAATTGATCTTACCGCTGGGGTCAATACCGGCATTCAGTTGCGCGTCGCCTTTAATATGTACCACATCGCCATTGCGCTCATCTATCACGATATTAAAATTGGCGTTTTTGTTAATGTTGATGGTAGCCGAAACATCCATACCCGTGATGTCCGATTTTTTAAGCGAATCCAGCTTTTTGGCCAGCATAATGGAATCCATTTTTGGCGCGTTCTGGTTAATGAATACTACTACCCCTTTCCGGTCTTCCACGGCCGGGTCGGTGGTGGGGAGCACAATGGTGAGGTCGGTTTTATCATTAACTGTCAGGGTAGCATCAACTACGGGCTTTTTCATATTGCCGCGTATTTTTATCCGGCTGTCCAGGTATAGTTTACCATAGTACAATTGGTTATCGGCCTGGGTGGAATTGATCACCCTGAAGTTATCGCTGGTAATATCCATCCCGAAGGCAAAATCAGTGTAGTTTTTGGTATAAATAGCACCGCTTACTACCGCTTTGCTGCCGGTGGAATCAACCAGGGTAAAATCATTGAACCGGATACCTTCGTCGTTAAAAGTTAGGCTCTCCTTAGGTATGCGGAAATAGGAATTAAGCATGGATACATTGAAACCAACATTGTTAAAATTCACATCTCCGCGGATGGCCGGGGCATCCGTAGTTCCTGTTATTTTCAGCTTACCGGTGATGTTGCCGCTGGCATTACGGATGGCCCCAAAGCTGAAGCCTTCAATACTCTTCATGTTCAGGGTAACAATATTCAGGTCCAGGTCAAACTTGCTGGTCGGGGTAGTATAATATAACCCATCCATAGTAACCTGGTTGCCTTTGCCGGTAATATTCACATGGGCCGCATAGGCATTAGCGGTTTGGTTGTTCACCTTCAGATCAATATTCCCCACGGTATCGCCCTTGAAATTAAAGTTACTGATAGTAAGCGCCGAGGTAAATTGCGGCGATGTTTGCAGGTTGCTCAATTCGGCTTTACCGTTAATGGTACCGCCCACCAGCAGCGAATCCTGCTGTGCCAGCTTGGTTAATGTCTCTATCCGGAAATTAGTGAAGCCAACCGTAAGCGGCGAATTATAATCGGGCCCGCTGCTGCTTACGCTCAGCACCTGGTTACTGTTGGATATGGAAAAATCCTTGGCCAGGATGCCCTTGCCCCCAAACTGGAACGAGTTGTTGGGGTTAACCGTCCAGGGCGTATAATCCAGCAGCAAACCATTTTGCAAAAAGCTGAACTGGTATTCATTGGGCAAGGCGGTAAATACGCCGGCCATACGGTAGCGTTCTTTCTTGCCGGCATCGCGCACCTGTAAACTAATGTTCAGTTTGTTATTTTGCGCGTTACCGCTGATGCTGGTATAAAGCAGGTTGATAGATGAGCCTACCTTGATCTGATCGACCGTAAAATTATAATTCAGCGCGTTATTGTTGGTATTGATATTCAGTTTGGCGTTGCTTACCTCGTTGGTACCGTAAACCACTTTCGGCATGGTGCCGTTTACCAGCAGTATGCCTGTCTCGCTGTTAAAACTGCCGCTGATGTTAACCGGGTCAAGCTGTTTCAAATCGGGCACAAACTTGGTGAGCAGCGGCGTTTTAGTTGCCCGTATGGCAAATGTAAACTGTTGAGGTGAATAGGCAGCCTTAACAGGTTCCGCTTTTTTGGCCTTCGCTTTAGCAGTCGAATCAATTTTAGCGCGCGACGCGGCAGTTGCCCCGCCGGCCATATCGGTATTGTAATATTTGTTGATCACGGCCTGCAAGGCGGGGCCAACCTCGGTCAGCTTATATTTACCCGCCATGCGCGCGGTAGCCATGGGCAGTTTCAAAAACAAGGTACTGCTATCCGCATTGGCGGTAGATACCAGGCTGATGGTATCCAGTTGGATGCGTTGCCCCTGGTTCACTACCAGCAAATCGGTCAGTAATATTTTTCCGTTCAGGTAATCAGGGTCGGCGGTAGGCAGGTCGGCTATCAGCTTGCCGTGAAAACGCATGGGGTCTTTGGTAAAGTTGAGTTTTTGCAGGTCAATGCTATCCAGCATCAGCGTAGCGTTAACTGATGGATATTTTTTGTTCATGTTCGCTTTCGCGTCCAGGCTGAAATGGATATTAGGATCGGCCATATGGGCGCTCACTACATAGCTGCCATTGGTGGCGGTACCTTTCATCACCAGGTCTTTATAGGTATATCCTTTTACATAGGCACTGGCTACGTTACCGCTAAATTGCAGGCTTAGGTTTTTGGGGTTAATACCATTGCCTTTTACATGCGCGTTAAGGGTAACCTTACCCACCATTTGCGGCTGCCTGGTTAAAGCGCCAACATTTACATCATTCATTTTCACATCGGCCACATAGCTTTCGTGCCCTTTGCGCGCGCCGTTAAAGGTTGCATTCAAATCGGCGGCGCCCAGGCTGCTGCGCAATGCCATTTTGGTGCTGAAGTTTTTCATGCTGCCCTTAAAGGTGCCCTTTAGCTTCATATTTTCGGGAATGCTCACGTTGGCTGGAATACTGCCCGGCGGCGCCAGCTTGGCAATATCCGCGCGGGTGGTGGTAAAATCGGCAATGTTAAGGTCGAAGTAAGCTTTCTCTACATCAGGCAAACCACGCATGGTGGCCGAGGCTTTGATATGCGTTTTGCCAAAGCCGCTGACCTCCAGGTTGGGGATGCGCAGGTTATTTACCCTGCCGCTTACGCGCCCGTTAATTTTTAAGACAGCATTAGGCGAGCTTCTGAATGGCTCCATCGTCCGCATGTCCGGCATTAATAATAGCACATCCTTTAAACCCAGGCGGCTGCCATCCAGATTGGCATTAACACTTAGCAAGCCAATATTTTTGGTAACGGCATCCAGCGATGGGTAACCGATCTGTACTTCTTTCTGTAATACCGTTGTTGGCGTTTCCAGGTACAGGTTGTTCAGATAAGCGTTTTTAGGGCCATAGAAAAAGTCGGTGTGAAACTCCCTGATCTGCAGACCGCTTTTCTCGTTAAACGTTAAGGAATTGATCTTGCCCGATAGCGTATCGGTGGTGTATGACAGGTCTTCCAACTCCGTATTCAAATCGCGGATGCTCATGTGGCCAAAATCCATGCCGCGGGCAATGGGCTTTTGGGCGTTGTTATCAAAATCAACATGATTGTGGGTGAGGGTCATTTTAGCCAGCGTAACCGCCCAGCCTTTGCCGCTTTCCGGCGAGGCTACCAGCGTGTCCAGCTTTTTAGCTGTTTTTACCACTGCCTTTACTACCGTTTGCGGTTTGGCCAGGGCCAGCGCGGCTTTACTATCGCTCAGCTCAATATTTTTGATGGCTACCTTCTGGTTTTTCAGGTCTATTTTATCCATCTCTACCAGTAACTTGCCCAGATCCATTTGGGTGCTCATTTCGGCGCTGCGGTAATCCAGCTTAATTTTTGATACATCAATGGTGCCTAATTTAAGGTCCATATTTAATGGCGTAACAGCGGTATCTACTGTGGCGGCCTGGGCAATAGACGAGCCAATTGGCGTTTGGATAATCCGGGCGTTCACATCCGAAAGATTGATCTTCGGGATGGTGAATTTCATCTTATCCATATCAAAATCCTTAATACGGGTATCAAAATGCCCCAGCAAAAACCGGACATCGTTACCGGTAATGGCATCTTTGTAAGCAAGGTTAATGCGGTCCAGGATGATCTTATCTACCGAAAACTTCATGGCAGAAGTGGTGTCCTCTGGTTTTGGCGTTTTCTCCTGCTCACCGGCAAAGGCTTTAATAATATAATCGTAATTAAAAACGCTGTCGGCCCCGCGGTTTACTTTAACGGTTACGCCTTGCAGGTTTATTTCATTAATCTCAACCTGGTGGTTCAGCAGCTTGAACAGGCTGATGTCCACCTTCAGTTTTTCGCCGGCTATCAGCGTATCTTTTTTCTGGTCTTCAAAATATACGCCTTCCAGCACAATCAGTTTAGGCAGGCCCAAGCTCAGGTGGGCTATCTGTACTTTGGTATGGATTTTTCCCTGTACAAAGCTTACTACCTTATTTTTGGCAAAATTTTGTACTGAAGGAATCTGTATCAGGACAAACACCAGCAGCACCAAAAACAGCACGCTTGCTATTATCCACAGGATAGTCTTAATGGCTATACGTCCAAATCGTTCCAAAGTAATTGTTTTTCAAATGGTAAACATTATATTAAGCCTCAACCCGGCCCTCCCCTTTGGAGAGAGGGTGCTGAAGTCCCCCCCTTTCGGGCGAGATTTAGAGGGAGCCGGCAGTTTTTTCAACAACAGTAGGTAGCATCTTGTTTTTTAATAAATTTGTATTCTTCCCAAAATTTTGACAGGATTTAATTATGCCCGATTTTTCGCATTTACACGTACACACCCAGTTCTCCCTGCTCGACGGGGCCGCCGATATATCAAAACTATATAAAAAAGCGGCTGCCGATGGCATGAAGGCCCTGGCTATTACCGATCATGGTAATATGTTCGGTGTGTTCAAATTTGTGGCCGAGGCGGGCAAGCATAACGTAAAACCCATTGTAGGCTGCGAATTTTATGTGGTAGATGACCGGCATAAAAAACAGTTTACCAAGGAAAAGAAAGATGTACGCCGCCATCAGCTGCTTTTAGCTAAGAATGCCCAGGGCTATAAAAACCTGGTAAAATTGTGTTCCTTGGGGTATATAGAAGGGTTGTACAGTAAATGGCCGCGTATTGATAAGGAGTTGATCCTGCAATACCACGAAGGCTTAATTGCCACCACCTGCTGTATAGGCGCGTCAGTTCCGCAAGCTATTTTGAAGCAAAGCGAGGAAGAAGCCGAAAATGAATTTAAATGGTGGCTTGATCTGTTTGGCGAGGATTATTACATTGAGCTGCAGCGGCATGATATTAACGAGCAAACCATCATTAATAATACCCTGCTCAAATATGCTAAAAAGCATAACGTAAAGGTGATCTGCTCTAACGATTCGCATTACGTGGATCAGCAGGACAGCAACGCGCACGATATTTTGCTGTGCGTTAACACCGGCGACATGCAGAGCACCCCCATCATGACAGACGAGGATGCCAGCAGCAAAGGCAAACGCTTCGGTTTCCCGAACGACCAGTTCTATTTCAAAACGCAGGCCGAAATGGGGCAGCTTTTCCATGATTTGCCCGAATCGCTGGATAATACCAACGAAATTGTAGACAAGGTAGATGTGCTGAAGCTGAAGCGCGATATTATGCTGCCCAACTTCGTAATACCCGACGCGTTCAAGATCCACAACACACCCGACGCCGATACCCTGAACCAGTGGGAATACCTGAAGCATATGACCTTTACCGGGGCTAAGGAACGCTATGTAGATATTACCCCCGAGGTAGAGGAGCGGATTGACTTCGAGCTGTTCACCATCCGTACCATGGGTTTTGCCGGGTACTTTTTAATTGTGGCCGACTTTATAAAAGAGGGCCGCAACATGGGCGTTTTCATTGGGCCGGGACGTGGTTCGGCAGCGGGGTCGGTGGTGGCCTATTGTATCGGTATTACCAATATCGACCCGATAAAATACAACCTCCTGTTCGAAAGGTTCCTGAACCCCGACCGTAAGTCGATGCCCGATATTGATACGGATTTTGACGACGAGGGCCGCCAGAAGGTGATTGATTATGTGGTGGATAAATACGGCAAGAACCAGGTGGCGCAAATTATTACCTATGGCTCCATGGCTGCCCGTACCAGTATACAGGATGTGGGCCGCGTACTGGATATGCCGCTGAGCGAGGTGAACTTACTGAAAAAGCTGGTGCCCGACACCCTGGGGATCAACCTTAAACAGGCTATTGAACAGGTACCCGAGCTGCAGGAGATCTATAAAAGCAAGGAACTGAAAGGCATTGTGCTGCGCGAGGCCGAAAAGCTGGAAGGCTCGGTACGTAATACCGGCGTGCACGCCGCGGGTATCATCATCGCGCCCGACGACCTGACCACGATTGTCCCGGTGGCTACCGCCAAGGATTCGGACCTGCTGGTTACCCAGTACGACGGCCGGGTAATTGAGGACGCGGGCGTTATCAAGATGGACTTTCTGGGGCTGAAAACGCTGACCATTATTAAGGGGGCATTACAGTTAATTAAACAAAACCACGGCGAGGATATAAATATTGACGAACTCCCGCTGGACGATCAGCTTACCTTTGAGCTTTACCAGCGCGGCGATACCAACGGCACGTTCCAGTTTGAAAGTGACGGTATGCAAATGTACCTGCGCGACCTGAAGCCCGATAAGTTTGAGGACCTGATAGCCATGAACGCACTGTACCGGCCAGGCCCGATTGAGTATATCCCTAACTTTATTAAGCGCAAGAACGGGCAGGAAGCCATTACCTACGATTTGCCCGACATGGAGGAATACCTGGCCGAAACCTATGGTATTACCGTATACCAGGAACAGGTGATGCTTTTATCGCAAAAACTGGCCGGCTTTAGCAAAGGCGACGCCGACGTGCTGCGCAAGGCCATGGGGAAAAAGCAAATTGAGATACTGAATAAAATGGAGGCCCAGTTTATGGAGGGCGCCACAGCCAAAGGCCACCCTAAAGATAAGCTGACTAAAATATGGAACGACTGGAAAGCCTTCGCGCAGTACGCCTTCAATAAATCGCATTCTACCTGCTACGCGCTGGTGGCCTACCAAACGGCTTGGCTAAAGGCTCATTATCCGGCCGAATACATGGCATCGGTATTAAATAACCAGAATAATATTGAAAAGATAGCCTTTTTTATGGAGGAATGCCGCCACATGAACGTGCCGGTTTTAGGGCCTGATATTAATGAATCGGGCCACGCCTTCGCGGTTAATAAAAAGGGCGAGGTACGCTTTGGGCTTTCCGGTGTAAAGGGCGTGGGCGATAAGGCGGTGGAGAGCATTATTGAGGAACGCGAAGCAAACGGCCCGTACAAATCTGTTTATGATTTCGCGCAGCGGTCAAACGTGCGTACAGTAAATAAAAAATCGTACGAAAACCTGGTTTACGGCGGGGCTTTTGATGAATATGGCCTGAAACGCGCCCAGTTCTTCGCCAAAACGGAGAACGGCATCCTCACCGGGATTGAACGGCTGATCAAATACGCCAATGATTATCAGAACACGCAAAACAGTTCGCAATCCTCGCTGTTCGGCGGTTCTGTGGCCTCCTATATTCCTGAACCGGCTATGCCCGAAACGGAAGAATGGCCGCTGATAGAGAAGCTGAAATATGAAAAGGATGTGATCGGCATTTACCTAACCGGGCACCCGCTGGATAATTACAAGCTGGAGCTGCATAAATACTGCAACGGCAAAGTAGCCGACCTGAAACTGATGCAGAAAGCACGCTCGGCCGAAGGGGGCGAAGATATTATGAACGCTTTTGTCGAACTGCGCAAAAAAGGCGAGATCTGCATTGGCGGACTGATGGGTAACGTACAGCATAAAACCACTAAAACAGGCAAGCCGTTTGGCACCTTTGTTTTGGAGGATTATAATGACTCGTACGAATTTGCCCTGTTTGGCGATGATTATATTAAATTCCGCAACCTGCTGGCCAACGGATTTTTTGTACAGGTACGGGGAAATATTGAAGAAAAATTCAGGCAGAAGGATAATTGGGACCTGCGTATCAATACCATCAACCTGCTTTCGGAACTGCGCGACCGGCTCACCAAATCCATTACCGTAGTGCTCGATCTGTACGCGCTGGATAACCAGTTGCTAAATAACCTGGAAAACATGGTACAAACCAATAACGAGAAATATCCTAATAAAAACTGCACGCTGCGTTTCCTGATCAAAGACCGGGAAGATGCCTTGTTGGTTGACCTGCCCTCCAAAACTTTTAAAGTAAACCCAAGCGATGACCTGTTGGAAGAGATACAGCAATTAACTAACGCCGAGGCGATGCTGGCATAAAAGCATGTCGCACTTTAACTAAAAAACGGGGCCCATTTTTCAGGAGCCCCGTTTTTTATTTAGCCGCTTTTTTGGCGGCCGGCTTTTTTTTCGCCGGGGCTTTTTCTTCGGCAGCAGGTGTTTCTTTCACTTCAGCAGCAACCGGCGCGGGTTCCTCAACCGGGGCCGCGGCTTCCGCCGGGTCAGGCTCATTAAAAAATGGCATATCCTTTAATATCCCAAACCAGTTAATTATCTTTTTTATATCCGATGAGTATACTTTCTCTTCATCATGGCCGGGTGCAACTTCTCTGAAAAAAGTACGCAGCTTATTGCCGTCGCTTTTAGCTTCGGGGATATTGGCGGCGGTTTTCATCCGCTCAAATACATCCTTCAGCTTAATATCTTCATCATCGCCAAAAATGGTGATCTCATCCAGCGAAGCCAGCTTGGCTGTTGATATATTAGCTATCAGCTTGGTTTTCTTTTCATCAAGGCTTTCCAGTATAAATCCCGATTTATTCTGTGTAAGCGCTTTCCATAATCCGGGTTTGCCCGATACCGCTACTATTGCCTGTAAATTCATATTTTATTTAGTTGTGCTTTCCGTATTGAGTTTTGAGTGATCAGTTTTGGCGGGTAAGTTTTAATTTACTCACTTATAAACCCATACTTACAACCCGGAACTCAATACTTATAACTATCCTTCTATTACTTCAACACTTAAAATTTTATCACCCTGGCGAATGTCGTCAACCAGGTCAACATTTTCAATCACTTTACCAAAGCAGGTATGGTTTCTGTCCAGGTGGGCAGTATTGTTACGGCTATGGCAAATAAAAAACTGCGATCCGCCGGTATTACGGCCTGCATGGGCCATTGACAGTACGCCGCGGTCGTGATATTGATTGCCGCCGGTCAGCTCGCAATCAATCTGATAGCCGGGGCCGCCCGAGCCTGCTTTATAAGCCGTAGCCGGATCTTTAGAAAAAGGGCATCCGCCCTGGATCACAAAATCGGGCAATACGCGATGAAAGGTTACCCCGTTATAAAAACCTTCATTAGCCAGTTTTTTAAAGTTAGCTACTGTGTTTGGCGCGTCCTGATCGTAAAATTCAACGGTCATATCGCCCTTTTCGGTCTTGATTATTGCTTTACTCATAATATCTCAATTTTAAAGACCGCAAAGGTAATTATTTTTAGCGATTAGAGATTGGTTGACCAAAGATTAGGTAAATAATACGCTGTCAGAAAAACCGTTAAAGTTAAATTGGAACTAATCTCTAACCACTAATTAACTAATCTCTATTTTATCGTTATTTTTGATGATATGCAGCGTATACGAATAAAGCTTTTTGCCTTTACCTTTCTGCTTTTAGCCTTCATCCCTTTCCTGGCCAAAGCGGCTTCCATACTTTTACCGATGGACGAGGTACAGAAGGATCATTTAAAATCATACGGCATCGCTTTCTGGGTGCTAAAAAACGGCGAGGAAGTTGATTGGCTGCTTAATTACCGCGGCGGCAGCTTTTTGCTCAAATACGATAAAAAGGTAGAGGATGAATGTAAGATACGCGGTGTAAGTTATGAGGTTGTGGCCGATGCCAAAGTAAACGCTATTTTGACCGAGGTGAACGACCCGTCTGTTAACATGGATATGGTTAAGCTGGAAAAAGCGCCGCGTATGGCCGTTTATGCCCCAAAAACCAGTTTACCCTGGGACGATGCCGTTACCATGGTGCTGCAATATGCCGAAATACCGTATGACTTGGTTTATGACGAAGAGGTGCTAAGAGGCGATCTTATTAAATACGATTGGCTGCACATGCACCACGAGGATTTTACCGGGCAATACAGCAAATTTTTTGCCGGCTTCAGGAATGCGTCCTGGTATATGGACGATGTACGCGCCCAGGAGGCTATGGCCAAAAAACTGGGGTATACCAAAGTTTCCAAAATGAAGCTGGATGTTGCGCGCCATATCCGCGATTTTTGCGCCAACGGCGGTTTCCTGTTCGCCATGTGTTCGGGTACCGATACTTTTGACATAGCGCTTGCCGCGGCTAATACCGATATCTGCGAAAGCATGTTTGACGGCGACCCGGCCGACCCCAACGCGCAATCAAAACTGGATTTTACCGACACCTTCGCCTTTCAGAATTTTACGCTCGATATGGATCCCATGTCAAACCGGTTCAGTAATATTGATGTGGGCCATACAACCCGCAATATTGATCGCAGCCAGGATTTTTTTACACTGTTTGATTTTTCGGCCAAATGGGATGTGGTGCCCAGTATGCTTACCCAAAACCATGACAAGGTAATTAAAGGTTTTATGGGCCTTACCACCGCCTATAACGAGGCATATCTGAAACCTGGCGTAACTATTATGGGCGAAACGAAAACGCTGAATGAAGCCCGTTACATACATGGCGATTACGGCAAAGGGCAATGGACATTTTACGGCGGCCATGACCCCGAGGATTACCAGCACCAGATAAGCGACCCGCCAACCGACCTTAAATTGCATCCAAATTCTCCCGGCTACCGCCTTATACTGAACAACGTGCTTTTCCCCGCTGCCAACAAAAAGAAACAGAAAACGTAGGTTAGTTGATTAGTGAGTGGTTGATTAATCTTTAATTTGTCATTGCGAGCCGACAAAGGAGGCGTGGCAATATCGTAACTTTGAATGCTTGCGAAGGGGATTGCCACGTCGCTCCGCTCCTCGCAATGACAAATACTTCAAACCAATCTCCCCCGCCAAAGGCGCTAATTATAAAACGTCCACGACACGCCTAACTTAAGCAGATGATCCTGCATGGGGTAGCGGTTAACCGTGTAAAAACCGTTACTGAACAGGCCCTGATTGGCATAATCGTATTGTATAAACAGGTTGGTACGCTGTAGGGTTGCTTTTAAATAAACCGTAGCGTATGGGTACGAGGTAAAGGTAATATCGGGCCCGTTATAAAACTGACCAATGCCAGGCGCGTAGGATGGGGCCAGGTAAGGCGTGTTGTAGCGTACGCTCATCCCCCCTGTCAGATCGATAGCCTCGAACAATTTTTTGCTGTAATACAGGTTGCTGTAGGTATAAACTTCGGGAGTGCGCAGGGTTGCCTGGTAATCCGTTTTCTGATAAACAATATAGTTATCAAAGTGCCACCTGCGCCAGGTAACATTTTTCCCTACCGAAACTTTTAACAGGTTGATGGGCGCGCCTAATTGTGCCGGCGAGGCATCGATACCACCTGGCTGTGCCTTAAAATAAATATAGTTGGATATCAGGAAATACTCGGCCTTTACATCCAGTTGCAGCGCGTCATTAATATAGTTAAAGGATACGCTTTCCGTTTGCTGGTTGTCAAACCGGTTATGAAAAACGTAATGATTGGATATCCAATTATTATCAATCAGCGCGGGGGTATTATTCTGAGCGTATCCTTCAAACACAATCCTGCCTGTTTTTTTGCCCCCGGCCAGGGTAAGCTTGGCATCGTACAAATAATCGCCGCCATTATGGCCCTGGGCCACCTGCCTGAAATCGGCATCCAGCACCACCCGGTTACTAAATTTATAACCTAACTTGGCTTTTAACGTTATATTCTGGAAGTTATCCGTTTGTACCCGTCTTTGCTGCACTTGCTTACCATAAATGGTTAATACCGAATCGTTCACAAACTGGCTGTATTGATACAGGTCGTGCTGCAGGCCCAAATCAAGCTTTAGTTCATTTTTAACAAAACTTACAGACCTTGGGCGCAGATAAAAGCTATAAGTAAACTCGTTCCGGATATCCTGCACGCCTAACGAATCGCGGGAAGCTACGGAGTTGAAATAGTAATCGGGGAAAACCTGGTAAGTATCAAATCCTGATTGAAAAAAGTTGTACGATTGCTTGCTGTACATAAACGTGTGCGATACCCGCTGGGTAGGCAATATGTTAGCCTGTTCGTTCCCTTTACGCGCGCTGTCTATACGCCCTATGTAATAAAACTGTTTAAAATACAAACCGCTGTTCATAATCTGGTCCTTAGCATTGGCCAGCCGTACGGGTTCCGTTATTTTACTGAATGATCCGTTAATGAATACCTTATCGTTTATTATCGCTCCGCTCTCCGGCGTTTTTAAATTATTAAAAAACAGGTTGGCCAGCAGGTTATATCTTTTCCCCTTTGATTCGTACCAGCTGAAAACATCGGCTGTCAGGTCGCTCACGTTTTGGCGGTTATAAAAACCCTGCGAGCCTATAAAGTTGATATTAAAGCCCACATTCAGCTGCGGATTAACATTTTGGGTATGGCTGGCCTTAAATACCTGTTCCGTCCCGCCGCCGTTTACCAGGTACAGATTGGTATAAGGCACGCGCGCCTTATAATATTGAATATCCTGCGGGTTAAGCATATAAGCATCCAGGTAGTGTAAGCCAACATCAAAGCCAACCGACTTTTGAGGTTCAAACAGCAGGCTGCGGGCAGGCAATCCTAAACTGCCTAAACCAATTTTGGGGCTATGCGGCTGGTAAAGCGGACTGTAGTTTTCAAAATTAACAATGCCGGTATCCAGCGGGAGTACCTGCGTGCTGTCGGTCAGCAGCAACTCATTGGTGACCCTGATAAATTTCGCGCTAAAAATAACGGAGTCCCTTCGCTTATCGTCCTTTTTACGCAGGCTGTCTATCATCTGGTCGGATGTAAGCTGCTGGGCGGGGCGGCGGGTAATCGTATCGCGCAAAAAAGCGTTGGTTTGCTGTTGCTGTACACTATTATTATACTGCGCAAAAGTATCCCCCGCGCATATACAGGCAATAAAAACAAGCAGGTATTTCAGGTGGTTAAACATTAAAGGCCGGCAATCAGTTCTTTTAATATCAATGTCATACGTGGTTCGGCATCCTGTGCTACTTTTATAATTTCCTCAACCGAAACCGGCGAAAGTGTATCCGGGAAACCTTCATCGGTAAGTACGGATATGGCGCAAACCGGCAGGCCCATATGGTTAGCTACAATTACCTCGGGCACGGTGCTCATGCCAACGGCATCGCCGCCTATAATGCGCAAAAACCTGTACTCGGCCCTGGTTTCCAGGTTGGGGCCGGTTACTGCCACATAAACTCCTTTATGGCAGGTAATATTGTTTGCAGCCGCAATATCAAGGGCTTTATCTATCAAATCCAGGCGGTAAGGCTCGCTCATATCCGGAAAGCGCGGGCCAAGTTCCTCTTCGTTACGCCCAATTAAGGGGTTATGGGGCTGCAGGTTAATATGATCGCTGATCATCATCAGGTCGCCTTTACGGAAATCGGGATTCAGCGCGCCGCTCGCGTTTGATACCAGCAGCACTTTGATACCCAGCATTTTCATCACCCGTACCGGGAAGGTGATCTGCTGCATATTATAACCTTCGTAATAATGCAGGCGGCCCTGCATGGCCACTACTTTTTTTCCGGCCAGGGTACCAAATATCAGCTTGCCTGAATGAAATTCCAGGGTGGAGATAGGGAAATCAGGAATATTGGAATACATCAGCTGTTTTTCAACACTAATTTCGTTTACAAGCCCACCTAAACCGGTACCCAGTATAATACCTATTTCGGGGTCAAAATCGCCTATGCGGTTTTTAATGTATGCCGCTGTGTGCTGTATGTTTTCTAACATAGTTATTTATTAATTCGTCAAATGCCGCGCCGCCGTTATTTAAAAAATCGACTGCTATGGGCAGGGTATAAATGGGCAGCTGTTTGGTTATTCCGGCCAATTCCCGTTCCTCTAAACGCTGCATATCCTTTTCTGTTGTGATAATGATTTTTTTATGCGCCGGGCATGCCTTAAATTCATCAGCAAGTTTAGTAATATTTTTTAAGCTAAACCGGTGATGATCGGGGTATTTATGATGAATTATTTGCCTGCTGAATTGTTTAAGATAATTCAGCATGGGCTGCGGCCAGGCTATTCCCGTCAATAAAAAAACTGCCGTATCCTCATCTATCTGCAATGGGGCCGCCTCTCCGCTCCTGCCAGTCAGCGGCTGATAGGCTATGGTGGTAAAAAACAGCTGCTGATGAGCGAAAAGCGCCATCTTTTCTCTGAGTATTTGCTGTTGCCGCGCATCTATATCCGCAGGGCATTTACTGATAATGATCACATCCGCGCGTTCACGGCCAATAAAGGGCTCGCGCCGGTTGCCTGCCGGTAAAAGCAGGGCGGGTGTTTTAAGCTGGTGATAATCAAAAAGCAGGATACTGAAACCCGGCTTAATGGCCCGGTGCTGATAGGCGTCGTCCAGCAAAATAACCTGGCTATTTGTTTTTAGTTGTTCAACCCCGGCTACCCTGTTTTCGCAAACCGCTACAGTGATATCCGCGAATTTATGTTTAAGCTGTAGCGGTTCATCGCCGGTTTGGGATGCCGATGAAGTAGTTTCCACCAGTAAGAACCCCTTGGTGGCGCGCCCGTAACCCCTGCTTAATGTGGCCAGCCGGTAACTCGGCTTTAGCAGGCGGATCAAATACTCGGTTAATGGCGTTTTCCCCGCGCCGCCTGCATCCAGGTTACCCACCGAAATAATTGGCAGATTGAAATTAGCGCTTTTAAAGATACCCATATGGTAACACCAGTTGCGGATAACCACAACCAGGCCGTACAAAAGCGAGAACGGGAACAAAAGCCAGCGTAAGTATTTCATCCAGCCGGTAAAGATACGAAAAGCCCTAACAGCTGTATAGGACTGCCGATGCGGCTTGCTCATAAATATATTTTTTGGCGGGCAATTATCGCTGATGTTCCTATTTTTTAATCATAACATCAGGGCCGACGCATTAGAAATTTTTGTAATCAATAAGTGTAATTAGAAATTTATGGTTCCAACCGGCCATTTTTCTTTTGGCTTTAATGCTGGCTTTGCTTGTTTTGTCAGCTTTTAGGAT